>Ga0184633_10000792_pt1 | contig 12271 bp, 9 predicted proteins | sample PLM31_170_b1_FD_133156 | JGI IMG/M metagenome (GOLD analysis project Ga0184633, IMG submission 133156) | Groundwater sediment microbial communities from an aquifer in East River, Colorado, USA - PLM3-1_170_b1 | ecosystem: Environmental > Terrestrial > Soil > Riparian zone | place: USA: East...
CGCCCCGGCGCCAGCCAGTCGTAGAGCTTCAACCCGATCCGGACCTTGATGAGGCTCCGCGAGGACTCGCGGTAGATCGGCACCAGGAACGGCAGCGGCCTCACCAGGTGCGGCGCCAGGCGGCGGAGTGTCTCGCGCTCCCGGAGCGACTCGCGCACGAGCCCGAAGTCGAACAGCTCGAGGTAGCGGAGGCCTCCGTGGATCAGCTTGGACGACTGTGAGGTCGTCGCGGAGGCGAAGTCGCCCTTCTCGACCAGCGCCACCGACACCCCGCGCAGGGCCAGGTCGCGCGCGACGCCGGCCCCGGCCATGCCGCCTCCGACGATGACGACGTCGTAGTCGGCGTCCGCCAGAGGCCAGGGGCGGCCGTTCATCGGATCACGCGGCCACGGTCAGCCACGCAGGGCGCCGAGCATCACGCTCGTGGCGACGCGCAGGGCGACCGGCAGCCCGTCCTCGTTCATCTCGAACTCCGGCGCGTGGTGGGGCCGCGTCGGCCCGCTCACCGGAGCGACGCCGACCTGGAAGTAACAACCCGGCCGGGCCTGGAGGAACAGGCTCATGTCGTCGCTCGCCATCACGAGGTGGCTCTCGCCCTTCACGGCGTCGCCGCCCAGCTCGGCCACCGCGCACGCCCGCACGAACGCGGATTCGCGCTCGTGGTTGACGACGGTCGGGCATCCTTCGCCCTGGAAACTCAGGCGCGCCTCGGCCCGGTAGGCACGGGCGATGTCGCGGGCGTAGGCGCCGAGCCGCTCCTTGACCTGAGCGCGCACGGCCGGCGTGAACGTGCGGAGCGAGCCGCGCATGACGGCGGTCGCCGGAATAATGTTGTGTTTGGTGCCCGACACGATCTGCCCCACTGTGAGGACGGCCGTCTCCTGCGCCGCGATCTCCCTCGAGACCAGGTTCTGCATGCCGAGCAGGATATTGGCGGCGACGGTGATGGGATCGACCGACAGGTGCGGGTACGCCCCGTGGCCGCCACGACCGGCGATTTCGACGTCGAAGAAGTCGGCCGACGCCATCGCGGGGCCGGGACGCACGGTGACCTGGCCCACGGGCGCCTGCGTGGTCAGGTGGAGACCGTACACCTCGGCGACGCGCGGGTCGTCGAGCGCTCCCGCGTCGATCATCGGCTTGGCGCCGCTGAAGATCTCCTCGGCGGGCTGGAACAGGAAGACGGCGGTGCCCGGCACCTCGCGGCGGCGGGCGGCCAGCATCTCCGCCAGCGTGATGCCGATCGCCGTGTGCCCGTCGTGGCCGCAGGCGTGCATCACGCCGGGTGTCGCCGAGACGAACGGCAGGTCGAGCGATTCGCTGAGGGGAAGGGCGTCGATGTCCGCCCGCCAGGCGATGGTGCGACCGGGCCGATCGCCGCGCAGGACACCCACGACGCCGGTGCGACCAACGCCCGTGCGCACCTCGAGCTTGGCGGCGTGAAGGCGCTGGGCGATGATCTCCGCCGTCCGCCGCTCCTCGAAGGAGAGCTCCGGGTGGCGATGAAAGTCCCGCCGCAGCGCCACCAGACCGTCGAGACGGCTGGCAATCTCTTCCGCCCACTCCGGAGTGGTCTTGCTCATGGCTCGCTCTCCTGGGCCGCCGGCCAGCGCGACCCCAGCCCTCACCGTACTGCCCGGCCACGACGGCCGTCAACATCGCCGCGGCGTCGGTCGTGGATCCGGTTGCCGGTCCGGGCGGGGAGAGGGAAGCGTCGACCCCTTCCCCCTCCCCGCCTGGGCCGGCAACCGGATCCGCTGCGTCTTGTTTCGTCAGAGACCCACCGCGCTGCGCGTCAGCGGAGGAGGTCGCGGATCGAGGACACCACGAGGTCTGGAGCCGTTTCGGCGATGCGGGCGTCGCTGGCGGTCGTGATGCCGGTGAGGACCAGGACCGTCGCGAGCCCGAGCCGCTTTCCCATCACGATGTCCGTTTCCAAGCGGTCGCCGACGATCACGCATTCGCTGGCCGGCACCCCCAGCTGCTCAAGAGCGATCTCGAGGATGATCGGCGAGGGCTTGCCGACGACGACCTCGACCGTGCGGCCGGTGACCGCCTCGACGGCGGCGGTCATCCCTGCGCAATCGGGAATTTCGCCGTCCTCGGTCGGACACGTCCGATCCGGGTTGGTCGCGATCAGCCTGGCGCCCTGACGCACCGCCTGGAGCGCCGTGTTCAGCTTCGCGTAGTCGAAGGTGCGGTCGAAGGCGATCACCACCCAGCGGACACGGTGATCCCCACGCACCTCGAACCCGTGGGCGCGAAGTTCGCCGATCAGAGGCGGCTCGCCGATGACGAACACCGGGGCCCCCGGGTCGAGGCGCGCCAGATGGCGCGCGAGCACGAGGGAAGAGTTGACCACGTCGTCTTCGGATGTCGGGATCCCCAGGCGCGTCAGCTTGCGGGCGTAGTCGGCGCGGGTGTGGATCGGCTTGTTGGACAGGAAGGCGACCCGCCGGCCCGCCGCCCGCAGGGCGGCGATCGCGTCGGCCGCACCGGGGATCAGCGACTCGCCGCGGTACACGGTTCCGTCGAGATCGAAGAGCCAGCCCCGATGCGGCAGGACGAAGTTGGACGGCACGCGCTCAGACCGCGTCCTTCCGCCTAGCGGAGGAGCGGCGCGACGGCGGCCTGGGCGAGGTCCACGAAGGGCGCCGGCATGACGCCGAGGAGCACGATCGCGAACAGCGCGACCGTCAGCGCCACGCCGCCGGCGAACGAGGGCGCGTACGCGGTCACCGCACCCTCGGGCTCGCGCATGTACATGTAGACGACCACGCGCAGATAGTAGTACGCGGCCACCGCGGAGTTCAGCACCCCGATGACGGCGAGCCAGACATACCCCGCCCGCACGGCCGCCCCGAACACGTAGAACTTGCCGACGAAGCCGGCCAGCGGCGGAATGCCGATCAACGAGAGGAGGAAGATGCCGAGCGCCGCCGCCAGCATCGGATGGCGCCGCGCGAGCCCGGCGTAATCCCCGACCTCGACCGCCTCGCCGCGGGCGCGCTCGCACAGCGTGATGACCCCGAACGCGCCGGCGGTCGTGAAGGTGTAGGTCAGGAGGTAAAAGAGCACCGCGCCCGTCCCGCCAGCCCCGCCGGCGACGAGGCCGACCAGCATGTACCCGACGTGGGCGATCGACGAGTAGGCCAGCATCCGCTTGAGGTTCGATTGCGCGATCGCGACCACGTTGCCCACCGTCATCGTGACGACCGCGACGGCCCAGAACAGTGGTGTCCAGTCGGGCGGAACGCCGCGGAGCGTCACCGCGAGCACCCGGATGAGGGCCGCGAACGCCGCCGCCTTGGACCCGGTGGCGATCAGCGCGGTCACGCTGGTCGGCGCTCCTTGATAGACGTCGGGCACCCACATGTGGAAGGGCACCGACGAGATCTTGAACCCGAAGCCGACCAGCAGGAGCCCGAAGCCGACAACGAACAGCGGATCCCGCGGGCGCGCGGCCATCGCCGCGGCGATGCGGTCGAGGTTCGTTGTTCCGGCGGCGCCGTAGACGAGCGCGATGCCGTAGAGGAGGAACGACGAGGCGAACGCGCCGAGGAGGAAGTACTTCATCGCCGCCTCGCCGGAGGCCAGCTCCCGCTTGAAGAGCCCGGCCAGGACGTAGAGCGAGAGCGACATCAGCTCGAGGGCCAGGAACACCACCACCAGGTCGCCGGCCGCGGCGAGGAGCATCATGCCGGCGGTGGCGAAGAGCACGAGCGCGTAGTACTCGGCGGAGTCGCTCCCGGTGCGACGCAGGTAGTCCATCGAGAGCAGCACGATCAGGGCGCCCGAGTAGCAGATGATCACGTTGAAGAAGAGGGCATAGTTGTCGAGCACGACCATGTCGCGGAACGCGCGGCCGGGCGTGCCCCACCGCGCGAGCGTCGCGAGGAGCGCGCCGAGCATGCCGGCAAGCGCGGTCACCGCCAGGAGCTCGCGGGGGAGCGCGCGTGGCCCGAGGTCGAGCCCCAGCACGAGCGCGGCGGCGGCCAGCACGATCAGCGCTGGCAGCAGGGGACCGAGCACGACGGCCGGAAAGACGATCGCGTCCATCACCGGTGCGCGCTGGCCTTGGCCTGCACCTGGGCGAGCAGCGCCTCGATCGTCGCCTCGGTCTTGCCGGTGAACGCCACTGGATAGACACCGATCCACACGATGAGCGCCACGACCGGCACCAGCACCGCCCACTCGCGGGTCGTGAGGTCTGGGAGACCGCGGTTCGCGTCGCGGGTGACTTCGCCGAAGATCACGCGCTGGTACATCCAGAGCAGGTAGACCGCGGCGAAGATGATCCCGCTGGTCGCCAGAGCCGCGAGCCACGGGCTCCGCTGGAACGCGCCGACCAGGATCAGGAACTCACCGACGAACCCGTTCAGCCCCGGCAGCCCCAGCGACGACAGCACGACGACGAGAAACAGCGCCGAGAAGGCAGGCACGATCCGCCACAGGCCGCCGAAGTCGGCGATGAGCCGCGAGTGGCGGCGCTCGTAGAGCATCCCGACCATGAGGAAGAGGGCGCCCGTCGAGAGCCCGTGGTTCACCATCTGGATGAGGCCGCCCACGAGTCCCTGCTGGTTGAACGTGAAGATCCCGAGCATCACGAAGCCGAGGTGGCTCACGCTCGAGTAGGCGACGAGCTTCTTCATGTCCGGCTGCACCGTCGACACCCACGCGCCGTAGATCACCCCGATCACCGCGAGCGTCCACACCACCGGCCCGAACGCCAGGCTCGCGTCCGGAAAGAGCGGCAGACAGAAGCGCAGGAATCCGTACGTCCCCATCTTGAGCAGGACGCCGGCGAGGACCACGCTGCCGGCCGTGGGCGCCTCGACGTGGGCATCGGGCAGCCAGGTGTGGAACGGGAACAGCGGCACTTTGATCGCGAAGGCCAGGGCGAAGGCGAGGAACATCAGATCCTGAGCGCGACCGGGCGCCATCACGTACTGCGCCAGGACCGGCAGGTCGAACGTGTACCGTCCCGTCGCGGCGCCGTACTGGTAGTAGAGGGCGAGGATCGCGACCAGCATGAGGACGGAGCCGACCATCGTGTACAGGACAAACTTCACCGCGGCGTAGATGCGGTTCGGCCCGCCCCAGACTCCGATGATGAAGTACATCGGGATCAGCATCGCCTCCCAGAAGACGTAGAAGAGGAAGAGGTCGAGGCTCACGAAGACGCCGAGCATCCCCGTTTCGAGGATCAGCATCGTCGCCATGAACTCTTTGAGCCGATCCTCGATCACGCCCCAGGCCGAGGCGAGCGCCAGCGGCATGAGGAAGGTCGTGAGGAGCACGAGCAGGAGACTGATGCCGTCGATGCCGACGTGGTACGCCGCGCCGAGCGTCGGCATCCAGGGCCGGTTCTCCTCGAACTGGTAGCCGGTGATGTCGCCGTCGAATCCGAAGTAGAGCGGCAGCGAGAGCACGAATGTGACGACGGTGATCGCGAGCGACGCGACGCGAAGGGCGCCGACGGACCGCCGCGGGACGAACAAGAGGGCGAGCCCGGCCGCGCCCGGAAGAAACGTGACCACGGACAAGAGCGGGATCATTTATCGGGTGCGGGAAGCACGGATAGCACCGCGGGTGGCCCGAGAACGATGCGCGCCGGCACCGCACGTGTGAGACGGGCGCTGGCGGGTGGTTTCATTCATCGGCTCAGCAGGAAGGCGAGGATCGCGACCGCGCCGGCCAGCATCGTCAGCGCGTAGTTCACGGTGTACCCGGTTTGAAGGTGGCGGATCCCCGCCGCCCACGCCACGACGGAGCGGCCGAGCGCGTTGACGAGCCCGTCGATCAGCCGGAGATCGAACACGCGCGCCAGGAACTCGGAGAGCGCGAGCAGCGGACGCACGATCACCCGGTCGTAGAGCGCGTCGACGTAGTAGGCGTTGAGCAGGAGCGCGTGGACGGCCGTCTTCGGTCGCCCGATCGCGTCGGCGCGGATGGGCGCGGCCATGTACACGAGCCAGGCGAGCGCGACGCCCGCCGCGAACACGAGGACCGCCATGACGAGGACCAACAGCGCGGTGAAGCCCCCGTGCCCGCCTTCGTGCACGGGGAACACCGGCGCGAGGAAACGCGCGAACCGTGTGCCGTGCTCCGATGGAATCCCGAGGGCCACGCCGGTGATCACCGTGAGCACGGCCAGGACGGCGAGCGGCAGCGTCATCACCCCCGGCGCCTCGTGGACGTGGTGGGCGGCTTCCCTGGTCATGCGCGGGCCGCTGTAGAACGCGAGGAACAGCATGCGCGCGGTGTAGAACGCCGTGACGAACGCGCCCAGCAGCAGGAGCGCCCACATCCCGCGGTGCCCGGTCACGAACGCGGCGGCGAGGATCTCGTCCTTCGAGAAGAACCCGGCCAATCCCGGCAGGCCTGCGAGGCCGAGCGCGCCGATCGTCGTCGTGATCGTCGTCGTTACCATCCGCGACGACAGCCCACCCATCTTCCGCAGATCCTGCTCGCCGCCGAGCCCGTGGATGACGCTGCCGGCGCCGAGGAACAGCAGCGCCTTGAAGAAGGCATGCGTCACGAGGTGGAAGATCCCCGCGGCGTACGCGCCGAGCCCGACCGCGGCGAACATGTACCCGAGCTGGCTCACCGTGGAGTAGGCGAGCACGCGCTTGATGTCGGTCTGGACGAGGGCGATCGTGGCGGCGAAGAGCGCCGTGGCCACCCCGACCCACGCGACGACCTCGAGCGCGACCGGCGAGCGCTCGAAGAGCGCCCGGCTGCGCGCCACCATGTACACGCCGGCCGTGACCATCGTCGCGGCGTGGATGAGCGCCGATACCGGGGTGGGCCCTTCCATCGCGTCCGGCAGCCACGTGTGCAGGGGCAGCTGCGCCGACTTGCCGCACGCGCCCATGAACAGGAGCAGCGCGATGCCGGTCGCGGTCGCCGGCGGGAGCTCGGCGGCCCCCTTGAACACGCCGCCGTAGTCGAGCGTGCCCACCGCGCTCCAGATCCACATGATGCCGAGGCCGAAGCCGAAGTCGCCGACGCGGTTGACGATGAACGCCTTCTTGCCCGCCTGCGCTGCGGCCGGTCGCGTGTACCAGAACCCGATCAGGAGGTACGAGCAGAGGCCGACCGCCTCCCAGAACACGTACAGGAGGAGGAAGTTGCCGGCGAGCACCAGCATCGTCATCGAGAACACGAAGAGGTTCAGGTAGGCGAAGTAGCGCGCGTACCCCGGGTCGTCGTGCATGTAACCGACCGAGTACAGATGGATCAGCGCGCCCACGCCGGTGACGACGAGGAGCATGACGGCGGTGAGCGGATCGATGTAGGCCACCACCGAGGTCTCGAAGTCGCCCGCGACGATCCAGGCGAAGAGCGTCGTCGTGAGCGTTTCTCCGGGCACGACGTTCGCGAACAGCACGCACGACGCGAGAAACGATCCCGCGAGCGCCGGCACCGCGATCCAGTGCGCGCGACGACCGATGACGCCGCCGAAGAAGATGTTGAGGAGCGCGCCGACGAACGGAAAGGCGGGGATCAGCCAGACGGTAGTCGACACCGGGTCATGCTAGCGAGCGGCCACCGCGGGTGTCAAGGTCGCCACCGGGGGGTGCCACCGGGGGGTGTCAAGCAAGCCGGGCCGCCGCCCTCATGGGCGCGGCCAGTACATGATCACCGCGACACCCGCGAGGCACAGCAGGCCGCCGAAGAGGTCGAACCGATCGGGGATCGCTCGACCGACGAGCGCGCCCCAGAGCAGGGAGAGGACGACGAACACACCTCCGTACGCTGCGTAGACGCGGCCGAACGGCGCGGGCTGGAGGGTCGGAACGACGCCGTAGACGAACAGGACCATACCGCCGAGGGCGCCGAGAAGCGCGCTCTGCCCCTCGCGGAGCCACAGCCACACGAGATATCCGCCGCCGATCTCGCAGAGTCCGGCGAGCGCGAACAGCGCGAGCGATGTGAGGACGAGCTCTGGGCTCATCGCGTGATCGCCTCCCCGTTCGTGGTCGCCCGGCATGGTATCATCCGCTTCGTGCCCCAGCGGTCTCGCGCCAAAGTCTGGGTGCTCTTCCTCCTGATGCTGCTCCTCGCCGTGGTCGCCTCCGTGTCGTATCTCGGCTGGCGCCAGACGGTGCCTGGTGTGCAGTCTCTGTCCGCGCCGCCGCGCTTCCTCGGCCAGAAGACGCCGTTCACGGTCGTGCTCGAGGCCCGACGCGGCAACGTGACGCGCGTCGAGATCCGGATCGCGCAGTCCGGCAAATCGACGACGGTGGCCAAGCAGGACGGCTCGCTCGGCCGGCGCCTGGAGATTCCCCTCGTGGTCGAGAGCGCCGCGCTGGGGCTCCGGGAGGGCAGCGCGACCATCGAGATGTGGGCGCGCGACGACTTCTGGCGGCCGCTCCGGCGCGACGACCGCGCGATCGCCAACTATGCCGTTACGATCGACCTCACGCCGCCGAAGATCGAGCTGCTCGCCGCCACCCGCTATCTGTCGCCCGGTGGGAGCGGGCTCGTCGCGTTCCGGGTGACGGGCGCCGTGCGAACCGACGTCAGCGCCGGCCCGCTCGTGTTCCCCTCGTTCGCCTTCGGCCCGGAGGATCGGGGCGCGCGCGTCGCGCTGATCGCCCTGCCCTGGGACTTCGATCCGGCGGTGCCGCTCGCGGTCCGAGCGGCCGATGAGGCCGGCAACGCCGCGGCGCGCGGGATCCCCGCGGAGATTCGCCCACGCAAGTTTCCGCGCGACACGATCGAGATCAAAGACGCCTTCCTCCAGGCCAAGGTCCCCGAGCTGTTGCCGCAGCGCTCACCGACAGAGCCCCTCGCCGACGGGTTCCTGGTCATCAACCGCGATCTGCGGCGTCAGGCCGAGGAAACCAAGCGGCGGATCGGCGCCACCACGGCCGACAAACCGCTCTGGCAAGGGCCCTTCGTGCAGCCGCGGAACACGAAGGTGTTCGCGAATTTCGCCGAGCTGCGCACGTACGTCTACGGCGGACGTGAGATCGACCGCCAGGTGCACTACGGGTACGACCTCGCGTCCACGCGGCAGTCCCCCGTGCCCGCCGCCAACAAGGGCGTCGTCGTTTTCGCCGAGTCGCTCACGATCTACGGCAACACCGTCGTGGTCGACCACGGCCTGGGCCTCCAGACGCTCTACGCCCATCTCTCGAGCACGGCCGTGAGGGCGGGGGACGCCGTCGAGAAGGGCCAGGAGCTCGCGCGCACTGGATCGACCGGCCTCGCGATCGGCGATCACCTCCACTACGAGGTGCTGGTCAACGGCGTGTCGGTCACGCCGCTGGAGTGGTGGGACGCGAAGTGGATCCGTGACCACATCGGCAAGCCGTTGAAGGAGGCGGGCCTCCCCGAGATCAGCGGCGCCGAGGCACGTGACGAAGAACCGGCGGCGCGCCCGGCGCCCCGCCCCTCCCGCCGCCGCGCCCGATAGATTCGCGGACCAGCACGCGCCGAACGCCACGTCACGCACCAGCGGAGCGCCGTCGGAGTCAGCTCGGGAGTTGGGGGCGTGTCGGTCGCCGACTAGAAACTCCCGAACTTCTGGTAGGCGGCCAGCGGCGTCATGCCTCGGCGAACCGCCGCGCGCACTCTGTTCTCCGTCCCGACCAGCTTCTCGCAGCGCCCGAGCACCTCGTGGGCGACGCGGCGCGGGATGACGACGACGCCGTCGAGATCGCCCACGACGAGGTCACCGAGGCTCACCCGCACGCCGCCGATCGTCACCGGCTGACCCCAGTCCGCCACCCGCCAGCGCGGCACCGAGTCCTGGGGGGTTCGGTAGCGCACGAAGGTCGGGAACCCCATGCGCACGATCGACGCGGTGTCGCGGGTCGCGCCGTCGATCACCGCGCCGCGCACCTTGCGGGCGCGGAACCATTCCGCGCTGAGCTCGCCGAAGTGCGCCGCGACGTTGTCGTGCGCGGCGAGCACCAGGACGGAGTCGGTCGGCGCCGCGCCCAGCATCGCGAGAAAGCGCTTCAGCGTTTGATCGCGCTCGCGGGGTGACCCGCTGTGCGGCCGCCCGCGTGCCGTGAAGGCGTAACCGGCCGCCCGCATGCCGCCGGCGAGTGGCTGGATCGCCGACGGCAACGTCTGGCGCCGGAGCCCCATCTCGTCCATGACGTCGGTGATCGCCGCGGTGTAGATCCGAGCGAAACGGCGCGGAAGGTTGTCGCTGGGACTCATCGAGTCTCTCCTCCGTCCGGACGGGGGTTGGCCAGGCGTCTCAGCGCGCGAAGACGTCCGTCACGAGCGCGCGGGGCGGCACGAAGTCGCCGAGGACTCCGAGCAGGAGATCGAGCAGGCGCTGGCGGCGCGCGAGGAGCCGCGCCGTCAGGTTGGCGAGAGGACGGTGGGCGATCACGACCTGGAGGGCACGCGTCACGCGCTCCTTGTCCGCGAAGGCCAGACGCCGGGCTCGCTCGTAGCCTGCGAGTGTCTGCGCCGAGACGTCGCCCCGGCCGAGTGCCCGCACAGCGGTCTCCGCGGCCAGCTCCGCGCTTCGGAGGCCGTTGAAGATCCCCTCGCCCGTGAACGGGTCGAAGAAGCCCGCGGCATCGCCCACCAGGAGAACGCCGCCGGTGCGCGGCGCGTCCACCCGGTACGCGAGCGGACCCATCGCCCGGATCGCGGCGACCCGCCGTCCGCCGGCGACCCGCCGGGCCAGGTGCCGGAGCTGCCTCACGCGCGCGTCGAAGAAGGCGTCGAGGCGCCCGCTCCACGGCGCCGCGTGGGCCATCGGCACCACCACGCTGAGGTTCGCGCGTCCCGGCGCGACGGGGTTGAGGATCGCGTAGTCCGGTGGATCGACGAAGATCTCGCCGAAGCGCCCCGCATCCCCGATGTCCTCGACGTACGTGACCAGCGCCATCCGCTGGAGGCGATGCGGCCGCCGGAGACCCAGACGCTGGGCGATGACCGAAGCGCGGCCGTCGGCGGCGATCGTGAGCGGTGCGCGGATCGTCAGACGACGGTGGTCGCCGTCGACCGCCTCGACGCCGAGCACCCGGCCGCCCGAGACGATGACGTCGGTGACGCGCACCTGCTCGCTGAAATCGACGGGGAGCGAGCGCACGCGGTCCACGAGGATCGCATCGAGCGTCTCGCGCGGAAGCGCCATCGCATGCTCTCGATAGGGGCGCCAGGCGCCGATCGGCCGGTACGTGCCGACGAGCGTCGTGCCATCCGGCGCGGTGATCCGCATACCGGTCAGCGGGCTCGCGACGGCGTCGACCGCCTTGAGCGCGCCCAGGCGGTCCAGCAGGCGGGGCGCCTCGGGGCTCAGATACTCGCCGCAGATTTTGGGGCGTGGAAACCGCGCGCGATCGACGAGGCGAACCGAGAGGCCGTGCTCGGCGAGGAGGATGGCCGTGGCCGCCCCCGCCGGCCCGGCGCCGACGACGATGACGTCCGTCGTCACGACAGGACCGCCAGCATGCGACCCAGGACGCGATACTCGTGAATCGTCAGCCGCCGCGCGCCCGCCTTCTCGGCGAGCGCCCGCAGCTCGGCACTCGAGTAGGACCTCCGCACGGAGAGCGGCCCGTCGTGACGCGAAATCGGATGACACCGGCAGAGACGGGTGGCGAGCCAGACCAGGCCGAGCGAGAGACGACGGCGCAGGAGATCGTTCACGACGACGGCGATGGCGGCGGCCGCCGCCATCTCGCGGAGACTCTCCACGGCTTGCTCGGGCTCGAGGTGATGGAGCGTGAGGCTGCTCGTCACGATGTCAGCGGCGCGTTCGCGGCATGGCAGCGCGACCGCGTCGCCCTGGATCAGTAGCACCTCGGGGTACGCCGCGGCGACCTGCCGCGCGAGCGCGAGCGTCGTCCGGTCACGCTCGACGACCACGACGCGGACGGCGCGGCCGGTCCGGCGTCCCCACCGCACGAGGCGCACCGCGAACGCCGCCGAGCCGCCGCCGACGTCCACCACGCGCAGCGCGCGCTCCCGGGGGACCGCCGCGGCCAGGCGACGGATCCGGCGCAGGGTCAGGGCGTAGCCACCGAACCACGTGTTGAGACGGTCGACGTCCGCGAGCGTGGCCGCGAGGTCGGCCGCGCCGACCGCGCCGTCGAGCACTTCCAGCGCGCCCTCGGCGCGTTTCATTGTAGCGAGTGCCTTGAGCACGGCTTGGACCGAGGGTGGCCTGAGGAAGGCACTCGTGGCTCCGACACGCCCGCTCTGGCCCGGGGCGCCAGAGGCACTTGTGGCTCCGACACGCCCGCTCTGGCCCGGGGCGCCAGAGGCACTTGTGGCTCCGACACGCCCG
>Ga0184633_10000795_pt1 | contig 12257 bp, 16 predicted proteins | sample PLM31_170_b1_FD_133156 | JGI IMG/M metagenome (GOLD analysis project Ga0184633, IMG submission 133156) | Groundwater sediment microbial communities from an aquifer in East River, Colorado, USA - PLM3-1_170_b1 | ecosystem: Environmental > Terrestrial > Soil > Riparian zone | place: USA: East...
GACACGGATCCACGCGAACTTGGGGAACACGAGAGGGGTGTCCGCCGGGACTCCTCGCTCCTCCCAGGAGAGCGGCCACCCGACCCACGCCTCTTCGGTCTCTTCCCGAAGCGTGAGGCGAAAAGGGAATTGATCGAAGCACAGACTGGGACTTTCACATTTGAGGGTGACGGTTGTGCCATCCGGCCATGGATCCCTCTTTGGTGTGGGCGTCATGACCTGTCGACCTCCTGATCCCACCCCTGGCACCGAGGACAGTAATAGGTGTCGTACACACGGCCATCCGGTCTCGTGACCCGCCGCGTCGCCACGATGAGGCTCTTGCACGTGAGGCATCGGAGTGGAGGAGTGGGCGTCCCGGGAGTCTGTGTCTTTATGGTACGCATATCCCCTCTTTCCCCCAGTCGTTTGTCCGTCCGCTGGGAACCTTGAGTTTCAAGACTGCGCCCCGTGGATCGCCAGAAAAGATCGGTGTGACATGGTAGGGGCGGAGCGTTGCCGCGACTCGGGATTCCAGCCGATCAACCTTCATGGACGAACGGGACACGTGGCCATGGTTCCCCCTATTTGAGCAGGTTGGGCACACCGGCCCGTCGAATAACTTCAGGTCACGCTGATAGGCATGGTGGTCCACGTGGCCGGCCAGCGTACAGGTTTCGTGGTGCCGGCAATTCTCGGCCCCGACTGCTGCCCGGGCCGTCTCGTAGGGCAACTCATGACTCAGCTGGTAACAGCCGTGATACTCACTCCAGGTGGAGACGATCCAGCCGGAACCTTGCCGGTACATCGTGGACAGCCTCGTGCTTTTCATGCTCTCTCTCCTCGGGGGCGCGCCAGGGCAGCCCCTGAGTCCCATGGGGTATCCCAGCTCCCAATCTGTTCCGTTGCACTCCCGCTCTGCCAGGCGGTGGAGCTTGGCTCCGTGGCGGATCAGGGTCCGCGCCACGGTCACGGGGACCCCTTCTTGCACCATCAGTCCGATAAACTCGTCACGGTCACGTTGTCGGCTCATGAAGTAACCGTCCTTTCTTGTTCTGTGTGAGTATCCGCGCGCATCCAACGCGAGGGCCGGGTTGCGGCGTCGAATTGCCGTATCAGCCGCTGGAAATACGTCCGCTCAAGACCCAGCACTCTTGCCGCATAAGTACGATTCCCATCAGCGGAGACCAGAGCCTCCCATAGGAGCGCACGCCGGAAGGCGTGGACGCGGCTCGCGTAGCGGCTCGGGTTTTCCTTCGGCGGGGGAACAGGGGTTCCCCGGGTGACGGCATGAGGCGTCTGGTCTCTGGGCATCTCAGTCCTCCTGTGGAGTGTGTGGGGTTGTCACGGGACTGCGAGTGTGACGGCACCAATCGTCCGCCTGTGAATCCCCGGTGCCGGGTTCACTGGCATCGTGGTACGCCTGTAGCGGGCTCATTCTGGGCCTCATTACTGCACGTCCCTTCACCCCTATGCAGGATTGTGGATAACTACACGGTCTGACCACTAAGGATTACAAGGAGTTAGCCAAGGTTATGATATTTCCCTATACTGAACTGAACAAACTGACTGTTATCGGATATACCAATACCAGCAGTAAGTGAACATACTGCTAGCGACACAGAACGTGACCTGAGGTCTGGGAGTGAGCAGGCGAGCGAAGCTCGCACTGCGAACGTACCACCGAAGGCGACCAGACCCCCGCAGGTGATCACAGAACGTGAGATCCCCCGTCCACCTGACCCAGGACCAGGCATCGGGTCCCTGAGCCTCGGGTCTGGTCTGGTGGCCTGGTGGTCTGACCGCGCACGGGTCGTCAGGTGTTGAGCCGGGGGGGGGGTGGCCCCCACGATGGGCTGGGACAGGACAGTCATCCTTCCCCCAGAGTAAACCCCTGTACACCATGTAACCCTTGTAACCCTACACCACCACACACCTGTATACTATCCATATAGTGAGGGGGTGGGGGTGTGAACGGTGACTGGTAGGTCATCCCATCACAAATCTGTTGACAACCCGTTGCGTCTCGTGGGACACTGGACGTGATGGACCTCTCCACTACCGACCAGCATGAGCCGATGGGGGAACGGGTGCAAGACATTCCCGTGTCGGTCCCTTCCCTGGTCGAATCCGCCATCCGTAGTGGGGAGGTCCATTCCCCTGTTCTTCCTCCCCCAACTCGGGGCCAAGCGACCCGAGAGGATCGGCTGAAGATCCGCGCCTTCGAACGCTACCTGGAGGGACGCGGCTCGCTGGGAGACATCGCCAAGGAGATCGGCTGCTCCCGTCAGTACCTGTACAAACTGGCTCGCGTGGGTGGCTGGGCGGAGCGCCGGGCCAAGGTCCAGACCATGGCCTTGATGAACACCACGGTCGTGGCGGAGGCCGTCGAGCAGGCGCTCACGGAACTCCGGGTCCGGGTGCCTCAACGGTTACTGGAGTTGGAGGACTTGTGCGTCAAGCGGAACCTGACCGCGATCTTGGCCTGGCTGCGGATGGCCGGGCTCAGTGGGAAACCCGTCGAGTCTGAGACACCTCCTGCTACCGTGGAAGTCCACAACGACCTCTCTGATCGCCGGCAGGTCACGGTGATTCAGGAAGGGGCTCGGACCCCCGAGTTGGAGAATGTCGCAGAATCTGCGACCGGAGACGATCAGGGGCGCTCCCATGACGAAGGATGAAGCCCAACGCGCCATTGCGGCGGCGTATCAGATTTCCCACGAGGTCGTCGCCTGGATTCAGGTGGAGCAACCGCCCTCGGACTGGGGACGGGCGCTCTGGATGGCACACGTGCAAGAGGTGGAAGACCGATTCATGGTCTTCCTGGACCGGACATGGCGTGGCTAAACGAAGCGAATAATGTTGCCGGAGACGGCTAAGGGGGAAGGTCATGGACCAGCGCGTACACGAGGATCATCGAGTCAAGGTGGCAAGGCGAATGCTTCCAGTCGTGCATGAGGGCGAAGTGATCCCACGCGGCGTGTCCCGATCGGCCCCCGGGCGACGGATCGGTCGGGCTTGGTTCGTTCGCTGGGGGCCGCTCATCATCCATTGGCTCCCTTGGGGTCCACCCCTGTACGTGATCCTGGGCCAGTGGGTGTTCGCGGCCCATCGGTGGCGGTAGCAGACAGGAGGGACGATTCATGGTAATCAAATCCGCGGCAGTCCTTACGATTTTCCAACCTGGGACGCTCACGAAGCACGGGTGGGCGGACATCGCGGCGTGGCTTCGCAGGCAGGCCCGTCACCTGATGCGAGACGGGCACGGCTATAGTCCGACGAGGTTCACCGCGCGGTATCTGTACCGAATGGGGCGGTCTGAGGCGTAATCAATGACCCGGGCGGCCCCCGCGCTCCAGTTCCGCCAGAGTGACTTCATCGGTCCCACTCCCGCGTTGCCCCAGTTGGAGTTTGTCGAAGCCCCGGAACCCGAGGTGGCGTGGATTGGAGGGGTGGGCGGGGGTAAGACCGTGGGCTTGTGCGCCAAGGCCATCTTGGTCATGCTCCGGTATCCTGGCTCGCGGGTGATCCTGGCCCGCCGGACCTACGACGAGCTCATCAAGACCACGAAACAGACGTTCTTCCGGGTGGCCGAACCCCTGAAAGCTGCAGGACTCGTGGCCCGCCCGCGGAACTGGGAACCCACGGAGCAAACCAACTACGTGCGGCTCACCACAGGGGCCGAGCTGACCTTTTCCAATCTGGACGACGAGACCAAGTTCCGCAACGTCGAAGCGACCTGGATCGGGATTGACCAAGCCGAAGAAAACGACCTCAACTTCATGATGTTCGTCAAATCGCGCATCCGGCAGACATTCCGGCAGAAGCTCGTGCCCCCGGCAGGCCGTCAATTCTGCGTGATTGCGAACGACGAAGGCCACAACTGGATCTGGCGCCGGTACCACCCGGATTCGGTCGGGCACACGGGCCGGCGTCGGTTCGTCCACAGCACCTCGCTGGAGAACCCGCACCTGGACCCGGAGAACCTGGCGGACTTGCTAGCCATGCCCCCCGCGTGGATCAACCAGTTCGTGTACGCCCGGATGGACTCCACCACGGGCCGGTTGCTCCCTGATCCCACGGTCGTCGCGTCGTGTTATCCCCCCGCAGGCGTGGACATCTACCTGGCCGTGGACCATGGGGAATCCACGGTCTGCTCCGCACACTGGGGGTTCGAGAATACCCTGGAACAAACGCTGCCCCCAGGCATCCCTCCCGGCGGCGTCTGTGTGTTCCGGGAATACTGGATGGAAGGCAAGACCATCGAGGACCATGCCCGCAACATCCTGGCCATGTCCCAGTCCTTGAACATCGTGAGCCGGGTGATGGATCGGACCACGTTCAACGTCACCCAGCGGCGTCAGGGAGGCATCCGGTGTAGCATCGCGGACCTGTACCGGGACGAGGGCTTGGTGCTCACCCCGAGCATCGGGACGCCCGATACGCGGGTCGAACGCATCAACGTGGTCCATGGGCGTGGGCTCTACATCACCAAGGATTGCCCCAACTACATTCGTCAAGCCCCGGGCTACCACACGAAGATGAACCGGCGGACCGGGAACCCCGAGATCGTGAACAAGGCCACGTACCATGCCGTGGACTCCGTGGGCTACCTGCTCATGGTCATGCCCAGTCTGGGTCCCCGTGTTATACTGCCTCCAGGGGAAGGCGAGTTACCGCCCCATCTGCGGGCCGAGGCCGCGTACTGGCAGCAGGCGAAGGATGAACAGGCCCGCCAGTTCGCCGTGCACAACTACCGGGACATGCTGGCCAGTGAGTCCACGAGTCCGTTTGGAGGCCCTGACAGTGAGTGGAATGCGTTCTCTCACCTGGCGTAGGTGGGTCCATCGACGGTGTGATGAGTTAGAGGCCGCGCTCAGCCACGACCGTGACCGAGCCGAGTCTGAGGAGATTCGCCTTCGCAAGCAGTACGACGACCTGCTCCTCGCGTACAGAGGCCTGGCGGAGTCCGCACTTGTGTCGATGAAACCGCCGTTGTCTCTGGTACAGACGATGTTTGACGAGGCGCCGAGTGACGAGACGACCATTCGCACCTACTTGACCCCCTCGTGGGCCGAGCGGGAAGGAGACGAAGACCATGCTGAACCTAAATAATGCGATCCTCCATGTGACCACGATCCCCTGGTGGGTTCTGTGGCCGTCGGTGACCTGGGTGTGGCTAATCCTCGGCTTGGCGATCGTGGGGCTCGGGGCGTACATGGTCTGGATGAATCGGCCCATGAGAAAACCCTAATGCCCCTCGTGCCCCCGAGCGCAGGCGCCTACCACGTGCCAGACCCGAGCCTGGGTGTGGAGGAACGCATTGTCCAAGACCAGCGCTTCTGGTGGAACCAGTTCCAGTACGGGCGCCTGGGGTTTGAGAAGGGCTGGTACAGGAACATCCTCTTCTACCTGGATCATCAATGGATTCGATACGAGGACTCGGCCCATCGGTGGCGTGAGGAGAACCTGAAGGAGTGGGTCCCGCGCCCGGTGACGAACCGACTGGCCCCAGCGGTCAACGTCGTGCGCTCGGCCCTCATGTCGGCGGACCCCCGGTTCTCCGCGGAGCCCAGGCTCCCCGAATCCGACCTGTCCGTGTCGGGAGCGCGGGCCGCCCGAGATGCCCTGGACATCCTCTACGCCGATTCCCAATTTCGCGCCGCCAAGCGCAACATGGCCTCGTGGCTCGTGCTGACAGGCACGGGATTCTTGGGGGTGGATTTCAGTACGGCCTCCAAGTATGGGTCCCTGTGGCTCCCTGGGGAACGCTGTGTGACCTGTGGCCAGACCCAGCGTCCGAGTGAGATGCAGGACGCGTGCCCCCAGTGCGGGGACCACCTGTGGGTCGAGGACGGGAAGGCGGGCGAGTCCGTGCCCCGGGGACGGTTGCTTACCACGTCCTGGAGTCCATTTGAGGTCTACATCGACTCTGGCGTCCTGACCATCGAGGACCAACCCACGGTCATCCTGTCCCGGTCCTACCACGTCGAGGTCGCGCGGGCCGCGTGGGAAGCGGACGCGGCCCGTATCAAACCAACCACCGGGTCCACGGCGGCGCAGTACTACCTGACCAGTCTGGCCACCGCCTCCACGTTGTTCCGGGGCGTGTCCGTGCCGGATCACGTCGTCATCCGCCGGATCTACCGTAAACCCTGTCAGGCGTGGCCCAATGGCCTGGTCGCCACCGTGACCTCGGACGGTGTGGTGTTGGAGCACCAAGAGTCCTACCCGTACCGCTTCACGACCACGGAGCAGCCGTTTTACCCCCTCCTGGCCACAGTATACGACGAGGTTCCCGGACGCTTCTGGGGCAAGACGCCGGTCGATAGCCTGGTCCTCAAACAAGCCCAACGGAACCGGATCGAGGCCCTGTACGAGATGACCCTGATGACGATGGCGGGGCCGGTGTGGATTATCCCGGCGGGCTCGAACCCGTCAAAGATCACGGGCACGCCGGCCATTCAAATCACGGCCACTCCCGTGAGTGGCATGATGCCCACCCGCATCCAGGGCATGGGCCCGGACGCCAGCGTGATCCAGATGTTGGAGAAGATTGACCAGGACTTTGAAGAGATAATGTCGTGTCTGACCGGGGACACTGAGGTCCCGTGTCTCGATGGGATCATGCGGACGATGGCGCAACTCGCGCAGGAGTTTCCCGAGGGCGGCATGTGGGTCTACGGATTCAATACGGAGAGGGTCGAAGTCCAACCGGCCTACGTTGAACGAGTGTGGCGCTCGGGGTCCAAGCTCTGTGTCCGCGTGTGGTTCGCCGAGGGCACCCATGTCGATTGCAGCTACGACCATCCGTTTCTGACGTGGATCCGGGGGTATGTCCGGGCCGACCACCTACGACCCCATGAGGCCGTCGTGCCCCTGGTGTTGCATCGGGCCTCTACGCACTATGTCTCGGTGGCTCAGCCCGTTGCCCGGAAAGCCGCACTCGTGCATCGGATGGTCGCCCGGTACCTCTGTGGTCTTGATCCCACACAGAAGTTGGACGTGCATCATCGGGATGAGAATCCCCAGAACAATATCCCTGAGAACTTGGAGCCGCTGACTCGCCGAGAGCATATCCGCCGGCAACCTCGCGGATTCTCGCTCCCGGGGACCCAACGGTCTCCTGAGGAGAAGCGACGGGAGCAGGTGGAGTACTGGTCCCGAGCGACCCAGGAGCAAAAGACGGCACGGATGATTCCCGCACTGATCGCCCGGTCCAAGAACCCGGCGCTCAAGGCAAAATGGGAAGCCAAATTGAACCATCGAGTGTCCCGGGTTGAGGTCCTCGGCGTCCGTCCGGTCTACGACCTTCAGACTTCGACCCAGAACTTCGGGCTCTCCGCTGGGGTCTTCGTGCACAATACCTTCAGCGTCATGAAAGGGAAACAACCGGGCGGCGTCCGGGCGTTCCAAGCCATGCGCCTGCTCCAGGAACAGGGCATGGGGCGCTATGGGGCCGTGTTCGAGAACCTGGAAGCCCTGTACGAACGCTGGGGCATGTACGCGCTGGAGTTGCACCGAGAGTTCGCGTTGACGCCGCTCGTGCGCGCCGGGAAGAACGAGTTCGGCCAGTGGACCCAACAACAATTCCTCAAATCTGACCTCTCGATGGACGTAGACATCCGGGTGGAGTCGGGCTCCGTGCGGCCCAAGTCTTCCATGGCCAAGTTGGACGCGATGCAGCGGCTCCAAGCCATGGGGGTCTTGGATGCCCGCTACCCTGAGCAACGGCTTCGCATGTTGGAAGAGTCAGGGATGCTCTCGATGCTCCCGGGGGTGGAACGGGACACGGAAGCGGCCATGCGGGAGAACGCGGTGTTTCTGAAGTGGGCGAAAGCCTTAGCAAATGCCGCCATCGAGCTCCAAGGTCCTGAGGCCGTGGCGACGTTGATGCGGGTGGCCCCGCCCCCCGTCACACTCTCGCTCCTGGTGGACGAGCACACGAACCATTACATCTACCACCGCCGGTTTGCGCTGACGGATGACTACCGAGCGCTCCCTGAACCCTTCCACCGATGGTGGGAGGATGTGCACATGGCGGGGCACCTGGACGCCTATCAACAGCTGATTGCCCGAGGGGGGGTCCCGGGCCAGCTCCCGCCCCTGATGCCCCAGAAGCCCACCATTGCGCCCCCGACTCAGATGAGTGAGCGGCCTCAACCGATGTAGGGGGCTTGACATGGGGAAACGGGGTATGGTAGGCTACACATGTGGCGACCTCTCCATCCCTGACCCGTGCGTTTCACGAACTCAAGAAGAATCCCCCGGCGATTCTCGCCACGCGAAAAAAGAAGGGGGCAGGGGCCGCTCGGAAGCAGTCTGTGGCCATTGCCCTCAGTAAGGCCCGACAGTCAGGGGCACGCATCCCCTACGCGGGTGTCATGAAGCCACAAGGAGGCGCACGATGAAGATGAAAATGGTTGGAGACCCGGCTCCGTCCGGCAAGGGCGGCGTCAAAACCCGCGGCGAGTCTGCCGCGACCAAGAAGGCCCTTGCCCATTCCAGCAACGCCAAGTTTGCGCAATACGGGAGGAAAAAGTAACCCATGCCCCTCGAAGACGGTTCCCCCACTCCTGAAGAGATCACCGCAACAGCGGAGGCAGAGGCCACAGTCAAGGCGTCTGCTGCGGCCCCCCCTGAGTTCGTCGCCAAAGCCGACTACGACAAGCTCGCGGAGCACGTGGGCAAGCTGACCACCACCCTAGAGGACGCGGGCAAACGACTGGCGATCGTGGATAAGGTCGCGAATCTCCTGGCGGGAAAGCCCGAGTCCGCCCTGTCGGCCCAAGAACAGGCTGTCGTGACCGAACTGAAACGTCTGATGCCCCACATTCTGCCCCATGCGGACTTCCTCGATCATGCCCCCAAGTTGCTGGAAACCGTCGCGGAAGCCTCCAAAGCCGCCTCCGAGACCCTCGTGAGCGCGGCTTTCGATTACCAGTTGCGGCTCCAAGCGGATGCGGGCCTGAAAGTGGACGACCCAAAGGCCAACTTCTACATCGGGACCGCGATCAAGGAATGGATCAACCAGGACGGGACCCGGCGGGCTCGGTTCTGGCGTGGAGACCACTCCGTCGTCAAAGAGGGGTTCGACGAGATCAAAGCCGTCGTGATTGATCCCCTTCGGCGGGGGGACAAGAGCAAGGTCGTCAGTATCACCCGGACCCGTCCGGTCAACGCCGGCCCCGGCAGTCCTGGGGGCTCCGGGGGCGCCGGTGAGACGACCGTAGACTTCCGTGACCGAAAAGCTGTGCGGGCGGCGCTCAGCGCCGCACTCGCCACCCCATAAGGAGGGGACCCGATGCCTCAGAATCTCTCGAACTTCGATGCCGCCCTGCGAGACGTGGCTTCGCCCTACGTCCAGTCCCAGGTGAACTACAAGACCGTGGCGCTCGACCTCGCGCAGGAAGGCGAATCGGAGATCGCGGATGGGCGTCGGGCCAAGGTCACGCTCCATGTGCGCCGGAACTACAGCGGCGTCAAGTCCACGCCCGAAGGACGGACCCTGCCGACCGCTGGCCAGCAGCAGTACATTCCCATGTACATTCCCTACATCGACACCACGGGGCGGATCAACCTCACGGTCCAGGTGATCGACCAGTCCGAGGGGCAGCGGGGCGCGTTCATCAATGCCCTGATGGAAGAGTCTGACTTCCTGATCCGCGATGCCGTCCAGTACCGGAACGAGTGCATGGTCGGGTTCGGGAGCGGGATTCTCTGCCGCGTCAATGGCAACCCCGCGGCCAACGCGGTCTCCGCTGACGTGGACGATCCGGGTGGGTTCACCCAAGCGACCAACGGGACGCGGTTCCTGTCCCCCGGCATGATCGTGGCCGCGATTCGGGCCAACGCGCTGGTGGCGAACACCCCGTTGACCGTGGACTCGATCACGGACTCTGACACGGTGACCTTCCAGGCCAACACCGCCGACCTCGCGGACAACGATGTCCTGGTCCGGGCAGCCAGCACCACGATTACCAACGTGGAGGACACGGACTTCAACGTGCCCATCATGGGGCTCCCGGGCATGGTCGACGACGGGGGGCTGGTCAACCAATACTTCGGCGTGAACCGGACCTCGTACCCGATCCTCCAAGCCCGGGTGGTCTCCAATGCGGGGGCCATCAGCGCCGACCTCATCCAGCGCGAGATCGACGTGGCGGAGCAGCGCGGCCAAGGCAACATCACCATCCACCTGATGCACCACAGCACCCGGCGCGCGTACTTGGCCGTCATGGAAGGCGACCGGCGCTACACGGGGGCCGATCTCCGCAACCCAGACTTGGGCACCAAGTCCGCCCAGGTCGTCAAGGGGAGCGGCGTCGGGTTCGGCAACGTCCAGATCCGCGAAGAGAAGCACTTCCCCTACGGCATGTGGATGGGCCTGGATATCTCCGGTACGCTCCCCTCCACCAGTGCGGAAGGCCGCTCGCAAGAGCCTGGAGCGACGATGCTGCCACTGAATACCGCCAACTGCACCCATACGTAGACGCGCCGCTGGTACATGCGTGATGCGTTCGCCATGACCCGGCCCAATTCAAGTTTCCGACTGGATGGGCTGACCACCAGCGTCGTGGCGCTCAACCTTGCCTAAAGGAGTGTGACATGCCCGTTGTGAATGTCTGGAATCGCTACTGTGAGCCGGTGGAGATCCAGTACGATGCCGCCTTCAACCCGGAGAGCCCCTACCGCTGGGAGCCCGGGGAGATCAAAGCCCTCCCCCAGGACGTGGCCCTCTTCTGTCGGCGCAAGAGCGTCATCAAGGAGGACCCGATCACGGGGAAGCAGGTGCGGGCCCTCGTGGTCCAAGGAGTGGATCAGGAGTTTCAGGACCGTACCGACATGCCCGCGCCGGCCCTCCTGGAGTTCCGCGGGGCCGAGTTGCTCGACCGCGAGAACATGGATGCCCGGGATCGGACTGTCTCGCTCGTCTCCCTGGTGAATCCCTCCGTGTCCCAGGCGGAACGAGCGTCCGTGTCTCCCGAAACCCATGCCCGACGCGTCCCAGTATAATCAGCACACAAGGAGAGCCCAACCATGGCTGATTGGAGTCGTATTCGTCATCAAGCGGACGCCCTGATTTCCAGCGTCTCAACCACCCGCTCAGACCAGGCCCTCTGGACCTGGCGGGAGGCCCTCCGCGCCCTGATTCAGGACTTCCGGGAAGTCGGGACGCCGCGGGTAAGCGCCTACACGTTGTTCGACGGCACCAACGATAACGACGTGGAAGCCGGTGCGGTGAGACTCTTCGGCTGCGTCATCGATAACTCGATGGCCGCTGAGGATGCCTTCATCGTGTTGTACAACACCGCGACCCCCGTGGAGGGAACCACGGATCCGTTGGGCTACCTGTGGGCGCCCCGAAACCGGGTGAGCGCGTACGTGTTCCGTCCCATCGTGTTCGCAACCGCCTTCTCGTGGTCCTCGGTGCTCGGCACTGAGGTCGGGCTAGAAGCGGGCACGCTGAGTACCGCGAACGGGACACAGGCGGCATTTGCCTATACTGAGTAAAAGGAGACCTGCATGAGCGTTCTGGTTGATTGGCCCTTGCTGCTTGGCCCTGTCATCATCGCCGTGGTCCCGATCATCGTGGCGATTCTGAAGCGCGTGCTTCCCACGATCACGTTCGGGTGGACGTACCCGATCCTCTCCATGCTCTTGGCCGTCGGCTTGGATTACTTGAGCCGGTTTGCGACCTCCACGAGTGTAGGGCCTGATGTGGCCGCTGCGCTCGGGCTCGCGGCCATCGGGCTCCGTGAGTTGATCGACCAGTTGAAGAAGGTCCTCCTGGGCCGAGACCCGGGCGACGTGGCGGGGTAATCGGTGGGCACGGTCGCCCATGACTTGGGCCGACCTGATTCGAGACCCAGGGACCCAGACCTTCAGTCACACCAAGGTCTGGGCGCACATCGGGTACTGTGCCCTGACTGTCGCGTTCATTCGACAGGCGTGGACCATTGGGGTGGATGCCTGGTCTATCCTCGCGTATGGCACCGTGGTGTGCGGGTCTACCGCAGCGTCCAAGTGGATTAGCCTGCGGTATGTCCAGAGTCACGGTGGGGGTGATTCTCCTGGGGCTGATGGGCCTCGGGGGTCTCGCGGTCTGGTGGACCCAGGGGCCTGGGCGTAGCACCACCCCAGACCGACTCACGACTGGGATCGCCAAGATCGACGTGGTCCGGGAGACGGCCAAGAAGTCAGACGACTCCGTGGCGATCCTGGCGGCTGAGATCAAGGCGCTCCGCCGGGAAGCCGCAGATCGTGAGCAGGCCGCC
>Ga0184633_10000796_pt1 | contig 12252 bp, 10 predicted proteins | sample PLM31_170_b1_FD_133156 | JGI IMG/M metagenome (GOLD analysis project Ga0184633, IMG submission 133156) | Groundwater sediment microbial communities from an aquifer in East River, Colorado, USA - PLM3-1_170_b1 | ecosystem: Environmental > Terrestrial > Soil > Riparian zone | place: USA: East...
CCACTCCGCGCGCGCCGTCTGGAACAAATGGAGAAACTCCGCCTTTGTCATTCGGTCGGCCATGATTCACATCCCGGCGGCGATCTGCGCCCAATCCTGCGCTGGAACCCACGCGGCTTGGAAGCGGATGGTCTGCCCGCCGGCGACATGACGAAGTCGCCGCGCCCGAGCAGTTTCTCCGCGCCCGTACCGGAGATGCCTGCCGCTACCCGCGCATCCTCCACGCTGCCCACCTTGCCCACGACCCGCACCGGGAAATTCGCTTTGAGCATCGGGCCAATGGCGGAGGCCGAGGGCTTCTGCACCCCGGCGATGAGATGCAGCCCGGCCTCACGCCCGCGCTGGGCAATGCGCGTCAGCGCCTGCTCGACCGTCAGGCCGCCGCCCCGCGAGCGCCCCTCGGCGGCGAGCAAATCCAGCAGTTCGTCTACCGCAATGATGATGTGCGGCGACGAGATGCCTTCGCCATCTCGGCGTTCCATCTCGGCGACGAGTTTTTCGAGCAGGGCGAGCGCGGACGCAGGATCCGAAGCCACGTCGTCAATGAGGTGCGGCAGGCCGGCCAGCGGCGTGAACCCGCGGCTCTTCGGGTCAATCAACGCGATCTGCATCTTCGACTGGCGATTCGTCAGCGCCAGCGAGATGAGCATCGTGCGGATGAGCTCAGTCTTGCCGGAACCGGTTGTGCCGGCGACGAGCACATGTGCCACGTCCGGCGAGGGGAGGCGCAGCAACAGCGGCCGGCCATCTTCGGCGAGGCCGAGGCAAGCTGTGAGGAGCGGAAGCGACGTGAGACTCTTCAACAGCGGGAGCAGGCGGACGGGTTCCGCATCCGGGCGGGGCATTTCCACGGCGAGCGCTTCTCCATCCCGCGCCACTCGGACATCAGGCGCGCCGAGGGCCATCGCCAATTCCTCGGACAGGTTGCGCACGGTAGCAACCTTCGCGCCGAGCGCCGGGGTGAGCAAAAAGCGAATCCAGCGGGGTGAGACCGTGCCCCCATGCACGCGCACCGGCACCCGGTGCGAGGCCAGCACGCGCTCGATACGGTCGGCCTGGAAGTTCAGGTACTCGTGAGTCGGAGGGGTGGCCACGGCAAGCATCTTCGGATTCAGAATTGGCGGATCACGGCGACGACGCGCCCCTGCACTTCCACGGCCGAGGGGCGCACGACGATATCAGCATACGACGGGTTGGCCGCGCGCAGGCGCACCCGCCCCGCCTCGCGATAGAAGTGCTTAAGCGTAAACTCGTTGCGGTCGGTCAGGCGCACGGCGACCATATCCCCGTTGCGGGCCTGCGTCTGGTGCTGAAGCACGACGATGTCGCCGTCGTTCACGAGCGCGTCGCGCATCGAGTCCCCGCGCACCCGCAGGCCATACAGCCCGTCCATCTGCGGGACGATATCGTGCGTGAGCTCGACGGCCTCTTCAACCTCGTCGGTAAGGACGGGGACGCCCGCACGGATCCAGCCCTTGATGGGGAGGCGGAAGGTCGCGCCCAGCGCGGTCTCGACTACCCGGAGGCCGCGCGACACGTTGGGAGTGTGCTCGATCAACCCGGCGGCGACGAGGGCTTTGAGATGGTGGACGACGAGTGACTTGCTGCTCAGCCTCTTCGCACAACGAATTTCCTCCATCGTGGGGGGCCGCCCCGTGCGCGCGGTGTGCGCTCGGATGAAGTCAAAGATTTCCATCTGCTTTTCGCTTGGCATATCAGACTCCTTTGCCAGCACGGCATGCCTGAACCGACAACTGATTGTGGAGTGAGATGGTGGAAATGAGCGGACGAGGCAGTTGAGGGGGAGACAGCGGCGATGTTTGAGACTTCCACTCCATCGAAAAGCCACTGTCGGATGTGGCGTTACATGGCATCCGCTAAAGTACTTATGTTCTAGTATATAGAACATACGTTCTTGTGTCAAGGAGCAAATTCATCCCGGGTATTGACATCCCTCTTTGAAAAGAGGTATGATCGACTTAGTTATTTCACTGAATGAATTATCTATATGCCACCCTACCCGCTTGGCAACCGAGACCTTATCCGCGCCATCAACCGCTCGGCAGTGCTGAACATGATCAAGATGCACAGGCCGATCGCGCGCAATGAGGTTGCGCATCGCACCGGCCTCAGCGCCGCCACCGTCACTGGAATCACGGCGGAACTTATCACGGAAGGTCTGGTATTCGAAAAAGCCCCCGGCGACTCGCGCGGAGGGCGGCGGCCGATTTTGTTAGCCTTGAATCCTCGCGGCGGTTACGTGGTCGGCCTGAAACTGACAGAGAGTCAGGTGATTGGGGCGCTCACCGATCTGGAGGCCACGGTGATCGCCAAACGGGCTGACCCGTTGAGTGGTCGTTCGCCCGAGCAGGCTGTGGAAACGCTGACCGGGGTAGTCTCCGCTTTGGTCGGCGAAGGCGGCATCCGCAAGAAGCAACTGCTTGGCGTTGGCGTCGGTCTGGCGGGCATCGTGGACGCCGAGCAAGGCTTGGTGCGACGGTCGCCATATTTCGGCTGGCGCGATGTGCCACTGCGCGACGTGCTCCAGGCTCGCGTACGTGTCCCGGTCTATATAGACAACGATGTGAATACGCTGACCCTGGCTGAGAAGTGGTTCGGAGCCGGGCAGAACGTGGACGACTTCTTGACCGTGACCGTTGGGCGGGGTGTGGGTCTGGGCATTGTGGTGAACGGCCAATTTTATCGAGGTGCACGCGGGGGAGCGGGTGAGTTCGGTCACACAGTGATTGATCCGGACGGCCCAGTATGTGATTGTGGCAAGCGCGGCTGCCTGGAAACCTTCGTGGGCGACCCCGGATTACTGCGGATGGCCGCCGAGGCCGCGCAACGAGGCGAGATGCCTGGCCCGGTTGAAAGTATGGACCATCTGATCGCGCTGGCTCAAGAAGGCAATCCGGCGGCCCAGGCCGTGTTCGTCCGCGCCGGGAATGTGCTGGGGCGGGAGGTGGCGAATCTCATCAACGTGTTTAACCCGCAGCGGATCATTATCAGCGGCGAAGGGGTGCGGGCCGGGGATTGGCTCTTCGGCCCGATGCGCGCATCTGTGGCCCGGCACGTCATGCCCGGCCTGGCCGAGGATACCGAGATCAGAATTGATCTGTGGGGCGATGATGCCTGGGCGCGCGGCGCGGCCAGTCTCGTGCTACGTGAACTATTCGAATCGCCCATGCATCGAGAGCCGGTCAAAGTCGAAGCGCGCACCTGAACGGCTCTTTTTTTGCCAAAAGTTATTTTGGTGATTGAAAGAAGTCAAAACGGAAAGGAGGTGGATGCTTGCCAGAGCCAATCGCCGTTCACATCTCGTTCCACTACTCATAACCACCTTGGAGGAGTATCATGAACACCCGCAAAATCGTAACTGCCCTTTTCAGCGCTCTGGCTGTCGCGGCGTTGATCCTAACGGCCTGCACGCCGACCACCGCTCCGACGACGGCCCCGACCACAGCCCCGGCGACCGCAGCCCCGGCGACCGCAGCCCCGACCGCGGCCCCCGAGCCGGTCACGATCACCTACTGGCATACCATGAGTGATCCCGAGACCGCCCAGCTCGAAAAAGTCGTCGCCGCCTTTGAAGCCGCCAACCCCGGCATCAAGGTCAAGACCACGCGCTATGCGTACGACGACTTCAAGCCCGCTCTGCTCACCGCGCTGGCCGGCGGCGAAGCGCCCGACACCGCGCGCATGGATATCGCCTGGGTGTCCGAGTTCGCCAATCAGGACGCGCTGCTGCAGCTCGACGGCACACTGCCCGACTTTGACAAGATTGCCGCCGGGACGTTCCCCGGCCCCCTCTCCACCAACTTCTGGAAGGGCCACTACTACGGACTGCCTCAGAACACCAACACGCAAGTGCTCCTGTGGAATGAGGACAACTTCAAAGCGGCCGGGATCAGCACGCCGCCCAAGACCCTGCAAGAGTTCGCGGATGACGCCTGCAAGCTGACGGATAAATCCAAAGAGACCTACGGTTATGCCTTGGGCGGGACGTACTTCTGGGCGCCGGCCCCGATCTTCTACGCGATGGGCGGCCAGGTGGCGGACGACCAGATCACCACGGCCACTGGCTACGTCAACGGCCCCGAAAGCGTCGCCGCATTCGCCCTGCTCAAAGACCTGTACGACAGGGGGTGCATCTCGCCCAACCTGCTGGGCGGCGGCATCGGCACGGCGGACGGCCATGCCACTGGCAAGTACGCGATGATCATTGACGGCCCGTGGATGGTGGACATCTACAAAGGCACTTACCCCAACTTCAAGGTGAACTTTGTGCCCATCCCGACCGGCTCCGACGGCGCCACCAGTTCCGTCGTCGGCGGCGAAGACGTGGTGATCTTCGCCGACTCCAAGCCTCAAGAGGCTGCGATGAAATGGGCCACCTTCCTGCTCAGCCCGGAGTCGCAGAAGATGATGGCGCAAGTCGGCGTCATCCCGACCCTCTCCAGCCTGGTCGGCGACTCCAGCCTGCCGCCCTACTTCGGCGTCTTCCTGGAGCAGCTCAAGACCGCCAAAGCGCGCGTCCCGCACCCCAAGTGGTCGGACATGGACGGTGCGATCAACAATGCCTTCCAGCGCATGTTGCGCGGCGAGCAGACGCCGCAGGAGGCGCTCGATCAGGCCGCGAGCGAGATCAACGCCCTCCTCAAGTAGCCTTCCCCACATTTGACCCTGCCCTTCGCCCGTCGGAAGGGCAGGGTCAACCCCCGGCCCCGCGCAGTACAATGTAGACAACCCGCCGCCGGATTCCGCGCATGCGTCTGCCCCGCCCGCTCACTCGGATCGCCTCCGCCCTGCCGTTTGTGTTGCCCGGCCTGGTGTTGTTCTCCCTCTTTGTCATCGGGCCGATGGTGTATTCCTTTCGCATCAGCTTCTACGACTGGAAAATCGTCCGGCCCGAGCGTTCGGAATGGGTGGCGCTGGCCAACTACGCCCGTGCCCTCGGAGATCCCATCTTCCGCCGCGCAGTGTTGAACACACTGGCCTACACCGCCGTCACCGTGCCCGGACAAATCCTCTTTGGTCTGGCCGTCGCCGTGCTGCTGGATCAGGACCTCCGCGTCCGCGCGTTCTTTCGAGTGGTGTACTATTTGCCCGTGATTACGTCCTGGGTCATCGTCAGTCTGTTGTTCGAGTACATGTTTGTCGGGCAGGCAGGATTGGTCAACTACCTCCTGCGCGACGTTTTGCACTTGATCCGCGACAACCTCCGGTGGCTGGCCGATCCGATCCTCGCCTTCGTGCCGATCCATCTGCTCGGCATCTGGAAAGGCGTGGGCTGGACGGCCGTCATCTTACTGGCTGGATTGCAAAGTATCCCGGAGCATCTACACGAGGCCGCGGCGGTGGACGGGGCCGGGCCGTTGGCGCGCTTTTGGTACATCACCCTTCCCCTGCTGCGGCCAACGCTTGTGTTCCTGCTCGTCGTACTGACCATCGGCGGGTTGAATGCTTACATTTCCAATTTGCTCATCACCAACGGCGGCGACCCGCTGGATAAGACCCACTTTGTCCTCACCTTGATGTACGAGGCCACCTTCACCAAACTTGATTTTGGCTACGGCTCAGCCATCAGTTATCTTCTGACCGCCTTTGTCTTTGTCATCAGCGTCTTTCAAATCCGGCTGCTACGAAAGCAAGTGGAGCTCTAACATGAACGTGAAAACCCAACGCCGCCTCGGACGATTGCTCACGTACACCCTGCTGCTATTGGGAGCGGGGATTGTGGCTGTACCGTTCTGGTATATGGTCGTCACCTCGCTCAAGCCGCAATCGTACATTTTTGAGATTCCGCCTCGTTTGTGGCCCCACCCGGCGACACTCACGAACTACACTACCGCGCTGGGCAAAGACCTGTTCGGCCTATACTTCTTGAACAGCGTCGTGGTCGCCGTCAGCAGCACGGCGTTGACGGTGCTTATCTCCGGTCTGCTGGCCTATGCGTTTGCCCGGCTGGAGTTCCCAGGCCGTGAAGCGCTGTTCTACGTTTTTCTAGTCGGGATGATGATCCCCCCGGTCATGCTGATCATCCCCCAATTTATCATCGCCAAATATCTCCAGTTGCTCAACTCACTCACTGGATTGATCATGGTGTACGTCACCATGAACCTCTCGATGCAAACTTTCCTGTTACGCGGTTTCTTCGAAGGCTTACCGCGTGATTTGGAGGAAGCCGCCTTGATTGACGGCGCTGGCCGTTGGACGATTTTCCTACGAATCGTGTTGCCGCTCTCGCGACCTGGTGTTGCGGTCGTTACCATCTTCACCTTTCTTTATAGTTGGGACGAGTTCCCCTGGGCGCACGTGTCCATCAAAGAGACGACCCGCCGGACGCTGCCCATCGCCATCGCCCTCTTCCAGTCCGAGCATCTCACCGAATGGGGGCAGGTCTTTGCCGCCTCCATCGTCGCCCTCATCCCGGTGGTCATTGTCTTCGTCGTCTTCCAGCGCTATTTCATCCGCGGCATCGCCACGACCGGCCTCAAAGGATGAGCCATGCGCCTGGTTGATTTTTACCCCGTCCAAGGCACGTTTGCTCCGGGCGACCAGGTGATACTGATCGCCGAAGTCGAGGCGGAGGCGCACGCTCCGGCGACCCTTCGCCTCTCGATCACTCATCTCGCCTCGACGGTGGCGACGCTGACCCAGCCGGTTTCGCTCGCGCCCGGCAACCGGAAAGTCACGCTCGACTGGCCCGCCCCGCCCAGCGCCCCGCGCGGCTACGGCGCGCAGGCCGAACTGCTGGACGACGCGGGCCAGGTGCTGGCCTCCGTTTCCACCGCCTTCGACGTGCTCCCCGATTGGACGGCGTTTCCGCGCTACGGCTTCCTCACCGACTTCTCGCCCGACCGCACCGATGCCGCCTCCACCGTGGAGGCGCTGGCTCGCTTTCACCTCAACGGCTTGCAGTTCTACGACTGGCAATATCGGCATGACTGCTTGCTGCCGCCGAACACAGATTACGTTGACCCCCTCGGTCGGCGGCTCTCTCTGCGCATCGTTGAAGAATTCATCGAAGCCGCTCACGCGCACGGCATGGCGGCCATGCCGTATCTGGCCGTGTACGCGGCTTCGGCTGAGTTTTGGCGTGCTCATCCCGAGTGGGCTTTGTATGATGCCGGGCGCCGCCCCATCCCTTTCGGCGAAAATTTTTTGGGGTTGATGAACCCGATTGCCGATGGGCCGTGGATGCGGCATCTGCTCGCGGAGTGCGGGCGCGTTCTCGCCACCCTCCCGTTTGACGGCCTTCACGTTGACCAATATGGCAATCCGAAAGTGGCGTTCGATGCGGCAGGGCAGCCTGTAGACTTACCGGCCGCTTTTGCCGGTTTTGTCGCCGCACTCAAAGGGGTGCACCCGCGCGCCACCGTTCTCTTCAACGCCGTCGGCAACTGGCCGATTGAGACGCTCGTGGTTTCGCCCCAGGCATTTGCTTACATCGAGGTTTGGCCGCCCGCGATATCTTATCGTGACCTGCGACAGATCGTCACCGGAGCGCGGGCGATGTCCAAGGGCAAGCCGGTGGTGATTGCGCTTTACCTCGCGGCTGACCGGCCGGCCAATATTCGTCTGGCCGACGCTTTGATCTTTTCCTGCGGCGGATCGCGGATTGAGCTCGGCGAGCGTGAACGGCTCCTCGCCGACCCCTACTTCCCCAAACATCAAGCGCTCACCTCTGAACTCAAAGTGGCGCTGCGCCGCTACTACGATTTTGCCGTACGCTACGGCGACCTGATCGGTCCGGGGGCCGCCGACTCAACTGAGTATCCAGCGCACGTGCCGCAGGGGGTGTGGGCTGTGTCACGGATTGCGCGCGGCTGGCTGACAGTCTGTCTGATCAACATGACAGGTCTCGATGGCGGACGCTGGGACGAAGCGCATCCCGCCCCGGCCCCGGTCGCAGATGTTCCGGTACGAGTCGTTGCGCCCCGGCCAGTGCATCGGGTCTGGTGGGCCAGCCCCGACCGTGATCCACTGGAACTAACCCCAGCGGCCTGGGATAGCGAGGCACAGGACGTTCGCGCGACACTGCCCTTTCTTGACTACTGGGCGATCCTCGCTTTTCAACTCGACGCAACAGAGTAACCTCTCATGACCGACCTCTTCCAACGCAGCATCGAGATCATCTTGCAAAACCAGGCTCCCAGCGGCGCTTACGTCGCCAGCCCCAACTTCGGAACCTATCGTTACTGCTGGTTCCGCGATGGATCGTTCAGCGCTTATGCGATGAACCTCGTTGGCGAACATGGCAGCGCCAGGCATTTTCATCAATGGGCGGCTACCGTTATCAATGCGCGCGCCGACGTCGTCGAGCGAGCCGTTACAAAAGCCAAGAGCGGCGAACCCTTGACCAGAGCGGATTACCTCCACACACGCTATTCGCCGGACGGCAGTGAAGCGACTGGCGAAGAATGGCCCAATTTTCAATTGGATGGATTCGGCACGTGGTTGTGGGCACTGGGGGAGCATCGGCGGTTGAGCGGGGATGCCCACCCACTGCCCGACGTGTGGCGACGTGCTGCTCAACTGGTGGCCGATTACGTCACCACGCTTTGGTCCCGCTCGTGTTACGACTGCTGGGAAGAATTCTCCGACCGGGTTCACCCGCACACCCTCGCGGCGATCTACGGCGGTTTGCAGGCTCACGAGCGTTTGAGCGGGGTCGAGCATCGCGGGACACTGGCAGCCATCGTCCGCTTCCTCCATGACCGCGCTGTGGCGGACGGGCGCTTCGTCAAGTTCGTCGACTCAACGGAAGTTGACGCCAGCCTGTTGGGCCTCGCGACACCTTATGCGGTTGCAAAACCGAATGATCCTGTCATGCAGGCGACCACAGCCAAGATCGAGGCAGACCTGCGCCGGGGAGGCGGCCTGCACCGGTACGCCGCGGATACCTACTACGGCGGCGGCGAGTGGGTGCTGCTGACGGCCTGGCTGGGCTGGTATTACGCGCAGGTGGGCGAACGGGAGAAGGCACAAGCGGCGCTCAAGTGGATCGAGGCGCAAGCCGATGCGCAGGGGCAACTCCCCGAGCAAGTCTCGCTCACGCTGAACAATCCAACATACTATGCACCGTGGCGTGAGCGCTGGGGAGCGATTGCACGCCCGCTGCTATGGTCACACGCCAAGTACATTATTTTGTACCAGGCCTTGCACGGCTGAGACCAGACACGGAGCGTCTTCAACCCCCAGACACGAGGTGGTTTCCGCGCTGACACGAAGTGTTTCCAAAAACACTTCGTCAGCGGCCAGCATTGATAGAGACGTTCCGGCGGAACGTCTCTACGCTTTCATTAAGCCAGGCGGCTCGTGGTCGTCTTTCTTCTCCCGCCAAATCTGCGAGGCCCGGTCAATGAACAGCATGCCGTCGAGGTGGTCAATCTCGTGCTGGAAGACGCGCGCCAGCCAGCCGCGCGTTTTGATCTTGTTGGGTTTGCCCTTGCGGTTGAAGGCTTTCACCGTGACGGCCTCGTGCCGCACCACCTCGCCCCAGATGCCGGGGAGCGAGAGACAGCCCTCGGCGCCGTTCACCATCTCGTCGGAGCGCGAGACGATTTCGGGGTTGACGATGACGTAGAGTTTGGGCGGCGGCGGCGGCGCTTCTTTTACTGCGTCGGGGGGAGCCTCCGGGGCCGGTTCGGCGTATTCGATCACCGCAATGCGCTGGCCGACGGCGACCTGCGGAGCCGCCAACCCTACCCCCGGCGCGACGCGCATCGTCTCGATCATGTCTTCTATCAATCGTTGAATGTCCGGCGTGTTCGGATCGCCGACGGTTTTCGCTTTCTTGCGCAGGACGGGATTGTCGGGGCCAATGATGTCTCGAATGGTCATGGGGGATTAACCGGCTTGGGTTTCTGGGCTTCCTCGCTGATCTCGTTGATCACCGTATGGTAGACGCCGATCAGGTCGGCCATCTCCTCACGCCGCTTAGCCGTTTCGGCCTGCGCTTTCTTCGCGTTCATAGCCTCCATGCGGCGGTAGATGTCGTTCTGCACACTGACCGGATCGAACACCCCCTCAAAACGAAACTCCTGCCCGGCCACCGTGGCGATGACGGTGCCGAAATTGAGCAGCATCCCCAGCAGGCCGGGGCGCTCGTATCTCAGGCTCAGCACGTTCCCCAGCGGCGCGGACTTGCGCGTCTCCTGGCCGAACGGCTTCTTGGAAACGTCCACGACCTGGTCCGGCGTGACCAGATAGATGTCGTTCTTCCAGTCCTCGAACTCGTACCACCACCAGGCCGCAAACGGGATGAACAGCACGAGTGCGATCAGAACAACCACGGCGAGCGTGACCGGTTCCGGGATGAGGCCGGCCAGTTTCAACCCGATCAGCCCCAGCGCAGCCAGGATAAACAGCGACGGCTGCCAGATGCTCTGCAGGAGGACATACCAGTGCTTACGATAAATCACGCTCTCGCCGCGCTCGAAGCGCACGCGGAATGAAAAGAACTCGGACACTTGAGCGCGGAGGGGTGGGCGCTTCGGGGGGGTGGGTTTTGCGGCGGGCGGCGCCGGGGCTTTGGGCGGCTCGGGGCGGACGCGGCGGCGCACGGCAGTCTTCAGCGCTTCCTGCTCGGCGTCCTTCTCGCGCGTCCGGGTGCGTGCCCAGTGCTCCTCGATGAGCGCGGCCAGCGCCTGCGGGTTGGGCACGGACTTCATCGTGATCGGCCCGGAGAAGGTGCGGACGACCACATCCCCGATGCCGAAGGAGCGCGCGAGGGAACCGGCGGTCTGGATGCTCACCGACAGCACCGAGTGCAGCGGCGCTTCCTGCCGGCTGTCGTAGATGCCCACGATTTTTTCCAGATAGACCACGCGCTTGTTGGTGACGATGTAATAGTCGTTGCTCCAGTCCACCACGTTCCACGTGATCCACGCGGCCGGCGGCGCGCCGCCCAGCGCCAGCAGGATCAGCGCCATCTGCCACGTCATGAACCACCAGGCCGCGGCCACCACGATGAGCACCAGCACGCTCAACCCCAGCGGGATCGCGATGGACTGATAGAGCAGAATCTTGTGCCGCCGCGCCATGAGATAGACCACTTCGTCCGGGCTGAGCCAGCTGATGTTGAGGCTGCGGTACAGGTTGCGGCTCTCGGTCGTGACGAGCATGTTGGGCTTGATCTGCGGGTACTGCTTGAGCAGTCTGTCGAAGTCCTCTTTGCTCAGCCGCAGCAATTCCACGTCCGTCTCGGCCACCACCGTCGCCGAGCGCCGACGCCCGTAGAGCAGCGCCGCCTCGCCGAAGTAGTCGCCGGGAACCAGCATGGCGACCAGCCGGTCCTCGCCGCGCACCTTGCGCACCACTTTGACACGCCCCCGATTGATGATGTAAAAGGACTGGCCCTCCTCGTCCTGCGCGAAGACCGTCTCCCCGGCGGCGCGCCTTTCCGGCTCGAACTCGCGAGCGATCTCCAGGATCTCGTCGTCCTTGAGACCCTTGAAGATATGGATGGGCTTCAGCCGCCCGAGATAGGCTTCCGGATTCTCCATCGCCGGGGATTGTAGCACAACGTATTGCGCAATGCGTATTGCGTATCTGGCGTGGAATCCCCGTACGCAATACGCAACACGCAATACGTTGTAGAATTGGCACGGCTCAGTTTCAGCTCACATGAACGCCCTCAACAGCCTCAACCTGACCCTCATCGCCTGCGAGCGCTGCCCGCGCCTCGTGGCGTACCGCCAACGCGTCGCGCGCGAGAAGCGGCGGGCATTTCGCGACGAGGAATACTGGGGCCGGCCTGTGCCTTCCGCCGGCGACCCGGGGGCGAGGGTGCTGATGGTGGGGCTGGCCCCCGGCGCGCACGGCGCGAACCGCACGGGCCGCATGTTCACGGGCGACGGCTCCGGCGATTTTCTCACCCCGGCCCTCTACCGCGCCGGGTTCGCCAACCAGCCCACTTCGACTCATGTCGGCGACGGCTTGAAGTTGAAAGACCTGTACATCGTCGCCGTCTGCCACTGCGCGCCGCCGGACAACAAACCCACCCCGCAGGAGATCGCCAACTGCCGCCCATATCTGGTGCAGCATCTCCAGCGGTTAAGGAATGTGCGCGTGATCCTCGCGCTCGGCAAAATCGCGTTCGACGGCGTGCTCGCCGCGTTGACTGAGACCGGGATTGAAATCCCCACGCCGCGCCCGGCCTTCGCGCACGGCGCGGAATATCGCGTGGGCGCGTACACGCTGATCGCCAGCTATCACCCCAGCCGCCAGAACACGCAGACGGGG
>Ga0184633_10000797_pt1 | contig 12246 bp, 9 predicted proteins | sample PLM31_170_b1_FD_133156 | JGI IMG/M metagenome (GOLD analysis project Ga0184633, IMG submission 133156) | Groundwater sediment microbial communities from an aquifer in East River, Colorado, USA - PLM3-1_170_b1 | ecosystem: Environmental > Terrestrial > Soil > Riparian zone | place: USA: East...
GCCGTCGCTGCCGACCCAAAGCTGGTCCTTGTCATCGACAGCGAGGAGGCGCGGCCGGGCGACAACGAGATAGCGCGGATCGACGACACGACCGTCGGGATCGAGCCGTACGACGAGGCCCTGGGCGCGGTCGGCCACATAGACGTTCCCCGACCCATCGACGGCCACGCCCTCGGGCTGCGTCAGGACCGGCGGACTGCCCCGCTCCGGCGTGCCGCCGGCGACCAACTCGGCGCGCCCGTCGACCAACCGATAGAGCGCGCCGATCCTCCGCTCGCGGTCGAAGGTGGTGACGAGGATCTCTCGCCCGCGACGCGTCACGGCCACCTGGGGGTTCAGCAGGGGCGGGCCGTAGAAGTATCGCATCTCGGTGTCGGGAGTCAGGCGCGCGCCCCCGGCGGGGATTCGATAGAGGGGCCAGCGGTCGTACACCTCGCCACCCAGGTAGCGGCGACCGGACCTGGCGAGGTAAAGGGCGCCAGTCTGATCGAACGCGAGGGTGGAGGTCGACGGGATGCCGCGAACGCCGCGCGAGGCGTCGGTGTCGAAACCTTCCCCGGTCACGTAGACCTGGGCGGTGAACCCGGTCGGCAGCTGCAGCTCCGCCGTCGCCGGCCACGGAGCCAGCAGAAGCGACGCCAGGAGCAGGAGCCGCGTGGTCACCGGTCAGGCCTCTTCCAGATGTCGCGGTCGTGCATGAGCCTGATCTGCCGCTTGATCACCTTGTCGCGGTACTCGGCGTGCTTCATCGGTGCCCGATTCAAATAGAGGTTCTTCGGGTAGATCGGCCGCTCGTAGAGGAGCTGATAGAGCTCGGTCCGGAGATCCTTCATCCAGTTGTCCCACTGCGCGCGCGCCCGGTGGTCGCGGAGCGCCTCGACGTCGATGACGCCGCCCACGTAGGTCGAGCCGCCCCCGTAGTCCTGCCGGCCGACGATCCGTCCTTTGTAGTCGATGATAAACGATCGCCCGCCGAACGTGTCGATGGGCGTCGTCTCCTCCGGGAACAGGTAGTAGGTCCCCATGTTCGGCGCGACGATGTACATGTTGTTGTCGAGCGCGCGGGCGCGGCTCTGGATCTCGAAGATCTCGTTCCCGGTCGCCGGGTGCGGATAGGACGCGCGGTAGACGACTTCGGCGCCGTTGAGGGCGAGGGCGCGCGCGTTCTCGGGGTACGAGCCCTCGTTCGCCATCATGATGCCGAGCCGGCCGATCTCGGTGTCCGCGACCGGCCAGAACGCGTCGAGGGTCCGGCCGTACTTTTCGATCCACCAGTCGTAGACGTCGTGCGGGCATACGGAGTGCTCGACCGGGAAGAGCGGAGAGACCTTGTAGTGCTTCAGGATCACCCGGCCGCGTGGATTGATGATGAAGCCGACGTTGAAGAAGCGATCCTTGAGGTCGGGGTGCCTGGCCTTCGCCTGCGCCATGACGAAGGCGTTGTACTCTTTCGCGATCCTGCCGAGGAACTCGGTCTCCTCGCCCGGAATATCGATCGCGCACTCCCGCGCGAAGGTCGCGTGGTCGAGGTCGAGCACCTCGTCGTTGAACGCCTGCAAGGCACCCTCCGGGAACGCGATGAGCCGCACCGGGATGTCGAGGCTCGAGAGCCAGGAGGCCGCCTTCACGAGGTGCGAGAGATGCTCGAGGTTGAGCTTGATGTCCCCGCGCTTCCGAATACCCCGCACGGTGGGGACGAGCCCGACGGCGGTGTACGGTTTGATCATTCGCTCGCTCCTAATCTAGAGTCGCGCCTGCTCAGCGACTGGTGACGCACGTGATCTCCCGGACGCGGTCGTCGTGCAGCTCGATGGCCACCTCGTGCTGTTCCGTGCCGTTGGTGCTGCGATAGAGCAGCGTGCGCCGCCCCGGGGGCGTCACGCGCTCGTGCTCCTCGTCGGGTCGGCCGAACCGCGCGACGACCTCGTCGTAACGCGTGCCGGCCGGGATCAAGGTGACGAGCGTTTCGCGCGAGGGCACGCTCCCGTTCGGCGCGGCGGCCGCCGCCCCGAACCGACGCCGGGCGCGCCGGCGCCGCCGGATCCGCCGGCTCACGTCCGTGCTCAGCATGAGCACACCCGCGAAGTTCGTCACTAACAGAATGACGGCGGAGATGACGATCGGGCGCCAGTTGATGCGGCCGCTGAAGTAGTGGAACTGCACCCGCACGCTCTGGGTGGTGATGTCCTGCGACGGCAGCAGCGTGAGCGCCACGACCTCGCCGCCCGCGCGCACGCGGCTCTGGCGCCGCACGGCGGTGGCCGGCGAGATCTCCTCGATCTTGAGGTGATCGGAATCCCCGAAGTTCGCGATGACCAGCGAGTACTCGCGGGCCAGGTGCACCATGCGGTCGCGCCGCTCGTAGTAGAGGGCGAAGAGGCCGAGCGCCGGCGGCCCGAGGTCGCCGAAGCCCGTGGTGAGGACCTGACGCCGGCCCCAGAAGAGGTCTTCGAGCCACGTTCCGGCCTTCGGGACGATGAGACCCCGGAGCGGGATCGCGAGCGTGACGATCGAGAGCGGGTCGGCCAGCGTCGGCGTCCACGGGATCTTGATGTAGGTCACCGCGCCGGTCTGGACCCCGGAACGCGTGAAGTTGACGTACGAGGCGACCACCTCGAGAGGCTCCCCGAGCGCAGCGGTGCCGAGCTGCATCCGGTCACGTTGCCTGAGGGTGAGCCGCCCGCTCCCCGCGACGATGAGGCCGTGGCCCTCGATCTCCCGCAGCAAGGCAGGCTCGGCCGGACCGGGCGCGGTGCTCTCGGCGACCTCCGCGGGCCAGAGGAGGTAGAGGTCTTGCTGGATGTCGACCGGGCGACGCGTGGGTCTGGTCGTGAGACTCCACGAGAGGTTCACCGTGACGGGACCGAGCCCCGGGCTCACGTTGGCGACCACGAAGAGGGGACCGACCAGGAAATCGGGGTGCGGCCTGGAGGCGAGGAAGACCTGGCCGTGAGTCACGGCGGGCATGGCCGCGCAGAGGAGAACGGCCAGAGCCACGCAGGATTTGATCATGCCGCGCTCCTCTGCTAAGGTCCGGCTGCGCTCGCCGGCCAGATCGAAAACAGTGAACAGTTAACACAGTTTTCTTCGCCGCGTACAGGGAGACCCCGGGGCGTGAGGAGGATCTCATGGAGCAAGGGCAGGCGAGGGTGACGGGGCGGGAGCGGGTCGTCGCGGCGTACAAAGGAGGCTACGCGGACCGCGTGCCCGCGTACCCGATCGCGGGCTCATTCGCCGGATGCCTCGACGGGCTCTCGATCGAGGAGTACTGCACGAATCCGACCAAGGCCGTGCGGGCGATGCTCAACTATTACGAACGGTATCAGCCGGATATCATGATCGCCTTCAACGACCTCGCCAAGGAGGCGGAGGCCGTCGGCTGCCACGTAAAGTACTCGGACTACGTCGTGCCGTCCGTCGATCGGCACGTGCTCCAGGACGACAAGGGCCGGCTCGCGAAGCTCGAGATTCCTGATCCGCTGAGGGACGCGCGCCTGCCGGCGTTCCTCGAGCAGTGCGAGGCGCTCTCGGCGGCCCGGCTCCCGAGCGGGCTCGGCGCCGTCCTGGTGGGACCGTGGACGATCGCCATGCTCCTGCGCAACCCCGAGCTGATGTGCCTGGACACGATCGACGACCCGCCGTTCGTCCACGAGCTGATGCGCTTCGCCACCGAGTACGCCAAGCGGTTCGGCGACGCGGTGCTGGCGACGAAGATCGGCCTCAGCTACACCGACCCGACCGCGTCGTGCTCGCTGGTGGGGCCCGACACCTACCGCGAGTTCATCAAGCCCTATCATCGGGAGCTGGTGGAGTACTTTCGCGCGAAGAAGGTCGGGACGACGATCCACATCTGCGGGACCACGCACCAGATCCACGAGGACCTGGTCGATGTGGGATTCGTCGCGATCACCATCGACCTCGACCAGCAGGCCGATCCCGGGCTGCAGGTGGACCAACTCGACAAGCTGGTCACGCTCGGAAACCAACGGGGCGTGGTCGCCATCGGCAACGTGGACGTGACGATCTTCGAGCGCGCGACGAAGGCCGAGATCGAGGCCGAGGTGCGCCGCTGCATCGACACGGTGGGCACGCGCTCGCGCTTTGTCCTGTCGACCTCGTGCGAGCTGCCGCCGCGCGCCAACCCCGACTGCGTCAAGTGGATGATGGACGCAGCGCGGGACTACGGCCGCTACGAGCGCATCCTCACGTCCTGAGCCGTCGCTTCACGTTCCGACGGCGCGCCACCGGCAATGCTTCGGACTGTGCGTCTACCGGTTCAGCACGTAGCTGGCCTTACGGCTCATGTCGCTCCGGCCGCTTCGCCTGCTTCTTCGTGACGTACCACCTTCTCGCCAGAAGACCTCCGAGCGTGCTGAGACCGCTCGCCAAGAGCAGGAAGCTCCCCGGCTCGGGGACCGAGACGGGCGCGTCGGGTCCCGCGTATTGCCCCACCGGTTGTCCCGCGCTGGGTCCCGCGCCGCGCCCTCCGTGGTGCTTTCCACCCAGGGCGTGGGAGTACCCCGGCAGTAGCGCGATCATCGCCACGACAATTGCGATCGTCAGAAGTTTCATCAGTCTTCCTCCACGACCAATATTGTCTTCCTTGGTCTGCCTTGCATGTGTGAGCCTTGGCGCATAGAAATCATCCCAATGCCGTTTCTTATCGCATGCGTCATGCCAAACACGAGTGGCTTACACGACCGCACTTTGCCCAGCGCACGACTCCGGAAAATGCAAAGTTCTGCCGAAGTCTCGCAAAGATTCGCAGGGTCGTGCACGACGGCTCGATCTGATTCCACGAGAATACCGGAGAGCTACCAGCACTGTTTCGCCTCCGCAGCCATTCCGAGGTGATGACTTTCCGGAAGTCTGGCGACGTTTTCCCTCACGAGGTTCAACGCTCGCTGGTAGCTGCCACGCCTGTAGACGATCCATCCGAGTGGGTCGGAGACGTGCGGGTCATCCGAAAACTCGAACGCCTTGTCCTTGTCTCCACCCCTCTCCGAATTCAGGTCCGGCGCTCGGGCGGGACCGAAGGCGCGAGCAGTGACTCGACCGCCACGTCCGACCTCGACCAGCAGGCCGATCCCGGGCTGAAGGTGGACCAGCTCGACAAGCTGGTCACGCTCGGAAAACAGCGGGGCGTGGTCGCCATCGGTAACGTGGACGTGACGATCTTCGCGCGCGCGACGAAGCCCGAGATCGAAGCCGAGGTGCGCCGCTGCATCGACACGGTGGGCAAGCGCTCGCGCTTCGTCCTGTCGACCTCGTGCGAGCTGCCGCCGCGCGCCAACCCCGACTGCGTCAAGTGAATGATGGACGCGGCGCGGGACTACGGCCGCTACGATCGCATTCTCTCCGCCTGACCCACCGCCTCGGTTCCCGGGGGAGCGCGGTAGGAGTCGACGGACCACGCGGCACGCGTCCGCTGCCCCACGGCGGCTGGGCTCCATCCAGGCGCGCGGCGCCCGTCGCCCCTTGGAGGGAACAGGTCCGTTCGACCCCTACCGCGCTCCCCCGGGAACCGAGGCGGTGGGTAGGGTCGCGACGCGCTCGACGACGCGGACGGTCACAGGAGTCGCGCGGTTGCGCAGCGCGACCTCGTGGCGCGGAAAGGCGCCGAAGTCGACCCCGGCGCGCGCGACGACGTCCTCGGAGACCACCAGCTCGCAGTCGTAGTCCTTCGTTGCCTGCTCGAGCCGGGCGGCGACGTGGACCGTGTCGCCCACCGCGGTGAAATAGGTGCTGTCGCCGTAGCCCATGCGCCCGACGACCGCGTGGCCCACGTGGATGCCGATGCCCAGGCGGAGCGGCTCCTGGAGCTCGCCGCCCAGCTCGCGGCTCAGCGCGTCCACCCCAGCGATCATGGCGCGGGCCGCGGCCAGGGCCTGGCGGCAGCCCGGCTCGGGCCCGCTCTCGACGCCGAAGAGCGCCATGACGCCGTCGCCGGTGAACTGGTTGGCGATGCCGCCGGTCCGCTCGATCGCCGAGCCCACGACCTCGAAGTAGCGGTTGAGGAGATAGACGACGTCGTAGGGGAGCCGCTTCTCGGCCATTCGCGTGAAGCCGCGCAGGTCGGCGAAGACCACGGCGATCTCCTGCTCCACGCCCCGACGCTCATGGCCGAGGAGCGCCGCGAGCGGATCGCGGGCCGCCAGCAGCGGCACGACCTCGGCGCTGTGCGCGGGGCGGAGCTGGCACGCCAGGCGGACGTCGGGCGGCGCGCCGACACGGCGGAGCACGCGGCGCTCGGCCTCGCTCGCCGGCGGCAGCGTTTCGAGGCCGCGCGAGACGCGGACACGACAGGTCGAGCAGCGACCGCGCCCGCCGCAGACCGACGCGTGCGGGAGACCGGCGTAGCGGCTCGCCTCGAGCACCGAGAAGCCGATGGGCACCGTCACGACCCGGCCGCCCGGGTACGTCAGGTTGACCGAGCGCCAGCGACGCAGGTACGCGGCCCGCCCGCCGCGTACCGCGAGGGTGAGCGCCAGCAGGGCGCCGTACGTCCCGACGATGCTGTCGCTCACGCCTGCGAGCATCGCGCGGGTGGCGGGAGTTTCACGCGGCCTGATCGTCGAAGTCCACGCCGGCGTGCGCGCCAGCTCGGTGACCTCGATGCCGCCCTGAATGAAGCCGGCGAGCGCCAGCACCGGGATTGCCACCGCGATGCCGACGAGCCATACCGCCGCGCGCGGATACCACGGCCGGAACCGAAGCCAGAAGTGGATGCCCATGCAGCCGTGAATCCAGGCGATGAGCACCAGGAGCGTCTGGAACGCCCCGCGCCACGGGGAGGCCACCCAGTACACGAGCAGCACCCGCGCGTAGAAGTCGTCGATGCCGTAGAGCTCGTGCGCGAGGCGATTGCCGACGACGTGGGCGACGAGGAGCGGTGGAATCGTCAAGCCGAGCACAAGCTGCGTCGCTTCCCATGCCGGCATGCGGAGCGTGCGTCGCCGGTAGAGCGCCCAGAGACCGAGCAGCGCGTGGGTGACGAGCGCGCCGTACAGCGCGCCGGTGGCGACTGGCTGGCGCCAGAGCAGGAGGAACCACACCCGTCCGGATTCCATCGCGACGAGGGAGACGATGCCGAGCGCGTGGTTCAGGAAGTGCGTGGTCAGGTAGGCGAGCAGGATGAGCCCGGTGCCGAGACGGACGACGCGGACCGCGTGCGAGCTCACTCGGCGTGGCCTCCCGATTCGGCGGTGGGCGGCGGGCCCGGCCACCGCTCGACCTGCTCGCCGCCCTTACGCCGTGACCTTCGGCACCTGCGTGAGCGCCTCCGCGACCTTCGCGGCCGGGTACTCGTAGTCCTGCAGCTTCCCGGCGAGGTAGGCCTCGTAAGCGCCGAGGTCGAAGTGACCGTGGCCCGAGAGATTGAAGAGGATCGTTTGACGCTTGCCGTCACGCTTGCAGCGCAGGGCCTCGTCGATCGCAACGCGCACGGCATGCGCGGACTCGGGTGCCGGGATGATGCCCTCGGTGCGCGCGAACTGCATCGCCGCCTGGAACGTCGCGAGCTGCGGCACCGCCATCGCCTCGATCACGCCCTCGTCGTAGAGCTTGCAGACCAGCGGAGCCATGCCGTGGTACCGCAGCCCGCCCGCGTGAAGCGGCGCCGGGATGAATGTGTGACCGAGCGTGTGCATCTTGACCAGGGGCGTCAGGCCGACCGTGTCGCCGAAGTCGTAGACGTATTTGCCCTTGGTGAGGCTCGGGCAGGCGGCCGGCTCGACGGCGACGATCCGCATCTTCTTGCTCTTGCCGGCGAGCTTTTCGGCGGCGAAGGGGAACGACAGGCCGGCGAAGTTCGAGCCGCCGCCGGCGCAGCCGATCACGATGTCGGCGGCGTCATCGGCCTTCTCGAGCTGCTTTTTCGCCTCGAGCCCGATGACCGTCTGGTGCATGAGCACGTGGTTCAGCACGCTGCCGAGCGAATATTTCGTGTCGTCACGGGTGGCGGCGTCCTCGACCGCCTCGCTGATCGCGATGCCGAGCGACCCGGGCGAGTTCGGATCCTGTTCGAGGACCTTTTTGCCGGATTGGGTGTCGGGACTGGGACTGGCCACGACTTGCGCGCCCCAGGTCTCCATCATGATCCGACGGTACGGCTTCTGCTGGTACGAGACCTTGACCATGTACACCTTGCACTGCAGGCCGAACAGCTGGCAGGCGAGCGACAGCGCCGAGCCCCACTGCCCGGCGCCCGTCTCGGTCGAGAGGCGGCTGACCTTTTCCTGCTTGTTGTAGTACGCCTGCGCGATCGCCGTGTTCGGTTTGTGGCTGCCGGCGGGGCTCACGCCCTCGTACTTGTAGTAGATGCGCGCCGGCGTGCCGAGCATTTTTTCCAGCCGGTGCGCCCGGTAGAGCGGGGACGGCCGCCAGAGGCGATAGACCTCACGAATCTCCTCGGGGATCGCGATCCAGCGCTCGCGGCTGACCTCTTGCTTGATCAGCTCCATCGGAAAGAGCGGCGCCAGGTCTTGCGGCCCGATGGGTTGCTTGGTGCTGGGGTGGAGCACGGGCGGCGCCGGAGTCTTGAGGTCGGCCTGGATGTTGTACCACTTCGACGGGATGTCCTTCTCGTCGAGGACGAACTTCGTGCGGTTCCTGTCGGTCGCCCTGGATGCCATGCCGGCCTCCTTCGGAGCGTCGCTGCGGAGGGAGCCCCCCGGTGAAAAGTGCGCTCACCATACGAGAGGGCGGGCGGGGCTGTCAACCGACGCCGGGTGCTACACTGCCGATCGAGGAGGATCGCGATGACTCGCACGCTTCGGCTGCCGCGCGCCGATGGAACCGTGACGCCCTACACGCTGACCGGGAGTCGCGCCGTCACTCCGCCGAGCGGGCCGATCCGCAGCCGCGTGGCCTTCGCCGCAGTGCACGTCGTCGCCGATCCGCTCGCCGCCATCAACCCGACGCTCGAGGTCGCGCTCGACTGGGAGGCGACGCTCGCCTACCGGCGCTACCTGTGGTCGCTCGGGCTCGCCGTCGCGGAGGCGATGGACACCTCCCAGCGTGGCATGGGATTCGACTGGGAGACGGCCAAGGAGCTGATCAAGCGCGCGGTGACAGAGGCGAAATCGGTCCCGGGGGCCGTGCTCGCGTCGGGCGCCGGGACCGACCACCTCGAGCCCGGCCCGCGCGTGACGCTCGCGGACGTCGAGGCGGCGTACGAGGAGCAGTGCGCGTGGATCGAGCGCTGCGGCGGGCGCATCATCGTGATGGCGAGCCGAGCGCTCGCCGCCGCGGCCAGGAGCCCGGACGACTACGTGAAGGTCTACGGCCGGATTCTCAGCCAGGTCCGCGAGCCGGTGATCATCCACTGGCTCGGTGAGATGTTCGACCCCGCGCTCGCCGGTTACTGGGGCTCCCCCAGCCTCGATCGCGCGACCGAGACGCTGCTCGCGATCGTGAGCGAGCACGCGTCGAGGATCGACGGCGTGAAGATCTCCCTCCTCGATCAGCGGCGCGAGATCGCGATGCGACGCCGGTTCCCCAGGGGCGTCCGCATGTACACAGGCGACGACTTCGACTACCCGACGACGATCCGCGGTGACGTGGAGGGCGCGAGCGACGCGCTGCTCGGGATCTTCGACGTCATCGCGCCCGCGGCGGCGGCGGCCCTGAAGGCGCTCGACACCGGGGATTTCGCCCGCTACGAGGCGATCCTCGGGCCGACGCTCCCGCTCGCGCGTCATGTCTTCGGCGCGCCCACGCGCTTCTACAAGACGGGTGTCGTGTTCGCGGCCTATCTCAACGGTCACCAGTCACACTTCCGCCTGGTCGGCGGCATGGAGAGCGGGCGCTCGGTCGTGCACCTCGCCGAGCAGTTCGTGCTCATGGATCGGGCCGGGCTCCTGGTCGATCCCGAACGCGCCGCCGAGCGCATGCGCCGCGTTCTCGCCGTCGCCGGCGTGGACTAGTCGCTCGTCCGCGAAGTCATGTGAAGACGTCGCCGCAGGCGCAAGCGACGCTACGTGATCGTTGACGGGACTTCGCGGACGGGGCACTAGTCCCTCCCGCGTCTTCAAAGGACGTGGAGCCAGGGCCGCGTGGCGAGCGCGCCAGGCGACCAGAAACCCGTCTCGGCGAACCATCGGAGCGCCTCGTCCGCGTCAGGCGTCTTCACGACCGCCAAGGTGCCACCCCCCTCGAAGAAGCCGCCGAATGCCACACGGCCCGCGCCCCGCATCTCGATCAACGCGAATTGAGCCATGTCGTGCTCGGCGGTCGGGCCCTCGACGAGGATGACCCGCCGGGACCCGTCGAGCACGACCGGGACCATCTCCCACGGCTCGACGAACTGGCTGAAGCTCCGCGGCTCATAGTGGGTCCACACGCCGCCGGTCCAGTACGGGTCTTCTTCGATCGCGTGCTTGAGCTGAGCGGGCTGCTGCAGACGGTAGAAGATGTCGGCGGTGGTGCCGTCGGCGGAGGGTCCGCCGCCGATGAGAATGCCGTTGGCGCGCAGTCCCTGGAGGCGCTCGATGTGGGCGCGCCGATGAACTTCGCGACGGGTCCGATAGTCCGGAGCCGCAGTCACCGCGATGTGAAAGACGATCACGCGCGTTCCTCCGATTGGAGAAGGGCTACGCCCCCCTCTCGAGTTCCCCGTGTTACTGTGTCACGAGATGGAGCTTTTCGAGCGATTCCGCTCGGGTTATCCGTTCCCGCTCGACGACTTCCAGGACGAAGCCGTTCGCGCCATCGAGGCCGGCCAGTCGGTCATCGTCTCGGCGCCCACCGGGGCGGGCAAGACCCTCGTCGCTGAATTCGCCATCCACGCGGCCCTCGCCGCCGGCCGACGCCTAGCGTACACGACGCCGCTCAAGGCGCTCTCGAATCAGAAGTTCGCCGATTTCACCCGTGCGTTCGGCGAGGACGCGGTCGGGATCCTCACCGGCGACGTCAAGGTCAACCCGCACGCCCGCATTCTCGTCATGACCACCGAGATTCTCCGCAACGCGCTCTACGGGAGCGGCCTCGACGACCTCCGCTACATCGTGCTCGACGAGTGCCACTACATGGGCGACGAAGGGCGCGGCACGGTCTGGGAGGAGATCATCGTCAGCGCCCCCAGCGACGTCGTGCTCGTGGGTCTCTCGGCGACCGTCGCCAACGTCAAGGAGATCGCCGACTGGATCTCGATCGTCCATCGGCCGATCCTCCCGATCTACCATCCGCACCGGCCCGTGCCTCTCGCGTATGTCATCGCGGACCTGGCCGGTGAGATCCACGAGCTCCCTGGAGTCCGCGCCGGGCGCGCGCGGGTCGCCGGCGACGAGTCGCGTGGTCCGGACGACCGGGGGCGGTGGTACACGCGACGCGTGGTCCATCCGACCGTCCTGATCGAAGCGCTCGAGGCGCGGGGGTGGCTGCCCGCCATCTACTTCATCTTCAGCCGGGTCGGCTGCGAGCGCGCGATGCAGGACGTGCTCACCGAAGGGAAGAGCCTGCTCGCCCCCCCGCAGCAGCGGGAGGTGGACACGGCTATCGGAGAGATGATCCGCGAAAGCCCGACCGTCGCCGAGTCCGCGCTCAATCAGAGCGTGTTCGAAGCGCTGCGGCTCGGCATCGGGCTCCACCACGCCGGGATCCTGCCGAGCCTCAAGCGCCTTATCGAGCTACTCTTCGAGCGCGGACTCTGCAAGGTCGTCTTCGCGACGGAGACGATGTCCCTCGGCATCCACATGCCGGCCCGATCGGTCGTCCTCCAGGGGCTGACAAAGCGGACGGACCGTGGCTTCCGCGCCCTCACGCACAACGAGCTGACCCAGATGGCAGGACGAGCCGGGCGACGCGGGATCGATCCCGAGGGCACGTGTGTCATCGCGCTCGACGCCCGCGACGGACTCGAGGACATTCTCAGGGTCATCGACGGCTCGCCCGAGCCGATCGAGAGCCAATTCAAGCTCGGCTACGGCTCGGTGGCGCTCCTCCTCTCGACCGGCGCCCCCCCGGAGACCCTGCGCCGGCGCATCGAGTCGTCGTTCGGCCAGTATCAGAATCTCAAGCGCATTCGCGAGATCGAGGCCGAGGTCCACGCTCTCGAGGCCTCGCGCGAGAAGCTGCGGGGCTACGCCGCACCGTGCGGCGACTTCCAGCGCATCGGCCGCTACCGGCGCGCGCGCCAAGAGGTCGAGGCGCGGCGTCAGGCGCTGGGCCGCGGGCCGCGCCGTGGAGAGCGCACCGTCGCGGAGGCGGAGCCCGGGCGTCTCGTCCTGATCCGGCGCGGCGGGGCGC
>Ga0184633_10000799_pt1 | contig 12241 bp, 13 predicted proteins | sample PLM31_170_b1_FD_133156 | JGI IMG/M metagenome (GOLD analysis project Ga0184633, IMG submission 133156) | Groundwater sediment microbial communities from an aquifer in East River, Colorado, USA - PLM3-1_170_b1 | ecosystem: Environmental > Terrestrial > Soil > Riparian zone | place: USA: East...
AGCCTCATCGAGCACCCGGCGATCATGACCCACGCCTCGCTGCCGGCCCGGGTGCGCGCCGACCTCGGCATCAACGACGGCCTGGTGCGGCTGTCGGTCGGGGTCGAGGACGCGGACGATCTGGTCGCGGAGCTTCGGGAGGCGCTCGCCTAGCGGCGCGTCCAGCGTAGACGCACCGGAGGATTGACAGAACTTCGTTGACGGTTCAAGGTCGGCACACGCACGCCGCGCAAAGGAGGCATCGCCATGCAGAATCGACCGATTTCACCCGCCGGGCGGGCGCTCTCCGTCGCCGGCATCGCCCTGCTCATCGTCCTGCTGGCGTTCATCGGTCTCGCGCGGCTCGCGACCGACGAGCCGATGCCGCCGGCGCGCGTCGCCGCCCCGCCGGCCGAGCTCGTGGCGGGACAGGTCGCGTTCGACGTGGCGGCGGTCGCGGCCGAGCGGCGGCACGACATCGTCGGCGCCCTGCTCACGTTCTTCCTGCTGGGTGGGGCCATCTGCGCGCCGGCGTGCGCGCTATGGGCCGGCGTCCTCGCCCTGCGTGGGACCCGCGCCGCGCGAATCGAATCGGGCGCGGGCGAGGAGGCGTTCGGTCCGCTTCACGATCCGAAGTCGAGCCGTTCCCAGCTCGGCTGACGAGCTCGCGGTACCCATCCCGAGGCGCCGCACCGCCCGGACCGGTCACGCTCTGGCGGAGAGTCCGCCGGGTATTATTCCTCGGAGCATCCCGAGAACAGCCGCTTGCCTGCATGGACCGCCCGTCGATCCGGGTCACCGACCAGCTCGTGATCGGCGCGGGCGAGCTCCAGGAGCGCTTCGTCCGCGCCTCGGGCCCCGGCGGCCAGAACGTCAACAAGGTCGCGACCGCGGTGGAGCTCCGCTTCGACGCCGCGCGTTCCCCCTCCCTGCCCGAGGCGGTGCGGGCGCGGCTCCTCCGGCTCGCCGGACGGCGCGCGACCCGCGAGGGCGTGATCGTCATCGATGCGCAGCGCTTTCGCACGCAGGAGCAGAACCGCGCCGACGCGATCGAGCGCCTCGTGGGGCTCGTCCGCCAGGCCGCGATCGCGCCGAAGCCGCGCCGCGCCACGAAGCCCACGCGCGCGTCACGCGAGCGGCGGCTCGAAGCGAAGCGCCGTCGCGCCGACGCCAAGCGCCAGCGCGGGCGCGTTCACCACCGGGACTGATCCCGCGTGACTGCGCCTCCGAGTCGGGCGGAGACCCGCGAAGCGATTGCGCTCCTCGTCCTCACCGCGATCGCGCTCGTCATCTCGGGCATCGGCCCGCGCGAGCGCGGGACGTGGGTTCTCGAAGTGCTTCCGGTCCTGATCGCTGCGCCGCTCCTCAGCTTCACGTGGAAGCCGTTCCGCCTGACGCCGCTCGCGTACCGGCTGATCTTCGTCCACGTGCTGATCCTGATGCTCGGCGGCCACTACACCTATGCGCACGTGCCGCTCGGCTTCTGGCTGCAGGAAGTGTTCGACTTCGCCCGCAACCCCTATGACCGTATCGGCCACTTCGCGCAGGGCTTCGTGCCGGCGATCCTCGTCCGGGAGATCCTGCTGCGCAGCTCACCGCTCGGGGAAGGAATGCGGAGGGGCCCCTCCCCCTCCTCGGCGGGCAAGTGGATGTTCTTTCTCGTCTGCTGCGTGGCGCTCGCGCTGAGCGCGTTCTACGAGTTCATCGAGTGGTGGGTGGCGCTCCTCTTCGGCCAGGGCGCGATGGAATTCCTCGGGACGCAGGGTGATCCGTGGGACACGCAGTGGGATATGTTCCTCTGCCTGATCGGCGCGATCGCGTCGCAGCTGCTGCTCTCGCGCTTCCACGACCGCCAGCTCGCGCGGCTGGCCAGGTGACAGTTCTCCCCTCCTGGACAGGAGGGGTGCCGCCGTGAGGCGGCGGGGTGGTCGATGCAGCGTTGACCACCCCCGCGCTTCGGGCGGTCGCCCGAAGCGCGAGCCCCTCCTCGGGGAGGAGGGGAGAGCAGCGATAATCGAGCCCCCCGTGCTCCGCCTCCTCCGCCTCGCGACGATCCTCTGGGTCGCGTTCCGCTTCGGCCTCGACGAGTTCCTCCTCGCCGCCGAGCCGAGCGGCCGCTGGGTCCGGACCGCGCGCGCGCTCGATCTCTTCCGGAGGTACGCCGCCCCGCGCGGCGAGCGGCTGCGCCGCGCGCTCGAGACGCTCGGGCCGATCTTCGTGAAGTTCGGCCAGGTGCTGTCCACCCGGCGCGACCTGCTGCCCACGGACGTCGCCGACGAGCTGGCAAAGCTGCAGGACCAGGTGCCGCCGTTTCCCTCGGCGGTCGCGATCGCCGAGATCGAGCGGGGGCTGGGGAAGAAAGTCTCCGAGGCGTTCGCGACCTTCGACGCCACCCCGGTCGCGAGCGCGTCGGTGGCCCAGGTCCACCTCGCGACGCTGCCCGGCGGCGCAGAGGTGGCGGTGAAGGTCCTCCGGCCGAACATGCTGCCGGTGATCCGCCGCGACCTCGAGCTGCTGAACACCGCCGCCGCGCTCGTCGAGCGCACCGCAGAGGGCCGGCGCTTCCGGCCGCGCGAGGTCGTGGCCGAGTTCGCAAGACACCTCGACGACGAGCTCGACCTCGTCCGCGAGGCGGCGAACGCGAGCCAGCTCCGCCGCAACTTCCTCGGCTCGCCGCTGCTGCTCGTGCCCGAAGTCCACTGGGACTACTGCACCACGAACGTGATGACGATGGAGCGCATGCGCGGCACCCCCATCAGCCACGTCGCGGAGCTCCGCGCACAGGGCGTCGACATCCCGAAGCTCGCCCGCGCCGGCGTCGAGATCTTCTTCAGCCAGGCGTTCCGCGACGGGTTCTTCCACGCCGACATGCACCCCGGCAACATCCTCGTCGCCCCGGACGGGCGCTACATCGCGCTCGACTTCGGCATCATGGGCACGCTGAGCCCGCGCGACCGCAACTACCTCGCGCAGAACTTCATCGCGTTCTTCAACCGCGACTACCGGCGCGTCGCCCAGGCGCACGTCGACGCCGGCTGGGTGCCGCCCGGGACGCGCGTCGACGAGTTCGAGACCGCTGTGCGCGGGGTGTGCGAGCCGATCTTCGACCGGCCGCTGAAGGAGATCTACTTCGGGCGCGTGCTGCTGCGCCTCTTCCAGACCGCGCGCCGCTTCAACCTCGAGGTGCAGCCGCAGCTCGTCATGCTGCAGAAGACGCTGCTCAACATCGAGGGCCTCGGGCGCGAGCTCGACCCCGACCTCGACCTGTGGAAGACCGCGAAGCCGTACCTCGAGCGCTGGATGGAGGCACAGATCGGCTGGCGCGGGCTGGTGCGCACGCTCAAGGCCGAGGCCCCGACGTGGGCGAACCTCCTGCCGCAGCTCCCGCGCCTCGCCCACCGGGCGCTCGCCGAGGACCGGCTCGAGACGATCGAGCGGCAGCTCGAAGCGCTGCTCGCGGAGGAGCGGCGCCGCAACCGGTGGCTCGCCGTCCTCGCCGTCGTGGCGATCGCCGCGGCCGCGCTCGCCGTGTTGCGGGCCTTGTTCCGCTAGCCGCCGCCCTATAATCGACGCGCGAGGAGAGACTGCATGCTGATCGGGTTCGTCATTCTCTATCTCGCCGTCACCATCGCGATCGGGCTGTGGGCCGCGAAGCGCGTGCACGGCTCCAGGGACTATCTCGTCGCCGGCCGCAGCCTGCCGCTCTACATGAACGTCGCGACGGTGTTCGCCACGTGGTTCGGCGCCGAAACGGTGCTCGCCGTGTCGTCCACCTTCGTCAAGGAAGGCATGCGCGGGATCGTCGCCGACCCGTTCGGCTTCTCGCTGTGCCTGATCCTCGTGGGGCTGTTCTTCGCGCGGGCGTTCTACCGCATGGACCTCCTCACGATCGGCGACTTCTACCGCAAGCGCTACGGCCACGCCGCGGAGCTCGTCACGAGCCTCTGCATCACGCTCTCGTACCTCGGCTGGACCTCCGCGCAGATGATCGCGCTCGGCCTCGTGTTCAACGCGCTGTCGGGCGGCGCGATCTCGCTGCCGATGGGGATCCTGCTCGGCGCCGGCTGCGTGCTGGTCTACACGCTCTTCGGCGGCATGTGGTCGGTGGCGTTCACGGACCTCTTCCAGACCGTGATCATCGTGATCGGCCTCGCCTACCTCGCGTGGCTGCTCGCCGGGATGGCCGGCGGCGCCGACGCCGTCGTCGCGCACGCGCTCGCCGCCGGCAAGTTCGACTTCTGGCCGAAGCTCGAGGCGAAGGAGGCTCTCGCGTTCCTGGCCGCGTTCCTCACCGCCGCGCTCGGCGGCATCCCGCAACAGGACGTCTTCCAACGGGTGACCTCGGCGCGGAACGAGAAGACGGCGATCCGCGGCTCGCTGATCGGCGGCTCGCTCTACTTCGTCTTCGCCTTCGTGCCGGTCTTCCTCGCCTACTCGGCGTTTCTCATCGACCCGAAGATGGTCACGCCGCTGCTCGACGCCGAAGGCAACCGGTTCCAGGAGATCCTGCCGACCCTCATCCTGAACAGCACGCCGCTGTTCGCGCAGATCATGTTCTTCGGCGCGCTGCTCTCGGCGATCCTCTCCACGGCGAGCGGCGCGCTGCTCGCGCCGACCGCCTTGTTCACCGAGAACGTGCTGAAGCGCCTCTACCCCAACATGAGCGACCGGCAGTTCCTGTTCACGCTGCGGCTGGTGCTCGTGATCTTCACGTTCGCGATCGCCACCTTCGCGCTGGCGAGCGAGGCGTCGATCTACCAGATGGTGCAGAACACCTACAAGGTCACGCTCGTCTCCTGCATCGTGCCGCTCGCCGCGGGGATCTTCTGGAAGCGGGCGACCGCTCAGGGAGCGCTGTTCTCGATCGTCCTCGGCCTGCTCTCCTGGATCGCGATGGAGCTCTTCGCCCCTGACGCGGTGTGGCCGCCGCAGCTCGTCGGCCTCGCGTTCTCGATCGCGGGCATGGTCGCGGGCTCCTACGCGTCGCCGGCGCCGCACCCGCATCCGGCGCACCAGGGAAGGTCGCAATGATCGCGATCCGCACTTGCGTCACGGCCGTCGCGGCGGCAGCGCTGCTGCCCGCAGCGGGCCTGGCTGCGGACACCTTCAGGACCGAGGCGGAGACGATCCGCATCGTGACCGTCACCCCGGGGCTCGCGCATCCGTGGGGACTCGCCTTCCTACCCGACGGGCGGATGCTCGTCACCGAGCGCACCGGCAGGCTCCGGATCGTCGGGCGCGACGGCAAGCTCGCGCCGCAGCCGGTCGCCGGCCTGCCGAAGATCGAGGAGTACGGACAAGGGGGGCTCCTCGACGTCGCGCTGCATCCGCGGTTCGGCGAGAACGGGCTCGTCTATCTCTCGTACGCCGAGCGCGGGGACGGCGGCTACGGCACGGCGGTGCTGCGCGGCCGGCTCGCGGCCACGGGGGAGAACGCGCGGCTCGACGCGGTCCAGGTGATCTATCGCCAGGAGCCAAAGTCGCGCGCCGGGCGGCACTTCGGCTCGCGGCTCGTGTTCGACCGCGCCGGGTTCCTCTTCGTCACCCAGGGCGACCGCGGCGAGATGGAACGCGCGCAGAACCTCGGCGATCTCGCGGCCAAGGTCGTGCGGCTGCACGACGACGGCCGCGTGCCGAGCGACAACCCGTTCGTCGGCAAGCCCGGCGCGCGGCCCGAGATCTTCACGGTCGGCAACCGTAACGTCCAGGGCGCGGCGCTGCATCCCGTGACCGGCGAGCTGTGGTCCCACGAGCACGGGCCGCAGGGCGGCGACGAGGTGAACGTGCTGCGGAAGGGCGTGAACTACGGCTGGCCGGTGATCACCTACGGCGTCAACTACGGCATCGGCACCAGGATCGGCGAGGGCACCGCGAAGCCCGGCATGGCGCAACCGCTGCACTACTGGGTGCCGTCGATCGCGCCGTCGGGCATGGCGTTCTACACCGGCGACGGGTTCCCGGCCTGGCGCGGCGATCTCTTCGTCGGCGCGCTGCGCGACCAGCTGCTCGTGCGGCTGCGGCTCGACGGCGAGAAGGTGGTGAAGGAAGAGCGGATGCTCCAGGGCGCGGTCGGCCGCATCCGCGACGTGCGCCAGGGCCCCGACGGCTACCTCTATCTCCTCACCGACTCGTCGAGCGGCGCGATCATCCGGCTCGAGCCGGCGCGGTAGGCGACGCTCATCGAGCGTTCGGGGCCCACCCCGGGAGTTCTCTCCACGCACGGCGTGAAAGCGCTTGCTCTCCGAGGCGACGGAGGCGGAGACTCGTGCTATCGATCCAGGAAGGAGGGCTCATGAGCGCCTCCGCCAAAGCAAAGCTGCAGGCCGCGCGCGCCGACATCACCGGGCTCGCGGTCGATGCGATCGTGAACGCCGCGAACTCGACGCTCCTCGGCGGCGGCGGGGTCGACGGCGCGATCCACCGCGCCGCGGGGCCCGAGCTGCTGGCCGAGTGCCGGACGCTCGGCGGCTGCAAGACCGGCGACGCGAAGCTCACCAAGGGCTACAAGCTGCCGACCAAGTTCGTGATCCACGCCGTCGGCCCGGTCTGGCACGGCGGCCAGCAGGGCGAGCCGGAGCTCCTCGCGTCGTGTTACCGCCGCAGCCTCGCGCTCGCGCTCGAGCACGGCTGCCGCTCGATCGCGTTCCCGGCGATCAGCTGCGGGATCTACGGTTATCCGATGACCGAGGGCGCGAAGATCGCCGTGCGCGAGACGGCCGCGTTCCTCGACCAGCACCCGTCGATCGAGCGCGTCGTGTTCGCGGTGTTCGACGACGCGGCGCTGAAGGCGTACGCGGCGGAGCTCGCGAGGAAATAGCGCGGGCGGATAGAATCCGGCGCGATGCCGCCGCGCCACTCGCCGCTCGCGCGCTATCTCCTCGGCGCCTACTGGCTGCTCGTCGGCTACGGCAGCCTGTATCCGTTCTCCGGTTGGCGCGACCAGGGCCTGTCGCCGTTCGAGTTCCTCGGCGCGCCGGTGCCCCAGTACGTCACGGGGTTCGACGTCGTGGCCAACTTCGTGGCGTACGTCCCGCTCGGCTTCCTCGCGGTGCTCGCGTTCGCGCCGCGCCTGCGCGGTGCGGCGGCGTGCATTGCCGCCACGCTTCTCGCCGCGGCGACGAGCGCCGGGCTGGAAGCGGCGCAGAGCTACCTGCCCGACCGGATTCCGTCGAACCTCGACCTCCTCGCCAACACCGCCGGCGGACTCGCCGGCGCGCTGGCGGGGCCCGTGGCGGCACGCTGGCTCATCCGGCAGGGCCGCTTGCGCGCGGCGCGCAGCCGGCTGTTCCGCCCCGGCCACGGGGTCGACCTCGGCCTCGTCCTCCTCGCGCTGTGGCTCTTCACGCAGCTCAATCCGGAGACGCTGCTCTTCGGCAACGGCGACCTGCGCGACCTGGTGGCGGCGCAGCCGGCCGAGCTCTACGCCGCGGAAATCTTCGCCCAGATCGAGGCCGGTGTCGCCGGCGCGAACGCGATCGCCGCGGCGCTCTTCGTCGCGCTGCTCGTCAATCCCGGGCAGCCGGCCCGCCTGATGGTCCTCGCGCTGATCGCCATCGCAGTGGCCGCGCGCACGGCCACCTTCGCGATCCTGTTCGAAGGCTACGGAGCGTTCGCCTGGCTCACGCCCGGCGCCGCCGCGGGCCTCGGGATCGGGACCGCCGTTGCGCTCGTCGCCGTCGGCCTGCCGCGGCCCTGGGCAGTCGCGCTCTGCGGGCTCGCGCTGATGGCCGCCACCGCGCTCGTCAACCTCGCGCCGGCGAACCCTTACCTCGCGCAGTCGCTCGCGGTGTGGCCGCAGGGCCACTTCCTGAACTTCAACGGGCTGACCCGGCTCGTGGCGGCGCTGTGGCCGTTCGCGGCGATCGCTTACCTGCTCGCCGCGGCGGGCGCGTCGACGCGCGGCGCCATGCCGTAGAACGGATCGTCGTCGATCACCGGCTGGAGCACGCCGCGGCTCTTCCCGCGCTCGTCGGTGGCGAGCTCGTGGTACGCGAGCCGCTGCATCCAGGCCGGGTCGATGCCGCCCGGCTGGCGCGGATCGGCGCGGCTGAGGATGAGGTTGAGCATCTCGACCGCGGGCGGAACCTTCGCCTCGGCGGCGAGGCGATAGAGCCGGATCGCGGCGACGTAGTCGATGGCGACGCCATCGCCGCGGTGGTAGCGCTGCGCCAGCGCGAACTGCGCCGGCGGCTCCCGCGCCTGCGCCCGGGCCCGCAGCGACTCGAGGCTCTCCCTGCGCTCGTGCCGCGAGAAGTAGCGGTCGAGGCGCCGGAGGTTGACGCGCGCGGCGCGATTGCCCGCCGCCACGGCCCGGCGGTAGAGCGCTTCGGCGGTCTGGCGGTCGCCGTCGATCTCGCGGTGCACGCCGAGCAGGTTCAGCGCGTGTCCGTCGTCGAGCGCCGCGCCGCGCTCGAGCAGCTCGCGCGCGAGCTGGCGGCGTTCCGGCCGGGGAGACTGCTCCTCCAGCGTAGCCTGCAAGTAATACGCACGCGGGCATCCCGACGCCTGCGCGGCACGCAGGCCTTCGCGCGCGGCCGCCGGGTCGCGCTCGACGCCGAGACCCTCGGCGCGGAGGTGGCTCGCTGCGGCGAGCGCGCAGGCGTGCCCGGCGGCGGCGACGATCGCGAACCAGCGGTAAGCCTCGGCGAAGCTCCGCTGGACGCACGTGCCTTCGAAGTGGCGGAGCGCGACGGTGTACGCCGCTTCGGGGTCCCCCTGCAACGCGCGGCTCATCAGTTCGCGTTCGACGCGCGTCAGCGGGCGCCGGGTGCGCGCGATCGCGTCCTCCGGCCCGGGCTGCGGCGCGAGACAGTCCTGCGGCAACCCTTCAATCGCCGGCGCGTCGGCGCCCGACGCGCCGTGCGGCCATCCCAGGACCGACGCCGCAGCGAGTGCCAGGGCCTGCGCACGCAGGTTCACTATCGCCGCACGGTCCACGCGACCTTGCGGATCCCGACCGCGCCGGGCGCCACGCGCTGGACGGCCTGCGCGATCTCGTCCACCGCGGCGATGCCGGCGATCGGTACCAGCGCCGGACCGCGCAGCGCCCTGGGCAACCGCTCTCGCAGGTCGCTCTCCGCCGCGACGCAGAGCACCGCTTCCTGGCCCGGCCGGTCGAACTCGATCGTGAACGAGTTCGGGTTCTCGGGATCGGGGATGCGCACGTAGTAGTTGCCCTGGAGCGGCTGCACGCGCTGCAGCGGGTTCGGATAGATCTGGGCGACCTTGCGCTTGGCGTCCTGATACCAGCAGTAGAGATGCGCCATGCGGTCGGTCGACACCGTGAGCACGAGCGATTCGCCGACGGCGAACTCGGCGTCGGGATTGCTCAAGCTCACCGTCACCTGGACGGGCTTCCCGCCGGTGGCGTCGAGCGCGGGTTTGCCGTTGCGGGGCGCGTAGCTCGCCGCGTCCGGCGGCACGCCGCCGCCGAGGATCCCCGGCACCGCCGGGCCGCCCTTGGCCGGCGCGATCGCCTGGTCGCGCGGCCCCCAGCCGATGCGGATGAAGTAGCCGGTGCCGTCGAACGCCACGTAGTCCTTGATCAGCCGCTCGTAAGTCTCGAAGTTGAGATTGCCCGACGGCACGCCGCCCTGGTCGGCCTGAAAGCGCAGCACCGCCTCGCGCAGCGCGGACGAGGGCCGGCCGTCGACCGCGCCCGCGTAGTAGCCGCTCGACTTCAGCGCGGTCTGGGCGAGGCGGATGCGCTCCTCGCCGGTCATCTGCGCCCACCAGTCGGCGAGCTGCCGCTGGAACTCGGGATGCGCTTGATCGAGCGCGAGGCACTGCCAGTAGGGCACCCGCGCCCACTTGCCGGCGAGCTCGATCAACCCGAGCTCGACCAGGGTTCGCACCGCCGGGCCTACCCCCTGCGACACCTCCTGGCCGAGGGCGAACTGCACTCCGGTCTTCTTGATGCGGCCGCCGAGGTCGATGGCGCGCGCGGCATTGGCGACCACGATCTCGTTCGCCGAGTCGACCCCCGGCAGCAGCGTGCGGGTATTGAAGTCCCCGAGATGCAGCTCGAGCCCGAACGCGGTGCCGATCAGGTCGCTCGAGTAGCCGAGGTCGACATCGGGGCTGGAGACGCCGAACGACTTGCGGTTCAGCAGCACGTTCTGGTCCATGTAGGAGAGCGCGCCCGAGACGTAGAGCGCGGGCCTCTGGACCCGCATCTGCCCGGCGTTCAGGAGCAGCGTGGTGAGGTTCTGCACGGTGTCCTGCTTCAGCGCGTCGACCTCGTAGTCGACGTAGCGGAACGCGTTCGACGTGCGCGACATCTGCGACAGCGCCGTCACCACCATCTCCTTGGTGGCGACGAAGATCTTGCCGGAAGCGTCGGGGATGATCTTGCTCGTGACGAGCGTCGTGCCGCGCTGGAGGTCGCGGAGCATACGGTCCATGCAGGCGAGCCCGTCGCTGAAGCTCGAGATGGCGCGCACCGGCTGCACCACCGGCCGGTTCTCCACCGGCACGCGGCTGTAGAAGTCGACGTGGTTGCGCGGCGTCACCGCGCAGCCGGCGACCGCGGCGCAGACGATCGCCGGCAGCAGGCGGCGCGACGCGGTGCGGATCCGGAACGGCCGGAACACGGTCCTCGACTCCCGCGCCAGGACGGCGTCGCGCGCCGGCCGGGCTAGTTGCACACGTTGATCACGCTGCCGGTGACGACCACGGTCTGCGGCTTCGGCTGCGGCCCGAAGCGCGGCTGTGGCTCCGCCGGCGCCGCGGGCCCGACCGTCGTCGAGCAGCTCTGCTTGCCGGGCACGCCGCCGGCGACGGTCTGGGTTCGCTGCACGTCGACGCCGCCCTTGGTCCAGCGCTTCGCCTGCACCTGCTGCACCTGCGCCCGGTCCCAGGGGTCGATGTCGCGGCGCGGCGTGACGTCCTTTTGCTGGCCGTACGCAGCGCCGGCAAGCACGAGCAGCGAGGCCGCAGCGGCCGCGTAGCGGAGCATGGCTCCGCTCATCCGCCAGCCCCGCTGCCCGTCCATCGGGCTCATTTACCGACGTTCGACGCGAGCGATTGCTCGGCGGTCGTCATCGCGCCGGACGCCACGTTCGCCACGGCGCCCTTCACGTCGACGGTCTGCTTGTTGTCGCCGCCGATCTTCACGTGGCCGACGTTCGACGCGAGGCTCTGCTTCGCCTTCGCGCCGACCCCCACGGCGACGTTCGCGACCGCGCCCTTCACCTGCACGTCCTGGGTGTTCTTGCCCTTGATCACCACCTCCGCCATCGCGGCCGAAGCGCCGGCGAGCAGGGCGCCCGCGGCGAGACCCAACATGAGTGCTTTCATCGTCTGTCCTTTCGTTCGATCGAGCTGCCCGGTGCGCTTACCGCTTCAGACGGCGGGCGGAACGTCTGAAGCCTTCAATCCGATCCGATGTTGACGACCGAGACCCGGCCGAGCGCGGCCGCGTTCACGACCGACCCGCCGACCACGGCGGTCTGCCGGTTGCCGCCGACGCTCGCGCGCCGCGAGGCGATGTTCACCTCGGCGCGGGCGCCGAGCGCCGCGGCGTTGAGCACGGTGCCGTTCACGACTGCGGTCTGGCTGTTCCGCCCGCGGACGCTGCCGCTGACCGAGGCGAGGTTGGTCTCAGCGCTGGCAACGCCGGCCGCCGCGTTGACGACCGCGCCGCGCACGCTCGCCGACTGGTTGTTCCCGCCGCGGACGCTGCCGCCGACCGAGGCGAGGTTGGTCTCCGCGTGTGCGACGCCGACCGCCGCGTTGACGACCGCGCCGCGAATCGTCGCGGTTTGCTTGTTCGAGCCGGACACGCCGCCGTGCGTGCTGGCTACGCTCATGTTGGCGCGTGCGATGCCCACGGCGCCGTTCACGAGCGCGCCGCGCACGACCACCGTCTGGTCGTTGCCCCCGGCGCGCGCGTCGAGCGCGGCGAGCGCGAGGGCCACGACGCCGAGGGTTCCGACCCATGGTCCGAGCAGACTGCGTCTGGTGGCAGGCATGACGTTCTCCAAGCGGGTATGCCCAGTGAGTAACGGTCTCCGGGCGGCGGGTTCAAACCCGGTCGGGGACCGGCAGGCGGTGGAGGCTCGGGGGCCCACCGCACGTGATGGGCCCCGGCTCACCCCCCTAGCGGGGGGAGCGGTAGGGAGCAGGCGCGCTCCTAGCGGGCGACGACGACCGACGCGAACACCACCCGCCGGTTGGCCGGGCCTTCCGGATCGGCGACGTCGAGCAGATCCGTTTCGCCCTTGCCGACCGCCTTGAGGCGCGCGGCAGGGATGCCGTGCTG
>Ga0184633_10000801_pt1 | contig 12231 bp, 9 predicted proteins | sample PLM31_170_b1_FD_133156 | JGI IMG/M metagenome (GOLD analysis project Ga0184633, IMG submission 133156) | Groundwater sediment microbial communities from an aquifer in East River, Colorado, USA - PLM3-1_170_b1 | ecosystem: Environmental > Terrestrial > Soil > Riparian zone | place: USA: East...
GGCTGTACGTGAACGGCATCGAGGTGAGCAGCCGGGCGCAGACCGGCGCCATGCCGACATCGGGCGGTCCCCTTTCGTTCGGGGGCAATGTGCAATTCGGCCAGTACTTTTCCGGACGCATCGACGAAGTCCGGATCTACGACCGTGCACTGTCGCCCGCGGAGATCCAGACCGATATAACGACTCCCATCAGCCCGAGCAGTCCCGATAACACTCCACCGACAGTCTCGATCGTACCGCCCAGCTCAGGAAGCGTTGGCGGTGTGGTGCAGGTCATCATCCTCGCCTCCGACAATTCCGCGGTGGCGAACGCCTCGCTCCTGCTCGATGGCGTCGGCATCGGGACCGACTTGAGCTCACCATACTTCGTCAACTGGAACACCACCACCGCCAGCAACGGCGCTCACACGCTGACCGCCGAGGCGTCGGACGGCGCGGGGAATCTTGGCACATCGGCTCCCCTTGAGGTCACGGTCCAGAATCCCGCTTTCAGCAACGAGGTAGTCGTACCTGGAATCACCTCTGGCACCACCCTCGCCTTCCTCCCGGATGGTCGGATGCTCGTCGGCGAGCTGACGGAGACAATCTGGCTTATTCTTCCTGGATCGAGCACGCCAGAGACGACGCCGTTTCTCCAGCTCGATGGCAGCGCGCTCAGTGGAGAGCAGGGGTTGATGGATGTCATCCTGGACCCCGATTTCACGACCAACCACTGCTACTACGTCTTCTATACGCGCGCGTCGACATCAGAAGGTAACTTCAACAGGGTTTCTCGTTTCACGGCGGATGGTGACACTACAGCCCCGGGCAGCGAATTCGTGCTCTGGCAGGATGACTTGCCCGCCGAAGCTGAGCACCACGGCGGCGCGATCCTCTTCGGTCCGGATGGCAAGCTTTTCATCACTGTTGGCGATCAATTCGTCTACCCGGATGCCCAGCGCCTGGACAACTACCGCGGCAAGCTCCTCCGGATCAACGCCGACGGCTCAATTCCTTCGGACAATCCGTTTTTCGACGGTGCCGGTCCCAACCGCGATGAAATCTGGGCGTACGGCCTACGCAACCCGTTCCGCGCCTCCTACGATCCGGTAAGCGGGCGAATCTTCATCGGAGACGTGGGGGGGAACGGCATCGACTCGCAGGAGGAAGTGAACTTAGGAATCGCGGGAGCGAACTACGGATGGCCGCTGTGTGAGGGCAACTGCGGCATCGCCGGCTTGACGGATCCCCTTTACGCATATCCACATCTTGGACGTGACGCGGCGATCATGGGTGGCTTCGTGTACCGAGGGGGCTCGTTCCCCGGCGGGTACGAGGGCAGCTACTTCTTCGCCGACTACGCCCAACACTGGATCAAGCGGTTGACCTTCGACCCCTCCGGGAATCTCCTCGGTGTCGTCGAGTTCGAGCCACCGAATGGCGCGCCAGACGGGCCCTACGGTGATCCCGTAAAGCTGGTCCAAGGCCCCGACGGCTCCCTTTACTATGTGGACATCGGCTTCAACGGCCATTACGAGCCGAACGAAGCCGCCATCAGGCGCATCCGGCCCCTGACGAACGATCTGCCGCCCGTGGCCGTGGCGAGCGCAGATCCCAGTTCTGGTGTGGCGCCGCTGAGCGTCATCTTCTCGAGCGCCGGGTCGTTCGATCCGGAGGGGCTGGCGCTTTCCTACGACTGGGACTTCGGGGACAACACGTCATCCACCGCGGCGAATCCCACGCACACACACACGGCGAACGGAATGTACACGGCACGCCTCCGGGTATCCGACGGCGTCAGCTCGACGGTTTCCATCGCTCTCGTCATCACGGTCGGCACTCCACCCACCGCCGACATCCTGATGCCGGCCAATGGGAGCTTGTTTCGAGCCGGGGATGCCATTCAGTACTCCGGGAGTGGGTTCGACAGCGTGGGGAACGCCCTGCCGGCGAGCGCCTGCTCTTGGAGCATCCTTTTCCACCACGAATCCCACGTGCATCCTGGAGGCGGCCCCTTCCCAGGCATCACGGGCGGATTCTTCAACATCCCGACGAGCGGGCACGATTTTTCCGGTGCCACGAACTACGAATTCATTCTGACCGTCACCGATGCGGACGGTCTCGCGTCGTCGGCATCAGCCAGCGTGTATCCGGACAAGGTCAACCTCACGTTCTCGACGCAACCAAGCGGGCTCTCCTTGGATGTGGATGGCGCCCGCAAGGTAACGCCCTTCGTGCTGGACGCGTTGAAGGGGTTTCATCACACGATCAACGCACCGGCGCAAATCGTGGGCGGCCAATCCTACGACTTCGTCGCGTGGCCGGACGGAGGGAGCCGGAGTCACGAGATCGTCGTACCCACCAGCGACGCGAGCTGGGTGGCGACCTTCGCTCTGGCTAACCCGGCGGGTTTGAAGGCGGCCTACGCTTTCGGCGAGGGCAGCGGGAGCACCACTGCCGATCGATCCGGGTTCAACAACACAGGGGCGCTTGCAAGTGCGACCTGGACGACCCAGGGGCGTTTCGGAAGCGCGCTGCAGTTCGATGGGACGAGCGCGATGGTGACAGTCCCCGACTCGCCATCGCTGCGCCTGACCTCGGCGATGACACTCGAGGCTTGGGTGTATCCGACAGCTCTTACCGGACAGTGGACCGACGTCATCATGAAGGGGAACGACGACTACTATCTCGTGGCAACTTCTCCAGAGGGTGACCTGCCCGCGACGGGGTCGAGCGTCACAACCCCACTTTACGGAGTTTCTTCATTGCCTGTGAATACCTGGTCGCATCTCGCGGCGACGTACGATGGGGTCACGATGCGGCTGTACGTGAACGGCATCGAGGTGAGCAGCCGGGCGCAGACCGGCGCCATGCCGACATCGGGCGGTCCCCTTTCGTTCGGGGGCGATGCGCAATTCGGCCAGTACTTTTCCGGGCGCATCGACGAAGTCCGGATGTACGACCGTGCACTGTCGCCCGCGGAGATTCAGACCGACATGACGTTTCCCGTCATAGTTTCCGTCGACACTGCCGAATCCTCTCTCCCGAGATCCAGCGTGCTCGTCAGCGCCATCCCCAATCCCTTTTATCCGAGCACGAGAATCCGCTTCCGTCTAGCCTCGGTTGAGAGAGCGAAACTGCGAATTTTCGATGTTGCTGGGCGCCTCGTGCGCGCGTTCGACCTCCAGCGGCTTTCGCCGGGCGAGCAAGAGGTGGTCTGGGAGGGAACCGCCAATGGCGGGAGACGTGCCGCGACCGGAGTGTACATCGCGCGTTTGGATACCGCGGACGGAACCCACACGATGCGGATCATTTTGGTCAAGTAGGAGGGCAGCGAAGGGGCGGCCGGTTCGTGGTGCTGATCCTCGACGTCAAGGTCTACCTATGATGTTCACTGAAACCGCGATCCCCGGAGCCTTCATCATCGAGCCCGAACGACTCGAAGACCACCGCGGGTTTTTCGCCCGGACCTGGTGCGAGCGGGAGGTGAGGGCTCACGGCCTCACGACCCGGTGGGTCCAATCCAGCATTTCCTACAACAAGCGGCGGGGCACCCTCCGGGGACTCCATTACCAGCTTCCCCCGCATGAGGAAGCCAAGCTCATCCGCTGCACCATGGGAGCGATCTACGACGTCATCGTCGACCTCCGGCGGGACTCACCAGCCTTCAAGCAGCACGTCGCCGTAACCCTTTCGTCGGAGAACCGACTGATGCTTTACGTGCCCGAAGGCTGCGCACACGGATTTCAAACTCTCGAGAATGACACCGAAGTCTTCTACCAGATTTCGCAGTTCCACTCCCCCCAACACGGGAGAGGTGCCCGCTGGGACGACCCGGCCCTTGCCATCCCGTGGCCATCGGCCGAGCGGATCATCTTGGAGAGGGACCGCAACTACCCAGACTTTTCAGTCTGAGGTGTCCAAGACGCCATGACCCTCCACAATTCCGGGACGCTCTCCGACACCTCCGGTGTGGGGGAAGAGATGCACAAGCTCATGGCCGACTTGTTTCCCATCTGCCGCAGCATCACGGGCGATGGGGTTCGCGAGACCCTAGGCCGCCTTCAAGCGCACATCCCCTTGACCCTTCACGAGGTTCCCACTGGGACCCCGGCCTTCGACTGGACCGTCCCCCGGGAATGGAACATCCGGGATGCATACGTCAGCAACGGCAAGGGCGACCGCATCATCGACTTCAGAAAATCCAACCTCCACGTGCTCAATTACAGCATCCCAGTACGAAAATCTGTTTCTGTTGAGGAGCTTCGGCAACATCTCTTCTCCATACCCGAGCGCCCCGACTGGATCCCGTACCGAACCTCCTACTACACGGAAAACTGGGGCTTCTGTGTACCTCACCAACAGCTCCAGGAGCTCACAGAAGATCGCTACGAAGTCTGCATCGACGCCACGCTCACGGACGGTCACCTGACGTACGGCGAGTACTACTTGAAGGGGCGGGTCCGCGACGAAGTGCTCATCTCCTGCCACATCTGCCACCCGTCCTTGGCCAACGACAACCTTTCTGGGGTCGCCGTGGCGACCTTCCTGGCAAGCCATCTCACCAACATCACTTCGCTCAAGTACTCGTACCGCTTTCTGTTTGTTCCGGGCACCATCGGCTCGATCACGTGGCTCGCGCTGCACGAGCAAGAGGTCCAGCACATCCGGCACGGCCTCGTGCTCGCCGGCCTGGGCGACTCGGGGCCCCTGACCTACAAGAAGAGCCGTCGGGGGGACACCGAGATCGACGGTGCCGCCCTGCATGTGCTCCGCCACACCCAGACCCAACACGAGGTTCTCGACTTCTCTCCCTACGGCTATGACGAGCGGCAGTTCTGCTCTCCGGGGTTCAACTTGTCCGTCGGCTGCCTGACGAGAACGCCTCACGACCGATACCCCGAGAACCACACATCCGCCGACAACCTCGGTTTCGTCCATCCGCGGCAGCTCGCCGGATCGTTCTCGGCCTGTGTGTCCATTCTCGATGTTCTGGAGCACAACACGAAATATCTGAGCCTGAATCCGAAATGCGAGCCGCAGCTTGGGAAGCGGGGGCTCTACCGCGCGATCGGCGGGCTGGCCGACGCCGGGCGGGTGGAGCTGGCGATGCTATGGGTGCTCAACCTCTCGGATGGCTCGCACGCACTGCTCGACATCGCCGAAAGGTCCGGGCTCCCCTTCCAGCTGGTCCTTGAGGCGGCTCGGGTGCTCGTCGAACACGGCCTATTGGAGCCATGCCGGGCATGAGCCGCGACCTCCCTAGCTTCTCCGGCCGGCGGGTCCTGGTCACCGGGGCTAGTGGCTTCATCGGCTCGCACCTCCTCCGCCGGCTGCAGAGCTGCGGCGCCGAGCTGCATGCGGTCACCCGGGAGGACCGCAGCTCGGATGAAGCCGGCCTTCGCTGGTGGAGTGGCGACCTGGCGGAGACCGGCGCGGTCCGGAATATCGTCTCTGCAGTCCGCCCTGAGGTGCTCTTTCACCTGGCGAGCAATGTGACCGGTTCGCGCGACCTCGGCCTGGTGCTCCCCACGTTCCAGAGCAACCTGATCAGTACCGTCAACCTGCTAACCTCGGCGGCGGAGTGCGGCTGCAGCCGCTTCATCCTCGCCGGGTCAATGGAGGAGCCGGTGTCGGGGTGCGGAGATCCAGTCCCCTGCTCCCCCTACGCTGCCGCCAAGTGGGCCGCGACCGGGTACGCACGCATGTTCCACGCCCTCTACGGGCTCCCCGCCGTCATCGTTCGCATCTTCATGGTTTACGGACCTGGGCAGAGGGACATCCGCAAGCTCATCCCCTCGGTGATCCTCTCGTTATTGCGGGGCGAGGCCCCGCGGCTCTCGAGCGGACGCCGGCCGGTCGACTGGATCTTTGTCGAGGATGTCGTTGACGGGCTGATCGCCGCGGCCTCGGCTGCGGACCAGGGCGGTGCAACCGTGGACCTCGGCTCCGGGATGCTGGTGACGGTCCGCGAGATCGCCGAAAGGTTGGCGCGCCTCGTCGATCCAGCTATTGCCCCCCAGTTCGGGGCGATCGAGGATCGGCCGCTGGAGACCGTGCGGTCGGCGAACACCACCCACACCGAGAGATTAATCGGCTGGAAGCTCCGCACCACACTGGATGAGGGTCTGGAGAGGACGGTGGAATGGTATCGGCAGAATCAATCGCTGTTCGACGGGCGAGAGCGATTCCCGCTGATGTAGCCGCCGGAATCCGACCGCTGACCCCCGGGCGCATGAGTGTGTGACAAGCAAGAGCTGAATCTGATAGACTCGTACCAAGTTAACGGTGGTTCGCGGGTACCAGCGCCGGCGTACTGGCTCGCGACGATGTCCGTTCCCGCGCCGTATCCCAACGAGCCTAGGCGCTCTCCCAGGTGGAGGCCTTTGTGAACAGCGGCCCGGTCCCTCGAGTAAGCATCGGGCTCCCCGTCTACAACGGCGAGTCGCATCTGGCTCGTGCGCTCGACTCGCTACTCGGCCAGTCTATGGGGGATTTTGAGGTCATCGTCTCGGACAATCACTCCACCGACGCGACCGAAGCGATCTGTCGCGACTACGCGGCTCGAGACCCACGTATTCGCTACTGCCGCAACGAGCGCAATCGGGGCGCGGCGTGGAATTTCAACCGCGTCCTCGAGCTCTCGGGGGGACGCTATTTCAAGTGGGCTTCCGCGAACGACCTGCACGCTCCGAATTACCTGATCCGTTGCGTCGAAGTCCTCGACGCTCGTCCCGAGGTGGTGCTCTGCTACCCCAAGACGAGGCTCATCGACGAAAACGGCGCGGCGATCTGGGATTTCGAGGACAACCTGGATCTGCCATGGCCGCAGGCGGCTCGCCGATTCAGCGAGTACCTGGCTCGGGTGCAGCTGTCCAACGCGATGCTCGGCGTGATTCGCCCCGAAATCCTGAAGCGCGCGGGCAGATTGGGTTCCTACCCAGGGGCCGACGTGGTCCTGCTGGGCGAGCTGAGCCTGTACGGCGTCTTCTCCGAAGTGCCGGATATCCTTTTTTACCGCAGACAGGAGCAGCGAACCACCATCCGCAACCAGTCCCTGGAGGACGCGCAGGAATTCTACGATCCCGATTCGCGAGGGCGGATCTTCATGCGTACATGGCGGCAGCAGTTCGAGTACCTCCTCGCCGCCTGCCGCACTCCGCTGCCAATTGTCGAGAAGGCACGCGTCGTTGGCATCATCGCGCGCGTCTCCATCAGGGTGCGCGGCGACCTGGCGCGTGAGCTCGCGGGAGCGGCGCTGAAGCTCGCGGTCCGCGGTCCGGTGCCCAAGGCATGAAGGCGCCCGAGTATCCTCCACTCGCCGACCAAGAGCGCTACTGGGAGACGTGGCAGGAGGCCAAGTCGAACACCGCCTGGTCCCAGGCCCGCGCGGAGGCGATTCTGGCCTGCCTGCGAACGCTGAATCTGCAGAATCCGACGATCCTCGACTTGGGCTGCGGAACTGGCTGGTTCACCGAGCGGCTGGCGGACTTTGGCAAGGCGACGGGCACGGATCTCTCGCTCAAAGCGATGGATGGAGCCAAGCGGCGGTTTCCTCACGCGACCTTCATCGGAGGAGACCTGTTCGAAGTTGTGCTCCCCGAGGCTCACTATGACGTCGTGGTGTCCCAACAGGTGATCGCTCACGTCGTCGAGCAGTCTCGCTACGTGGAACGCGCGGCATTGCTGCTCAAACCCAGGGGTCATCTGATCCTCACCACTCCGAACAAGTTTGTCATGGACCGGCTGGGAAACCTCGGATGGGAAGCAACGCCGCGAGAGCACCTGGAGCTGTGGCTCGACCGGAAGTCTCTCCTGCGATTGCTTCGACCTCGGTTCGAGATTCTCCGGTTCACGTCGATTCTACCCATGGGGCGCCAGGGGATCCTTCGGCTCGTGAACTCAACCAGGCTGAACCGAGCGCTCCATCTGGTGATCCCGGAGGCACGACTCAGCGCGCTTAAGGAAAGGGTCGGACTGGGATACACGATGATCGTTCTCGCAAGGAAGCGCGACTGACTACCGTCGACCGCATCGGGATTCTCGGACACGTCGGGAACGGAAACCTCGGCGACGAAGCAATCATCGCCGCTGTTCTGCAGGGTATTCGCGAGCGGATCCCCGACGCCGAACTCACGGCATTCACCAGTCGCCCTGAGGACACCCAGGCGCGCCATGGTATTCGGGCATTCCCGATCTGGCGCGGAACTCGCCCGCCCAGGGCGCGCTCGACTCAACCTGACATCACAGACGCGCCGACGCCGGCGAGGTCTACGGGATCGGTTCGCGAGGCGATCCGGCGCGTACCGTGGCTAAACGGGCTTCTGTCGGGCTCTCTCAAGACGATGCGCTGGCTCGGCGAAGCAGTCGCGGAGGTTGCCTTCTGGGCGACGCGGTACCGGCGGTTGCGCGGGATCGATTTGTTGATCGTCGCAGGGTCGAATCAACTCTCCGACTACTTCGGGGGCCCGTGGGTATTTCCCTACTCGGTCTTCGCCTGGTCGGCGGCCGCACGGCTGGCGGGCACGCGCGTGGCGTTTCTGAGCGTCGGGGCCGGACCGATCCGCTCCCCCCTGAGTCGATACTTTATTCGAACGGCCCTCGGCTGGTCGGCCTACCGTTCGCATCGAGACGTGGGCTCCCGCGATACGATCAAGGCGCTGGGAGTTCGCGGACCGCATCGCGTCGCGCCGGACCTTGCGCAGGGTTTACGGATCCATGTGCCGCCGAGCCCACCATCCCCCACAACCGGTAGGCGGACCGTCGTGGTGAATCCGCTCCCCTACTTCGATCCCCGATACTGGGCCGAGAGGGATCAGGCTGTCTATGCCCGCTACGTGGACCTGCTCGCGGCCCTTGCCGGAGCGCTTCTGGACCGGGGCCACCGCGTCCGATTCGCGCCGACCCAGCTCCGCGCCGATCCGCCGGTGATTGCCGACGTGTTGCGCGCGCTTGGCCGCCGGTCGGCCGAGGACGAACCCCACGACCGCATCGACCCTCCGGTCGCCACCTTCGAGGACCTCATCGCGCTCCTGGCGGAGGCGGACGTGGTTGTCGCGACTCGTTTCCACGGGGTGGTCCTAGCGCAAATGCTCGGCAAGCCCACGATCGGCATCGCCTACCGCCGCTCGACCACCGATCTACTCGTCGATGTGGGTCAGGGCGCCTACGCGATCGACATCGCAGAACTGACCCTGTCCGGACTCATGGAGCGGCTCGATGCGCTCGAAACGGACCGCGGAGCGGCGGAGCGGATCGCAGTGCGGATGAAGGCGTTTCGGGAAGCCCTCGCTGCCCAGTACGACTTGGTCCTCGGTACCGCGGAGGGTCGCGCTGGCTTGGGGCGGTCGATCTCGAGCGGCTAGAGGATCAGTTTTCGACCGTAGAAGGCTTCGGCGTAGCGGGGCGCGCGCGACTCCACACCGCGGAGCCGCATGAGCGCGCGCAGGGTCTCCTCGGTAAACCACGGCTTCGCGCGCTGCGTCCTGTAACTTCGTAGAATATAGCGCACCTTTTGCTGACAGATCGCCGCGTTAAGGTGCGCGAAGACGTTTGGCACACCGAGATCACCATCGTACTTGGGAATCTCGTACTCGAGGATCACGGAGTTCCGAAACGTTTGCCACGTGGTATCGCTGACCAGGCGATGGTCCTGGTGCCGATCGTCGCGGTAGTGCGTAAAGATCAGGTTGGGAGAAACCGTGCGCTTCAGTCCTTCGAAGTAACGCTTGATTTCGGGGCCCTGGTACGGAAAATAGCCGTCCGCAAACGCCTCGATTCGCACCGTACGGGCCCGGGCGCCCTTGAGGAACAGCTGGGCCGCGGCCGTCGCCTCGAGCGCGCGCTCCTTGGTCGAGCTGAGCACGATCCAGCGAACGGTAACGTCCCGGCGGGCCTTGAGAATTCGGAGCAGCGTCCCGCCGCAGCCGATTTCGATGTCGTCGCAATGGGCGCCAAGACAGAGAATCGTCGGCCTGCGTTCGAGCTGGTTCAGGAACCGGAGCGCCGTCATGTGGCAGAAGAGCGCTTCCAGAGCTCCCAAGGCGCGTCGCCACGCGCGTACATCTGTTCCAGAGCCTGCTTATCCTTGAAGGTGTCCATGCTTGCCCAGAAACCCTCATGATGGTAACCCATGAGGAGATTTTTCGGGATCAGCCGTCGGAAGGCATCCCCCACAACGTCCTCACCCTCGTTGAGATAATCGAAAATCGTGCGGCGTAGGACGAAATAGCCTCCGTTGATCAGAGGACCCGACTCCGAGAGCGGTTGAAGGCTCATGACCCGTCCCCGGTCGTCGAGTGTGACCCCGTGGTAGCTCAACGGAGGCCGTACGCAGAGGAATCCCCCTACCCTCTCCTCGCCGCGAAAGCGCTCGACCATCCGGGGTAGATCCAGGTCGGCCAGGCCATCACTATAGTTCGCAAAGAAGATCTCCTCCCCGGCCAGGTGGTCCCGCACCGCGCGGAGCCGCTGTCCAATGCTGGAATGGACTCCGGTCTCGACAAAGGTGATCCGCCAGTCGTCGATGTCCTTGCTCAAGAGCTTGAGGTCACGACCGCCCCCGGAGAGCACGAAATCGTTCGAAACCGCCTCGCTGTAGTTCAAGAAGTAATTCTTGATGACCTCGGACTTGTACCCGAGGCAGAGGATGAAATCTTTGTGCCCGAAGTGAGCGTAGTATTTCATGACGTGCCAGAGCACCGGCCGGGGTCCGATCATCATCATCGGCTTTGGGATCTCATCGGAGACATCACGGAGGCGGAGGCCCAGTCCACCGCAAAACAGGACGACCTTCATTCTCCTCCTCCGGTGCGTGTGCCGCGCGGTCTCCGCTCGCTCGTTCCGATCGCCAACACTCGCACTACCATACTTGGAGTGTGGGGATGGGCACTACGAATTGCCCGCCCCACGACCGGATCCCCGAGAGTTGTTTGACAATCTCGTCTTTGAGGTTCCACGGAAGGATGAGCACGTAATCGGGACGCGCTTCCTCGAGTCTCCCGGGAGAATAGATGGGAATGTGGGTCCCAGGAAGGAATTTCCCCTGCTTGTACGGATTCCTGTCCACCGTGAAATCGACAAAATCGGTTCGGATCCCGCAGTAATTGAGAAGCGTATTTCCCTTTCCTGGGGCGCCGTAGCCCACGACGCTCTTTCCATGGCGTTTGGCGTCGATCAGGAACTCGAGGAGCTTCCGCTTCGTTTCCCTTACGCGCTCGGCGAAGGTCCGGTAGTACCCGAGCGTGCAGACACCCAGGCGCTCCTCCTGTTCGAGGAGCCCGCCGACGCGGGACTCGACCGGCCGCGTGGCGTCCTCCGCGTGCCGCGCGTACACGCGGAGCGAGCCACCATGAGTGGGCAGCTCCTCCACGTCGAAGACAATGAGGCCGTGGCGAGCGAACAAGGCGGTCACGGTGGAGAGCGAAAAGTACGAAAAATGCTCGTGGTAGATCGTGTCGAATTGGTTCTCCTCGATCATCCGGACGATGTGGGGGAACTCGAGCGTCGCCACCCCATGCTCGGCGAGGCCGATCTTGATCCCCGACACAAATCCGTTCAGGTCGGGCACTTGAGCAAGCACGTTATTCGCCGCCATGAGATCCGCCGACCATCCGTCCGACCGCAGCTGACGCGCCGTGTCCGGTCCAAAAAACGCGACCATGGTCCGTACCCCGCGCTCCTCGGCGGCCTTGGCAACGTTGGCTGCCGGCTCCACTCCCAGCACCGGAATCCCAGCCCGGACGAAATACTGGAGTAGGTAGCCGTCGTTGCTGGCGAGTTCGACGACGCGGCTCCTGGGCCCCAGGCCGAACCGCGCGGTAGCCATCGCCGTGTACTCCTCGGCGTGGCGAAGCCAGGAGTCCGAGTAGGAGGAGAAGTACGCGTACTCTCCGAAAATCGCGTCGGCGCTCACGTACTCGCGAAGCTGGGCGAGAAAGCAGCGCTCGCAGACGAATACGTGAAGCGGATAGAACGACTCGACGCGATCAATATTCTCTGCAGCAACATAGCTCTCGCACAAGGGAGACATCCCTAGATCGACGAGGGTCTCCCGGACGGGTGCACCGCAAGCGCGACAGGGCATGGCGTGATCGGTCGTGGCGGCGGCGTCGGCGCGGGCCATGCGGGCTTCGTGCATCAGGAGCGAGGGGTGGGGCTTGGGGTGGCGCGCGAGGGGCGCGGCACACGGCGGAGGGTGGCATCCAACTGGCCCTGGGCCTTGAGCTCCGAGACGCGCTTGATCCGGAGATA
>Ga0184633_10000803_pt1 | contig 12224 bp, 8 predicted proteins | sample PLM31_170_b1_FD_133156 | JGI IMG/M metagenome (GOLD analysis project Ga0184633, IMG submission 133156) | Groundwater sediment microbial communities from an aquifer in East River, Colorado, USA - PLM3-1_170_b1 | ecosystem: Environmental > Terrestrial > Soil > Riparian zone | place: USA: East...
AAACAGTATGATGTCTACTAATCGAAAGGTAGCCAGTAAGAAGGACCTGACAGAAGGCGGTATGCTACGAGTGGAGCCTGATGGCAAGCCAATTGTATTGGCAATGGTAGAGGGTAAGATCTATGCAATAGACGTCACATGCACACACAAATCCGGGCCACTCGATCAGGGAAAACTTGAGGGGTACAAGCTAACCTGTCCTTGGCATCATGCGGTCTTTGATGTCCGCAATGGAACGGTCTCGGACAAGACAGTCTGGGCTACGAACCTTAATTCGTATCCGGTGCAGGTGGATGAAAGTACTGGTGATTTATCGATAAGCCTTCAGCGGGCTCAACAGGCTGAGGAGACCCTGAAGCCAAAGAGAACTGAAGCGAAAAAGGAAGAACATGCCGCCGAAGCTCTCGAGAATGAAAAAAAATTCTATGAAGAGGAAGAACGGAATGCATCTGACAAGCTATCCATTCAACTGCTTCGAAAGGAAAAGTTGGAGGGAACGGATATTATCACGTTCAAGCTTACTAGAGGCAATTTAGATTTCGCTGCTGGACAATTTGCATACTTCAAGCTCGAAGGAGTTACAGGAGATCCAAAGGGACCCATTAGGCACTTTTCAATAGCGTCCTCGCCAACAGAACAGGACTATATCCTGATAAGCACTAGAATTAGAGATACGCCATACAAGCAAATGCTGGCTTCTCTTTCAGATGGCACAAAGATCACGACATGGGGCCCTCAAGGGGAATTTGTTCTGCAAGAGGACAAGCCGGGAATCTTTCTATCAGGCGGCATTGGGGTCACACCATTTAGAAGCATGATCAAGTATGCGACTGACAAGAAACTGCCAACCAAGATAGTGATGTTTGACTCTAATAGGAACAGAGGCAACATTCTCTACAAGGACGAATTTGACAGCTGGGCGAAGGCAAATCCCAATATCAAGATCATCTATACTGTTTCAGACGAGGAAGGCGATTCTAGCGGATGGAACGGTGAACGAGGCATAATTGACAAAAAAATGCTTTCGAAATATCTGTCTAATGAACAAATTTCAGAGTCTACTTACTATATCTGCGGACCTCCTGGAATGCTAAAAGCAATGCAAAGTGTATTGAAGGATCAGCTGCAAATATCAGAAGATAAGATCAGGACTGAAGAGTTCACAGGATATTAGCATGGCTCGATCGAACGATTATATACAGTAGCTGTTGCAAATTTTCTGGCTGGCCTTCGTAGTATAGCCTGGTTAGTATAGGCGGCTGTGGTCGTTTTCTGTAAATTTTCGACAGAGACCGCTCGAGGAGGGTTCAAATCCCTCCGAAGGCCCCATTCTTCAGGCATACCTGTCGGTGGCTTGCGGCAAAATAATAAAAAAAGGAAAAAAGGCTTAGTGCCTTGGCAGGAAGCTGTTGAACTTGCTGTACCTTGCAGTTGCTACGATGATTCCGACTATTGCTACCGCAAGCACGATTGCAGCTATTGCGCCAAACTCTGGGATTATCCAAGTCCCGATGACTTCGATCTCTGCAGTTCCTGCGTCGAATTCGATTGTCAGTGTTCTTGTACTGGTCGTCTTTTCGTCGTCGTCTATATCCCAAGGTATGGTATCGACAAAGACTGCATACTCAACATCGACGCCTCCCAATGGAACGCCTTCTTCGCTAAGAGATTGGATCGTGTTTCTTGGAAGTTCGAGCACTAGTGTTCCGTTGCTGGTTGTTGCTAATTCTACCAATAATATCGCGAGATCCACATCTGCTGTCATGCTCGTTACGTCGCCGCCAGTTATCTGGTATCTAATCGGGTATTGTTTACCTTCGATTTCAAGTTGCCAGGTCTTCCATCCTGATGGTGTAAACGCAAATGTTGTCTCTTCGCTTACACTTCTATAGGTAGCAATAACAGTGTAGTCTCCCTCTTCCATCATGAGTGGGCCACCTGACGGAAATGTGTAAGTCCATGAGCCATCAGCAGCAGGGGTCACCGGCTCAATCCTAGCCAGTGCGCCCTTTGGATCCTTTACTTGTATGAGGACACTCTGTCCAGCCTGTACGTTCGTCACTTCGCCTGTGATCATGATGTCGTCGCCTGCTTTGTAGCTTGGCTTGTCTGTCTGTACTGTCACAGAACTCGTCTGTGCATTCGCAGTACCTACCAGTGCCATTGATGCAACCGATGCCAGTAATATTGCCATTAGTGCAGATGCTTTATACTCCATTATCCCTCATGCACACCTACCACGCTATATTTCCATTGCTATTTATCCTTTTTGTGAAGAAACTCTAACGCGTTAGCTCGTTTCAGGGAAGCTGATTAAATAGGCTCTGGGCAATTTCAAAAGAAAATCAAAAATGCTGGCAAGAAAGTGCGAATACTTATATATGCTCTTTTTTATTTCATTAAATTTGACTTGATGTTTTCCCTAGAGCACATGCTATTTTCGAATTCGGAGGCGCCTTCTGACATTGTCTGACAAGAAGCCAGCCCCGATCAAGATAACGAATCACATCTATCAGCCCAAACATGAAATACTGCCAAAAAAGGAAGCCGAAGAGATCATGAAAAAGTACAATGCAAAACCAAGTCAGCTTCCGTACATAATGATGAGCGACAAGGCGATCGAGGAGCTGGATGTGAGGCCGGGGGACATTATCAAAATCACAAGAAAGAGCCCGACCGCAGGTGAAAGTGTATATTACCGATATGTCGTAGAGGGTTGAGTAGTACGAGATGATAGAGAATTCTATCGAAATGTGGCCGATCATTAATGACATTTTGAGAAGGGAAGGCGTTGCAAGACAGCACTTGAATTCTTATAACGACTTCATGGAGCGCGGCCTCCAGAGCATAATCGACGAAGTCGGCGAAATTGAAATCGAAACCGCCGAGTATCCATACAAGATCAAACTTGGCAAGCTCAAGTTGCAGCAGCCAAGGATCATGGAGCTCGATGGATCAATAACGCACGTGGCTCCAATGGAAGCCAGGCTGCGCAACCTAACATATACCTCGCCTGTGATGCTTGAATGCAGCGTGGTCGAGGACGGCAAGATTCTGGAATCGCGCTTTATCCACATAGGAGACATGCCGGTGATGGTCAAATCCAACACATGCATTCTGCACAATCTTCCGGAATCCAAGCTCGTCGAGTTTGGGGAGGACCCGAGAGATCCTGGTGGCTATTTCGTCATTAACGGCTCGGAGCGCGTTATTGTGGGCCTTGAAGATCTTTCATACAACAAGATCATCGTCGACGCCGAAGAAACTACGGGAACCCTCCTGTACAAGGCCAAGGTATACTCTTCCATCGTCGGCTACAGGGCCAAACTCGAGCTCGTCATGAGGCCTGATGGCTCGATAGTAACCAAGATCCCCGGTTCTCCTGTTGACATACCGCTCATTACGCTCATCAGGGCACTTGGCCTGGAATCCGACAAGGACATCGCGGACGCGGTTTCGCTAAAAGAAATCATCCAAGACGAGCTAGAGCCGTCGTTTGAAAAGGCAGGCGAGGTGAACACGAGCCGGGACGCCATAGTTTACATCAGCAAGAGAATTGCGCCCGGCATGCTTGAAGAGTTCCAAATAAAGCGGGCCGAAACGCTGCTTGATTGGGGACTTCTTCCACACATCGGCAAGAACCCAGACAACAGGCATGAAAAGGCGTTGTTCCTGGGCGAAGCTGCTTGCAAACTCGTTGAGCTAAAGATGGGGTGGATTGATTCAGACGACAAGGATCATTATGGCAACAAGGTGATCAAGTTCGCAGGGCAAATGCTGGCAGACCTGTTCAGGACTGCATTCCGCAACCTGATAAGGGACATGAAGTACCAGCTCGAGCGCTCAGGCCAAAAGCGCGGCATCAATGCAGTTGCTGCCGCAGTAAGACCGGGCATAGTGTCGGACAAGCTGAACAACGCCATTGCAACCGGGAACTGGGGAAGAGGCAGAGTGGGCGTTACCCAGCTGCTCGACAGGACAAACTACATGTCCACGATTAGCCACCTGAGAAGAATACAATCGCCATTGAGCAGGAGCCAGCCTAACTTTGAGGCAAGAGACCTTCACGCAACTCACTTTGGAAGGATCTGTCCTGCGGAAACACCTGAAGGCTCCAACTGCGGCCTGGTAAAGAACTTGGCACTATCAGCGATTATTTCCGTAAACGTCCAGAGTGCAGAAGTAACGGAGAAGTTGTACGAACTGGGCGTGCAAAACGTCGAAGAAGCCGACACCGACCTGCGAGCTTCTGGAACAAGGGTATTCGTAGATGGCCGGCTAATCGGCTACATTGAAAAGGGCGAGCACCTTGCTGACACTCTCCGGCTGATGAGGAGGTCGGGCAAGATCCACCCTCACGTTGGCATCTACCTTTACGCGTCGCAGAACGATAATGCCACAAAGCGCCTCTACATAAGCTGCAACGCAGGACGTGTCCTGCGTCCGCTTGTAGTGATAAAGGACTCAAAGCCGCTTGTGTCATCCGAAGTGATTGAAAAAATAATGAAGAAATTCCTTTCCTGGGGCGACCTGCTGTACATGGGCGTGATCGAACTGGTAGACGCAAACGAGGAAGAGAACTGCTATGTCGCAATCGACCCGAAGAAAATCGAAGCCAAACATACGCACGTTGAGATTTTTCCGTCCGCAATACTGGGCGTTGGCGCATCTATCATTCCGTATCCTGAACACAACCAGTCTCCAAGAAACACCTACGAGAGCGCGATGGCCAAGCAGAGCCTCGGATTCTCCACGCCGCTAATGAATGCAAGCACCTACGTCAGGCAGCATTTCATGCTCTACCCGCAGAAGCCCGTCGTGACCACGAAGGCTATAGACCTGCTGGGTCTAGAGGAGCGGCCCACGGGCCAGAACTGTGTGGTCGCGGTGCTGCCGTTCGAGGGCTATAACATCGAGGACGCGGTTGTTTTCAACAAGTCATCCGTAGACCGGGGGCTGGGCAGGACTTTCTTTTACAGAATTTACGAAGCTGAAGCCAAGCAGTACCCTGGCGGCATGAAGGACAATTTCGAGATTCCGCAGGCAGACGCCAACATACGCGGGTACAGGGGTGAAAAGGCATACCGGTTGCTGGAGCAGGACGGTGCAATCATGCACGAAGCAGTGGTAAACGGCGGCGACATTTTGATCGGCAGGACGTCTCCTCCTAGGTTTATGGAAGAGTACAAGGAATTTGAGGTCAAAGGTCCGTACAGACGCGACACTTCTGTCGGAGTGAGGCCTTCAGAAAACGGCGTGGTCGACACAGTGATCATAACCCAGTCAGTTGAAGGCGGCAAGATGTACAAGATCCGAGTCCGCGACATGCGCATCCCAGAGATAGGCGACAAGTTCGCATCAAGGCATGGCCAGAAGGGAGTCATTGGGATGCTGGTCAACCAGGAAGACCTGCCATACACGGAGGAAGGCATTGTGCCGGATGTCATGATCAACCCGCATGCATTTCCCTCCAGGATGACTGTCGGCCAGTTCATGGAGTCGCTTGGCGGAAAAGCTGCCTGCCTCCGAGGAAAGATAGTGGACGGCTCTGCATTTCTTGGAGAGAAATTAGACCAGATCAAAGGCTCGATGGAGCAGTACGGCTTCAAGAATACAGGCAAGGAAGTGATGTACGACGGCAGAACCGGGAGAAGGTTCCCGGCAGATGTCTACGTCGGAGTTGTGTATTACCAGAAACTGCACCACATGGTTGCTGACAAGATACACAGCCGGGCGAGAGGGCAAGTCCAGATGCTCACAAAGCAGCCGACAGAGGGCAGAGCCCGCGGAGGCGGCCTCAGGTTCGGGGAAATGGAGCGCGACTGCCTTATTGCATACGGCGCTTCCATGATGCTCAAGGACAGATTACTGGAGGAATCGGACAAGGCGGAGGTTTACGTTTGCGAACGCTGTGGCCTGTTGGCTTACTATGACGTAAAGCAGCGCAGATACGTTTGCAGGGTCGACGGTGACAAGGCCAAGATCTCGTCTGTAGTCATCGCGTATGCCTTCAAGTTACTTTTGCAGGAAATGATGAGCCTCAACGTCGCGCCAAGGCTGCTAATAAAGGAGAAGGTGTAGATAATGCTGGAAGAATCTGCAAAAATTCTGGGCGGAATAAAGTTCAGCGTATGGTCGCCCACTGAAATTCGCAAGTTCTCCGTTGCCGAGGTAACAGCTCCCGAAACATACGACGAAGACGGGATGCCGGTGCAGGGAGGGCTCATGGACAACAGGCTCGGTACGCTTGAGCCGGGGCAAAAGTGTGCGACATGCGGAAATACCTCAGCAAAGTGCCCCGGGCATTTCGGCCACATTGAACTGGCAGAACCGGTGTTGCACATTGCCTTCGTTGACGATATTCACAAGCTGCTCCTGATTACCTGCAGGTCATGCAACAGGATCAAGTTGGATCCGGAGGAGCTTGCAAAGTACAAGGCAGTCCGCGACAAAAAAGCGGCTTATGCAGTCATTACGCTTGAAAATATCAAGGACGAGATAATCGAGCGATCGAAAAAGGTCAAAGCCTGTCCTCACTGCGGCCAGGACCAGTACGACCTCATATTTACAAAGCCGACAATATTCGTGGAAAAGACCGACGCCGGCGAAAACAGGCTTCTGCCTATCACGATCCGCGAAAGGCTGAGCCACGTTCCTGACGACGACCTGACACTTCTTGGGTACGATCCCAAGGCAGCAAGGCCGGAGTGGTTTATCCTCCAGGTGCTGCCTGTGCCCCCGGTAACTGTGAGGCCGTCAATTATCCTTGAAACTGGAATTAGGTCCGAAGACGACCTAACACACAAACTTGTCGACATCATCAGGGTCAACCAGCGCCTCAAGGAGAGCAAGGAGGCCGGAACGCCGCCGCTTATTGTCCAGGACTTGGTTGACCTTTTGCAGTACCACGTCACGACCTACTTTGATAACGAGGTTTCGGGCATACCACAGGCCCATCACAGGTCTGGCAGGCCGCTGAAGACGCTCACCCAGAGGCTGAAAGGCAAGGAGGGCAGGTTCAGAGGATCCCTTTCAGGCAAGCGCGTAGACTTTTCCAGCAGGACGGTGATCTCGCCGGATCCCAATCTCCGCATATCCGACGTTGGAGTGCCGACCGATGTCGCGAAAAAACTTACCATCCCTGAAACAGTTTCGCAATGGAACCTTGAAAGGCTAAAGGAGCTTGTAATGAACGGACCGAATACTTATCCAGGTGCAAACTACATCATCAGACCAGACGGCGTCAAGATTAGGCTGGATTACGTGAGCGACAGGAAGGCCATAGCGGATTCTCTCGCTCCTAGTTACATCGTGGAGCGCCACCTTGCAGACGGCGACATTGTGATCTTTAACAGGCAGCCTTCATTGCACAGAATGTCCATAATGGCACACAGCGTCAGGGTGCTTCCCTACCGGACATTCCGGCTTCATCCCGCCGTGTGCCCACCTTACAACGCAGACTTTGACGGCGATGAAATGAACCTCCATGTGCCTCAGAGCGAAGAGGCGAGGGCAGAGGCTACTCTGCTGATGCGCGTACAGGACCAGCTTATTTCTCCAAGGTACGGGGGACCTATCATCGGCGGAATAAGGGACTTTATCACCGGTGCATTCCTGCTCACTCGCGATGGATCAACGCTCACAAAGGATGAATTTGCAAACCTGGCAATGATCGGAGGCTACAGCGGAACTTTGCCCGAGCCGGCAGCAACTGCAAAGGACGGACAAAAAATGTACGCGGGCAGACAGCTCTTCTCACTTTTCCTGCCCAAGGACTTTAACTTTATCATCACTTCGAAATGGAACAAGGCCGCCAAAGGTGAGGGCAAAGATGTCGTCATCAAAAACGGCCAGCTCATTAGCGGAGTCATTGACAAGGCATCGATAGGCGCAGAAGAACCCGACAGCGTCCTTCACAGAATAGCAAAAGACTATGGCAACGAAACGGCGCGCTCGTTCCTTGACTCGATACTGACGATGCTCAAAACCTACATTACCCACAGGGGATTCAGTTACGGCTATTCAGATCTGTGGCTCAGTCCTGAAACAAACCGGGAGATTAGTGAGATAATTCAAAAGACCTATGAGAAAGTCTATGAGCTCATACAGCAGTACAACGACGGCACGCTGCCGCTGACAAGAGGTCTGTCGGCAGAAGAGGCGCTTGAACTTTATGTCGTCAACGAACTTTCGCGAGCCCGTGACAGGGCAGGCAGAACTGCAGACAGGGCGTTCCCGGACGAAAACTCGGGCGTGATCATGGCATCCACTGGCGCCAGAGGTTCCACTCTCAACATCGGTCAGATGACTGCTGCGCTGGGCCAGCAATCAATCCGGGGCAAAAGAATCCAGAAAGGATATCACAACAGGGCCCTATCACACTTTAAGCCCCGCGACACCAACCCCGATGCGAAGGGTTTTGTAAAGTCGAACTACCGCGACGGCCTCTCGCCGCTGGAATTCTTTTTCCACGCAATGGGCGGAAGGGAAGGCCTTGTAGACACTGCTGTCAGGACGCAGCAGTCAGGCTACATGCAGAGAAGGTTGATCAACGCGCTGGAGCACCTAAAAATAGAATACGACCAGACAGTCAGGGACCCGCACGGGAACATTGTTCAATACCTCTATGGCGAAGACGGCGTAGACCCTGCCAAGAGCGACCACGGCGAGGCTGTCAACATCTCCAGACTTATTGAAGCAGAGTCAGTAATTGATGAAGGTCGCAAGGCCACAGAAAACGACATCAAGAGCATAATTTCAAAATATACAGAACACCTTAACCCGCGCTTGAAGGGCAACCTAGAGAAGGCAATACTTGAGAACAGGCTCAGCAAGGAAGGCGTCGAAAAGGTCATGAAAAAAGTGCTTGATCTCATTGATAGGGCACTGGCGGAGCCGGGAGAAGCAGCCGGGGTCGTAACTGCCCAGTCAATAGGCGAGCCGGGAACCCAGATGACTCTGAGGACGTTCCACTTTGCCGGCGTCAAAGAAAGAAACGTAACGCTCGGCCTGCCAAGGCTGATCGAACTTGTTGACGCGCGCAAAAAGCCGGTGACTCCCACCATGGACATCTATCTCGACCAGGCACACAGGGTGTCAAGAGAACGCGCCCTTGAAATTGCAAGGGAAATTCTTTTCACAGAAATTGATGCCCTTGTCGACAAGACAGATACTGACTACAGCGGCGTGCTGACGTTCTACCTGTCCGAGGCAAAGCTCAATGAGCGAGCATGCACACTTGCAGATGTCCAAACGGTGCTCGAAGGCTCTAAGAAAAAATACACCATCAAGGTGAATGAAAACAAGCTCTTGATCAAAGTAACGATTCCTGACGAGCCCGACGCGCAGACGCTGCTCACGCTCAAGAGCAAGCTCCTTGGAGCGCGAGTCAAGGGCGTGCCCGATATCGAACGCGTCACGATAGTAAAGCAGGATGAAGAATGGGTCATACAGACTGCCGGCTCTAACCTTGCAAAGGTCGTAGCGGTGGAAGGAGTCGACACCACCAGGACAACCACAAACAATGTTTATGAAATATGGCAGACGCTAGGCATCGAGGCAGCAAGGACTGCGCTTGTAAAGGAAATTAACAATACACTGGAAGAGCAGGGCCTTGAAGTGGACACAAGGCACATCATGCTGGTTGCTGATCTCATGACTTCCAAGGGATATCTTCAACAGATAGGGAGGCACGGAATAGCAGGAACCAAGACCTCGGTCCTTGCAAGGGCTGCATTTGAGATCACAGTGCCAACCATCGCGCGGGCCGCGCTCGAAGGGCAAATCGAGACGCTCAAGGGAGTTACAGAAAACGTTATAGTTGGTGCCACTGTACCGGTCGGCACCGGAATGGTGGATCTCTACATGAAGGTGAAAGATAATGAAAATGCTGGAAAAAGTGATTAAAGACGCAGTAGCATCCGACAAGTACAGAAGCGGCATAAAGGAAGTCCTTCAGTCGCTGAAGGGATCAAAACTGATCATAGTCAGTAGATCTCTTGAAACAGGCGACAGGACAAAACTTGAAGAGCAGGCAAAATCCGCGAGCGTAGCTTTGTATGAATTTCCTGGAACCTCTGTGCAGCTAGGCAAGTTCTGCAACAAGCCCTTTAGGATCAAGGCAATCGCGATAAAGAGCGGAAGTGCCGAAGAAATAAAATCCATCCTCTCCGAGCGCAAAGAAGGCGGCACGAAGTAAAGGCGCCAAGACTTAAATTGACCTTGACGGAGCAAAGAGATGTTGTCGTCGTTGCTTGAATTGCAAGCCACAAGGACGCGGTAGGGACCATGGTGGAGATCAAGCTAACCTCAGACGAACTCCGGTTGATGTCCCTTTTCCAGAGCATTACAAGTGCCACAGCAAGGGACTGCATACTCGACGATAGAATGGACCGCGTAATTTTTGTCGTTAACAAGGGGCAGATGGGCCTAGCAATTGGCAAGGGCGGCTCTACAATCAAGCAGCTGCAGAATGTGGTTGCAAAAAAGGTGGAGCTCGTCGAGTTTTCTGACGACCCGGTGGAATTTATCCGCAACATGCTGAACGCCGAAATGGTCGGCGATGTCCGGATATCTGACAGAAGCGACGGCACAAAGCAGGCTGTAGTCGTTGTTGATGCCAGGAAAAAAGGCGCGGTCGTGGGCAGAGAGGGGAGAAACGCAGAAAAGGCGCGGCTCCTTGCCAAGAGATACTTCCAAATATCCAATGTTTTGATAGTTAGCCCTGAGCAGCAGGGATCTGGTTACAGTAGGGTGAGTATGTAAAAATGGGTAAATCTCCGTTAGGATTGTTTGCCGGCCGGGTACTGCGAGCCAAAAAGAGCCGCCTCAGGTGGTCAGACAAGTATTACAAAAGAAGAATGCTCATGCTTGACAAAAAGGCAAACCCGCTGGAGGGAGCGCCTCAGGCAAGGGGTATAGTGCTGGAAAAGGTGGGAATCGAGTCAAAACAGCCCAACTCTGCAGTGCGCAAGTGTGTCAGAGTTCAACTGATAAAGAACGGCAAGTCTGTCACGGCGTTCCTTCCAAGGGACGGCGCACTCAATTTTGTTGACGAGCACGACGAGGTTATTATTGGCGGTATCGGCGGCTCGATGGGTGGCGCAATGGGCGACATTCCCGGCGTCAGATGGCAGGTTTTCAAAGTTAACGGCGTGTCACTAAACGAGCTAGTTCACGGAAGAAAGGAAAAGCCGAGGCGATAGAGATGAGTGGAAAAGAACACGTAAACATTTTGCTCTTCAACAAGTGGGACATGAATTCAATTGAAGTAAAAGACCAGGGCTTAAAGACAGCGATCTCGCTCAAGCCCTCCGTAATACCGATAACGTTCGGAAGACACGAGCACCAGCGACTAAAAAAGGCGGACGTGAATATAGTTGAAAGGCTTGCCAACAAGATGATGCATTTCGGCAAAAAATATGCCAAGAACACAGGCAGAATGGGCGGAAAAAAAGCCCGCATGCTCAACATTGTCAAGACGGCATTTGAAATCATGCACCTTGAAACCGGCAAGAATCCCGTCGAGGTACTTGTGAAAGCGATCGAGAATTCATCACCTAATGAAGATACCACGCGCATCGTCTACGGAGGGGTTGTCTACCACGTTTCAGTCGATGTTGCTCCGCTTCGCAGGGTGGACCTGGCGCTCCGTTTCATAGCCGAAGGCGTTAGAGAGTCAACATATTCGAGTCCTCAGACTATTGAAGAGGCACTCGCCAAGGAACTCATCCTTGCGTCAAACAACGAAATGGCAAGCCACGCAGTGAAGAAAAAGAACGAGCAAGAAAGAATCTCAATGGCCTCAAGGTAGGCCAGAGCGTTTTGCTTCGCAGTCAATGGTTAAATAACCTTCGGCTGCAAAACCCAAGAGAACTATATGAGTGGCAAGGACCAGTCTGTCTTTTCCAAAGAAGCCCTGGTGGGAACGCAAGCCGGCAAGGAAATAATCAAGCAAGGCCTGCTGCGGAGCAAGGGCTACAAGCAGTTTAACGAGTACAAGGAAAAGGCAGAGGGCGAATTCCAGGGCTTTGCTCAACGGTTCGTAATGTCGTTACAAAAGGCGATAGCCGCAGATGCGAATCCCTCGGCCACGATGAAAAGATTTGCCGATGAAGTTGGATCCTCAGAGCTTGTTCCTGAAGCCAGTTCAGTTGCAGAAATCAAGAAAAGGATTTCGAGCATCGAGCTGCTTGAAGACAGGGTAAAGCGAATCCTTAACTCTA
>Ga0184633_10000804_pt1 | contig 12223 bp, 10 predicted proteins | sample PLM31_170_b1_FD_133156 | JGI IMG/M metagenome (GOLD analysis project Ga0184633, IMG submission 133156) | Groundwater sediment microbial communities from an aquifer in East River, Colorado, USA - PLM3-1_170_b1 | ecosystem: Environmental > Terrestrial > Soil > Riparian zone | place: USA: East...
ACAACGCATCGTCCACAAGTCGGTCTGATGGACCGGAAGGAGTCTCCGGCATCTTGGCCATCGCCGGGTGCAGCCGCTCCACTTTGTCTTTGAGCTCCAACGCGATCCGGCCGGCCGATTTCTTTCCGATCCCAGGCACGGTGGCCAGCTTGTCCACATCACCGGCCGTTATGGCCGAGATGAGATCAGGCACGCTCAGCGCCGAGAGCACGCTGAGAGCCAGCTTCGGTCCGATTCCGGAGATGCCGTTCAAGAGGATGAAGACATCTTTCTCAAGGGTGGTCAGGAACCCAAAGAGCTGGATGGCATCCTCGCGCAGATGGGTGTGGATGCTGAGGGACGCGGATTCGTTGAGGTCCGGCAGTGCGTAAAACGTACTGAGGGGGATGAAGACCTCATAGCCCACGCCCTGAACATCAAGCGTGATGTGCGAGGGAGCCTTAAAGGCCAGCCGGCCGGTCAGCGCGGCGATCATTCAAGTCACGTGATGGGTGATGCGTGATGGGTGAAAAACCGAGACTCATAAAGCAAGGCGAACGACTGTCCACAATTCCTCACTCGTCACGCATCACGGGTCACTGATCACGGTTTCTGTTAGCCGGCTGCCGCGACCTTCTCCATGATCTCGTCCGGAATGTCGAAGTTGGCATGCACCTTTTGGATATCATCGTAGTCGTCCAGCACTTCCATCAGCTTGAGCATCTGTTCCGCAGTTTTTTCCTCGAGCTTGATGTAGTTCTGCGGCACGAAGGTCACCTCGGCGAGGGAGGACTCGATCTTCGCGTCGGCCAGCGCCTTCTTGACCGACTCGAAGTCGTGCGGGGCCGTGATCACCTCAAACGTTTTCTCGTCCACCTTGACGTCTTCGGCGCCGGCTTCCAGGGCCAGCGAGATGAGCCGGTCCTCGTCCACCTTGCCCTGTTCGACCACGAGCAGCCCTTTCTTCTGAAACTGCCAGGCCACCGCGCCCGCCTCGGCCATATTGGCGCTGTGCTTGGTGAGCAGATTCCTGATCTCGGCGACGGTGCGGTTCCGATTATCGCTGGTGATCTCGATCAGCAGGGCGGTGCCGCCGGGTCCGTATCCTTCCAGGGAAAACTCTTCGTAATGCACGCCCGGCAGCTCTCCGGTTCCCCGTTGAATGGCCTTCTTCATCGTGTCGCCCGGCATGTTGGCGTCTTTCGCCCTGGCGATTGCCAACCTGAGGCGCGGGTTGCCATCGGGGTCGCCGCCCTGTCGAGCGGCAATGGTGAGCTCCCGGATGATCCGCGTGAAGGTTTTACCCCGCTTGGCATCCTGGGCCTGCTTATGCCGCTTCGTGGTGGCCCAGTGACTATGGCCGCCCATCTTGTTCCTCCTCCTGAACCGCTCAGTTGGTTCAGGCGCTTCGCACTCGTATCGAAAATTGTCTTATTTTATGCGGTGCTTCTAACACACTCGCGCGAGAGGTGTCAACGCTGGCCAGCGTGGACCTGGAAGCGACCGATGGTCTCGGTAGTCGTTTCTTATCGCTGGGATTGCTTGGCGGTGCGGGCGGCGTCCACGATGCTCCAGACTGCAAGAACAAGGATGAGCAGTGAGAGGAGAAAGAGGTGACCGATGTTTTCAGGCCGGACACCCGTGGCGGCTGACTGCTGAAGTTTTTCAAGGTCAGCCGAACTGACCAGCGCTCCACCCAGCCCCAGGAGCCCGACAAGAAATCCCCCTCCCTTGACCCACTGCCGATTATACAACTGCCCCAACCCTGGCAGCACAGCCGAGAGGAGGCCCGCCACTCCCGCACTTTGTGAATGACCGGATTCCATAGCCCAGAGTATTGTAAAAGGTTTCGCTAAAGTCAAGTCAGTTCATGGCGATGGACAAGGGGCAGCGATAGGCTAGAGGCCGGATCATCTTACCTATTGCCTCTAGCCTCGTACCTCTCGCCTACTCCGTGTATACCAGTAACTGGATGCCAATCAGCAGGATGAGGCTGGCCCACGCCAGTCCCCACCGGGAGCGGTCCGTGAGTTGGGGAAGGGTTGGCGCAAGGGTGACAGGGGTCCGTCCTACCTCCCAGCCTGAGACGAGCTTGTACGATCCGGCTGTGATCGCCAAGATCCCCATGATGGTGTGGTGGATCGCGATCTTGTGCGCGGCCGGGTGCGCGCCGTGGCTGTGCAGGAACAGCGGCCAGTCCTCCGAGGATGGCAAAGACGGGAAGCAGAACCCGCCACCAGTGTTGGGCGATCCGTCCCGTTCGCCTGGGCAACACAATCGTTCCCACTGCCATGAGGTAGACGCCGTAGAGCTTGTGCTGAAGGATCTCCCAGTCGCTGCCGAAGAAGGTCTGAACGAAGCTGAGGGAGCCGATCGGCCAGGCTTCGTGGTCGCTCCAGACCATTAAGAAGCCTCCAGCTCCCAGCATCGCCATCGGCAACAGGAAGCGCGTCCAGGCCAGTGGAGTCAGCGCCAGGGCATACCGGAATTCGCTCAGCCCGATGAGCAGGACAAACACGCCGGCCATGTGATGGTTGAATTCGGAATAGGCCTTCCCTTCAGGAGACCCTTCCCAGCTGCCTCCGGTGACGCCGGCATGGTCATGATCCGGCGGGACCTGATGCTGCGCCGGCTCGTGACCGGGGCCGACATGTTGGGCATTCACGGGACCCGAGAGGAGGATCGCAAGGCAGCCTGCCACCCCGAATCCTCCAGCCCACGCTTGGAATAAAAAAAGCGGGAGCGAAGGTTCGTGCTTCATCGGCGTTGCTGCTTTCCTCAAACGAAAGGCCCATCCGGCTGGCCGGATGGGCCTTCTCCTCGTGAGCATCGCTTGCGGAACCTTACATAAACTTCATGAACTTCTCTTTGGCCTCGTCTATCACTTGAGCCGTGACGGTGGTGGCGCCGCGCTCCCTCGCCAGCCGTTCGATCTCCCGACGGGCCATCGGCCGGATGAAGTCCGGGATGTTCTCGAGCCGCTTTTCCGCTTCGGGCGACCAGGCAACCCCGTTCGAGTCGTTCTTCGAGTCATCCATCACTTGCAACGTGATGGTGGTGTAGCCCTGCTTGCGCGCATACGCTTCGATGCTGCTCTGCACCATGGGCTTCACGAACGCGGGGAGGCGCTCCAGCCTTTCCTTGGCGTCCGCGGTCCAGGTAAATTCCGACTTGACCATGCCGCCGCTGCCGGCCTGGCTGCCTGCGGAGGTCAGTCCCATTTGGGCTACCACCGCCGAGAACGGGCAGCCGCCGCCCGACTTCTCCCCTTCCTTCTTCTGGGCGGCGGGGGCGGCATGGGCGGTCGCACCGGCCACCGCGCCTGCCGATTGGCCGGCTTGAATTTTCTCGTTCAGATAGGCCGCCATCTGGCCGGCGCCCGCCTGGGCTTCCTCCTTGAGCGTGCCGCGCGTCATCTCGAATGGCTCGGCGGCCACCGTTCGCCCTCCAAACTGGACGCCCAGGGAGCTGACCATTTGGGTTTCTCCGGGGTTGGTCACCATGGAGAACTTGGCCCCGCAGGAAGGGCAGCCGAAGAAGACGCCGAGGGAACCCTCGGCCGGCTTCTCCACCTTCTCGAAGCTCATGTAGGTTTCGCAGTTCAGACAGACGAATTTCATAGCAAACTCCCGGGCTATGGGCTTCGGGCTATGGGCGATGGGTAAGGGAGAAAGAAAACTCACTACGATTTTCGCCTATCGCCCATTGCCTATAGCCTATCGCCATGGTTATAACTTTTCGGCCAGGACCTTCTTATAGTCTAAAAGCGCGTGGACCCGTTCCGCAATCTCCTGGTAGCGCTGAATGGTCGGATACCCTTCGTCCAATAGTGGAACGCCTTTGTCAAACGTGCGGGCCAGGGCGTGGTCGAACGGGATGCGGCCCAGGAGCGGGACATCCAGGGCCTCGCACATCGCCTCGGTGTCGCCGTCGAAGAGTTCGTGCTCGGCTCCGCAGGACGGGCAGCGATACCGGCTCATATTCTCGACCATGCCCAGGACCTTGATGCCCATGTCCCGCGCGTAGGTGACCGACTTCTGCACCACGTCGGAGGCCACTTCGGAGGGAGTCGTCACGACAATGGCGCCGGCCAGGTCCGGAATGAACCCCGCCATGACCGGCGGTTTGTCGGCCGCGGCTCCCGGCGGGAGGTCGGTCAGCAGGTAATCGAGCTCGCCCCAGATGATATCGGCCAGGAACTCTCGGATCACGTTCATTTCCATCACCCCGAGCCAGACCGGGCTCAGGTCCATGGGCCCCTTCCACCGAACCGGAGAGGACGCCTGGAGGAAGAAGTCCATCGAGCCGACCTTGATGCCCAGGGGTCCCACCGGCGGGATGGCCCCATCCGGGGTCATCGTGAGCGTCTGTCCGTGCATCCCAAGCATGCGCGGCACGCACGGGCCGTTAAGGTCCACATCCAGGAGGCCGACCCGCTGACCTTGACGAGCAAAGGCCAGCGCCAGGTTGACGGTGGTCATGCTCTTTCCAACCCCACCTTTCCCGCTCATGACCACGATCTTGTGCCGGATGCGGGCCATGCGACTCCGGACCTGCCGCATCTGCTCGGTGATCTGCTGGACCACCTTGGCATCGTCGGAGTACTGGAGCTTGCTCAGGATGGCTTTTAAGTCTTTGTCGGGCGCCATGCAACCCCTCAACAAAGGCGAGAGGCAATGGGCGAGTGGCGATGGGTCAGAGTGCCCTGCCCATAGCCCATTACCTATAGCCTCCTGCCCATTTTCGAGGGAGCAACAGTAACATAGCGTCTTCGGGGCAGTCAAACGCGCTCAGATCGAATACTGGAACGTCGGTTTCCCCCCGATCGCATGCGCCAGCACGCCCTTGCGCTTGAGTTCTTCAATGATCTGGCCGGCCGCCGCATCGAAGTCCTTCGGCCCGGCAAAGTGCAGATCGGTGCTGGGCGGCGGTTCCTCCTCGGCCTTGCTCATGTGCACCGCAATGACCGGAGCCGGATGCACCAGCGTCCGGATCAACTGGACCACCTGGTGATGAGGAAGCCCGAAGGGGTTGGTCGTGGAGACCACGATCAGGCCCGTGTCGATCAGCAGGCGGGCCACCTCTCCGTAGCGGCGGACCATCTCCGCCGAGTCAGCCTTCTCGGACTGTGAAAGGTCGGCGTCGAGGCCGCGCCGCAGATTTTCCGAATCCAACAGATAGGCGTGGCGTCCCTCGGCCACCAGAAGCGCCTCCAGCTTCCGGGCCAGAAAGGATTTGCCGGTGTGCGCGGCGCCGGTGACCAGCACGATGGCGGCCCGGTGCCCGAAATGCTGCGCGCGTTCCTCCGAGGCCACTTCCCCCTTGACCCAGGCGAAATCGCGCCGTCGGGCCTCGTCGCGCAGGAACTCCTGCTCGTCGTGGACCAGTTCCGTAATGATCCCGCCGCCGGAGATGTCATAGTCGTCCACGATGACGAACCGCCCGGTCGCCTCGAACTCAGCATAGAGATCAAAGGCGAGCGGGAACTTGGTCCGCAGCGTCAGGTCGGCCACTTCGTTTTTTCCGACGGCGTTTCCGCCCTGCCGCTGATCCAAATCCGCGGCGTCCACGATCCGATGGATGGCCGCCACCTCGCAGTCCACCTGGCGGGTCGCTAGCCGGAGCACGTACTTGCGACTGCGCTCCAGCGGCCGCCGGCCTAGCCAGAACACGTTAGCCCGGAAGGCGGTGGAGACGAGCGGCACCGCATCCTCGTGAGAGGCGATCTCGCCGCGTTCGACGAAGATCGGCTCATCCAGCGTGATCCCAACGGAATGCCCGGCCTGGGCCGCGGTCGGAGGCGGCTCGACGTTGAAGGCCTCCACCGACTTGATGTTGGCGGTCTTGTTGGAGGGCGAGAAGACCAACCGATCCCCCACCTTCAGACCTCCTGCCGTCACCCGGCCGGCCACGATCCGGCGCGCGTCGAATTTGTACACATCCTGGACAGGGAGCCGGAGCGGCTGCTCGGCGCGGGCGGCCTCTTTCTTGAATAACCCGAGCGTCTCGAGGACGGTCGGGCCGCGGTACCAGGCCATGCGCTTGCTGCGCGTCACGAGGTTCTCGCCGTGTTTCGCGCTGACCGGCACGACGCGCTCCGGCACCACCTTTAACTGGGCCAGAAACTCCCGGTATTCTTTTTCGATGCCCTCAAACGCGTCCTGGCGATACTCGACCAGGTCCATCTTGTTCACGACCACCACCACCTGCTTGACGCCTAGCAGCGACAACAGGTGCCCATGCTTCTTCGACTGCTCCTTCACGCCTTCCAGCGCGTCGATCAGCAGCAGAGCGGCCTCGGCGCGCGCGGCGCCGGAGATCATGTTCTTGAGAAATTCCTTGTGCCCGGGCGCGTCGATGATGATGTACTGCCGGGTGTTCCAGGTGAAGAACGTGCGGGCCGTGTCGATCGTGATGCCCTGTTCCTGCTCTTCCAGGAAGGTATCGAAGAGGAACGCGTATTCGAACTCCTTCCCCTGCTGGCGGCAGATGGCCTGGACCTTTTCCAGCTTGCCTTCCAGGAGCGAGCCGGTGTCGGCATAGAGCCGACCGAGGAGAGTGGACTTGCCGTGGTCCACGTGGCCGACGACCACGATATTTAAATGTTCCGTGGGCTTGGTGAGGGTCGTTGCCATCGCGTTACATATATCCATCTTTGCGGAGCAGCTCCATGCCTCTTCCCTCGTCCTGGGCGCGGCCGGACCGCTCGGCGACGGTGGTGCGCCGTAGCTCCTCGATGATGTCGTCGACGCTTCGCGCGGAGGATTTGATCGGGAAAGTGCAAGGGGCGCACCCCAGGCTTCGGTACCGCGTGCCGTCCCCCCGATCGAGGTAGAGATCAATGAACGGGATGTTTTCCTGCTTGATGTATTCCCAGATGTTAATTTCGGTCCAGTCCAACAGCGGATGGATCCGAATGTGCGTGCCCTCCTGAAACGCGATTTTGAACTGGTCCCAGAGTTCCGGCGGCTGGTCCCGGAAGTCCCATTCGCTGTTCTTGTCGCGCGGCGAAAAGTACCGTTCCTTGGCTCGCGTGCCTTCCTCATCCGCCCGGACGCCGAGGATGATGCCGGTATACCCTTTTTCCTCCACCAGTTGCTTGAGCGCGTTGGTCTTGAGGGCCGTGCAACAGGCCACCCGCCCCAGCGTATGGTTCATCCCCGCGGCCAATGCCTCCTTGTTCTGGCCGACCACCAGGTTCAGGCGCCACTCGCGGGCCAGCCGGTCCCGGTACTCGATCATGGCAGGGATCTTATAACTGGTGTCGACGTGGAGCAGTGGAAACGGCACATGGCCGAAGAAGGCCTTGCGCGCGAGCCACAACAGCGCCGTCGAGTCCTTGCCCATGGACCAGAGCATGGCGAGGTTGTCGAAGTGCCGATAGGCCTCCCGAAGGATGTAGACGCTCTGGTCCTCGAGCTGACGCAAGTAGTTCACGTGGTCGAGCCCTCACTCCCTTTGTTCAAACGGCTGCCGGCAGCATGGATGGCACCGGCCGGCTCTGTCGAGGCGACCAAGTCGTCGAGTTTGCGGGCTGCGGCCCCCGACTCGAGGGCCTGCTGAGCCAGCGGGACGCCGGCAGAAATCGAGAGGGATTTCCCGGCCGCATAGAGCAGCATGGCCGCGTTCAGGATGACCCAGTCGCGCTGGCCGCCACGAACCTCGTTGCGCAGGATGCGTCTGATCAGCGCGGCCTCCTGGTCCACCTGCGTGAGAGGGAAGCCGGCCATCTCCCGGAACGTGCCGAGCGGCAAGCCGACGTCTTTCGGTTGGAGCGTCAGCGGAATGACGCGCTCTTCGCTGAGCTCCAGCAGCTTGGTGAGGGCCGCGATCGAGAGTTCGGGATCGCCTTCCACCCCGCGCAGGACCAGGGCGCGGGGGCAGCCCAGCATTGTGACAGCCTCGGCGATCTTCTCGAAATAGGCCGGATGTGTGAGCCCGATCACTTGAGATCGGGCGCGGGCCGGGTTCAGCAACTTGGCGACCGGGTGAAAAAAGTTCCGGACGCCGAGTTCCCGCCTGAGCTCCAGGAAACGAGCGATCGGCGGATGATAGAGGGCGATGTCGAGGTACGCGAACCCTTTGGTCGCCACCTCATCGGCCACCCGCTTGGGCTCAAGGTCGGTCGGGATGCCCAGTTTGGCCAGCACCGCCGCCGTCCCCGGCCGGTCCGGGACCCCCTCGTGCCCATGCATGAGGATTGTCGCGCCACCGGCCGCCGCCACGATGGCGGCGCCGACCGACGCATGGAACGTGTCCTGCTTCCCGGCATACGTCGGCAGGTCCACTATTTGTAGGTGCCGTGATATTTTCAATGCGGGGACGTACTCGCGGGCCGCGGCCGTGAAGGCGGCCAGTTCGGCGACCGATTCCATTTTGATGCGCATCGCAAGGAGGAACCCGCCGATCTGGACAGGCGAGGCCCGACCCTCGATGAGCAGCCGCATCGCCTCCTTGGCCTCTTCCCAGGTGAGGTCCTTCCAGACTTTCTGGCCTTTGCCGATCTTGGCGATGAACTCTTGCATTGCCATTAGCTATTAGCCATCAGCTATCAGCTAGAACGTCACCACCTGGTCGGCCTGCGCGACCTCTTCCCTCCAAAAGGCCTCGGCCCGTTGCACTTCGTCCAATTCAGGGATCAACTGGTCCACCCCGAGATCGAAGTACTCGATCGAGTCTCGGCAAATGGAAAATTTCACGTCGCCCTTGTCCTTGATCTCGCGGAGAATCGTGGGCAGATCGTGCTGCTTGCGTTCACGAAGCATCTCCCTGACTTTGGCCTCGCGACCCCGGTACGCCTCCGAAAACGTGAGCTCCTTCACTTTTTGGTTCGTCAGTTTGGCTGCCGCTTCGTCCCGGAACAGCACGCTCACCCGCGTGCCGGCCGCCGCGGCGATACGGACCAGCTCACAGGCCTGGAGCAGGTTGTTGTACGTGCCTCGCGTCACGATCACAGCGAGTTTCTTCACCGTTCTTCCCCCCGGTGATGAATCGTTCACTGGTATTCGTTCACCGTGAATCGCGCACATCCTCCCTGAATGAGGACGTCGCGTTTAACGGTTCACGTTTAACGAATAACGTCTCACTTATGCAGCCCGCACTCGGTTTTTTCGAAATTCTTCCACCGGCCTGCCCGGGGATCTTCCCCGGGCAGCACCGGCGCAGTGCAGTGGGTGCACCCGATGCTGGGATAGTTGCGGTCATGGAGCGCGTTGTACGGGACCTCGTTCGTCCGGATGTAGGTCCACACGTCCGCCTGGGTCCACTTGGCCAGCGGGTTGAACTTGATCAACTGGAACTTCTTGTCCCATTCCACCAACCCGGCATTGGCGCGGGTGAGAACTTGATCCCGCCTGATGCCGGTGATCCACGCGGCGTATCCGTTCAACGCGCGGGCCAGGGGATCCACCTTCCGCAATTGGCAGCACTGGTCCGGATTGCGCAACCAGAGGGCTTCGCCGTACCGGGCCGCCTGCTCGTCGGGCGTGAGCAACGATTTGATCTGGATCACCTGGCTGGGGAGCAGCCCGTATTTGGCCACGATGCGATCCCGCACCTCGTAGGTCTCCTTGAACAGAAAGTCCGTATCCAGGTAGAAGAGCGGGGCCCGAGGGTTGATCCGCTGAATCATGTCCACCAGCGCCACATCCTCGGCGCCGAAACTGCAGGCCAACACGATGCTGGGGAAGTACCGCTCCAGGGCATAGGCCAACACGTCCTGCGGCTGCTTGGATTCGAAGGAGTCGCTGAGCGCCTTCAACTCTTCATCGGTCGGCCGACTGGCCGTCTCGGTCTCTCTAGTCACAGGTGTCTGCCTTTCGAGGCCATGGGCGATGGGCAATAGGCTATAGGAAGTGCCTCTTACCCATCGCCTCGCGCCTATAGCCTCTAGCCTTCAACTTTTTCTACCAGCACCTTGAAATGCTTCGCGTCCGGTTCCAGTGGTTCCTCCGCCAGAATCTTATGGCCGTCATTGCGAAGACTCATCGGCACGTTCTTGATCGGATCGCCCGCGTCCAGCCAGACTTCCAGTCGCTCGCCGGCGTCCATCATCTCCAGCTTCAGCTTGGTCTTGACGTAGTTGAGCGGGCACATCACGCCCCGGAGATCGAAGACCGCAGCGCCGACCGTTGCTCCGACGAGAGAGTCGGACACTGTGGCGGCCGGCTGAGCTTCTGTTTGGACACTCTTCCGAGTGCCTGGGGAAGCGGCCGCCGGCTTGTCGGCGCCTTCAGTCTTCCCTTCAATCTGACCCGCTTGGCTCAGCTTCAGGTCTTTTCCGATTTGTTCCGTGGCGGCCTTGCAGGACTCAACGAATCCGCGTGTAAAGGCGATCTTCGCGTGGGCGAATTCCGGGGTCGTGTCTTTCGGACCCAAGTCACCGATCTGCGCGCTCAAATTGCGGTAGGACGTTGGGACGAAGCCCCTCTCCGCCAGCCGCCGCTCGAACTCCGCAAAGGTGTCGGCGTCCGTCGCGGGATCAATCCCTTCGATGACCAGCAAGGCCTTCGCCGCCGCCAGCACGGCGCGGTAGGACTTGTTCACCGAGACCGAATACTGGTGCTTCTCCGCCAGGAGGCGGGCCTGGTACAGTTCCTGTTCCGCTTCCAGGATGCGGTTGTCGATCATCTCCAGGGCGCCGCCGGCGCATTCGCCGGGCCCCAAGTCCTCCGTGATGAACTCTTCGTCGCCTTCCCAGTCATAATAAAAGGTGGAATCCTCCTCGAAGGTCGGCATGATTGTGTAAGGGATCAGCTCTTCCTTCAGTTTGGCCTTGCCGGTTCGGTTGATGAAGGCCAGGAGGCTTTCCCCGGTCTGTCGGTCGCGGCGATAGACATCAAGTAAATGCGAGATGGCGGCCGGCACTCTCTTGGCCGGCAGCTTCACCGTCATCTGGCCGATCTTGGCCGCCCCGTTCACCTGGCCGCCGAGGTGCAGCTCGTAGTAGGGGGCGACATGCTCGCCCACGCGCTTGCCCACGCCGTGCAGGCCGATTGTGGCGATGTGGTGCTGCGCGCAGGAATTGTGGCATCCGCTGATCTTGACGCTGACGCCCTTGAGGTCCTCAGGCACCCGGCCGGGAGGGAAGATCTCCGCCATCGCGCGCGCCAGGCCTTTGGAGGAGGTGATCCCAAGGCCGCACGTATCGGTGCCCGGACAGGCGATGATGTCCTCCACCAGCTCGGCGCCGGGATCAGCCAGGCCGTGCTGGACCAGTTCGACGTAGAGGGCTTCCAGGCGGGATTCCGGGACCCATCGAATAATGAGGTTCTGATTGATGGTGGTCCGGAGATTGCCGTTCGAATAGACCTCGGCCAGGTCGGCCACCACGTACATCTGCGCCGCGGTGATATCACCCATCGGAAGCTTGATGACCACGGCGGCATAGCCGGGTTGCTTCTGGGCAACCACATTGGTCCGCTTCCACATCTGATAGGCGGACTCTTGATTGATAGGTGCTTGGGCCGTCTGTCCGTTCCCGTCCCCATTCCCGTTCCCGTCCCCATTCCCGTCCATCACGCCTGGGGACGTGCCCTTGGTCGGCATGATGAGGGGGACGGGTTCATCCTGGTGCTGAAGCAGCTTGATCGGCTCGCGGTCGGGGCGGGCATGGCCCATGCTGACATAGGCCTCCTCCCAGCGCCGCTTAAACTCCTCAAAGCCCAGTTTCTCGATGACGAACTTCATCCGGGCCTTGTGACGGTTCTTGCGGTTGCCGAGCGTATCGAAGACCTTAATCACGGCCTCGATCGTGGGGATCAGCTCGTCCATCGGGACGAACTCGCGCAGGACTTGGGCGATGCGGGGAGCGGCCCCGAGTCCACCCCCCACCGACATCCGGAAGCCGATGGTCCCGTCTTCACGCCGGGACGCCAGGAGCCCGATGTCGTGAATGGGGGTCAGGGCGCAGTCGTGCCGGCAACCGGAGAAAGCGATCTTGAACTTCCGCGGCAGGCTCTGGTTGAGCGGATTGCGCAGCAGGTGCAGCGCGACGGTTTTCGCATAGGGCGTCACGTCGAATACCTCGCCCCGACAGACCCCCGCCAGGTGGCAGGCGGTCACGTTGCGCACCGTGTTGGCGCAGGCTTCACGGGTCGTGACGCCCACCTCGGCAAGCCCACGCATGATGGTGCCCACGTCCTTGAGCAGGGCGAAATGGAGCTGGATGTCCTGGCGCGTGGTGACGTGGCCGACTCCGGTGGCGTAGGTGTCGGCCATCTCGGCGATGCGACGCAACTGATTC
>Ga0184633_10000806_pt1 | contig 12219 bp, 12 predicted proteins | sample PLM31_170_b1_FD_133156 | JGI IMG/M metagenome (GOLD analysis project Ga0184633, IMG submission 133156) | Groundwater sediment microbial communities from an aquifer in East River, Colorado, USA - PLM3-1_170_b1 | ecosystem: Environmental > Terrestrial > Soil > Riparian zone | place: USA: East...
TCGTGCCCCTGCGGCCAGCGCGACATCCGTCGCGTATTCGACGGGGCTGTGTCCCCAGCCGCCCTTGGTGCGGTATTCCTCCTCGCTATATTGGGCGTCGTGGATGACCAGGTCCGCCCCTTTCATGAAGGCGATATGGCGCTGATCGCCGGGGTGGTGAAAGGTCAGGCCGGCCGGCTTCCAGAAGGGCTCATGATCGGTCACGTACGCCACGGTTGTTCCATCGCTGGAGATCCGGTAGGCGATGGTGGGCGCAGTATGGTTCAGGTATTGCGTTTCGACCAGCACGTCCCCCAGCCGAAAGAACCCTTCTTCCAGCTCGGTAAAGTGGATGCGGCTGCGCAAATCGCGAAGCGTCACCGGAAAGTAGGAGTATTGCATCTGTCCGCCAAGGGTCTCCTCCACGCTGCGCTGAAAGCCCGCCGGCGCGTAAATGTTCAGCTCCGCGTCAGGGAGGAAGGCCGGCGTAAAGAAGGGGAAGCCCTGGATGTGGTCCCAGTGGGTATGTCCGATGAGCAGATGGAGTCGCAGGGGCTTGGACGAGGATTGCTGAAGCTGCAGACCCAACGCCCGGGCGCCGGTCCCGCAGTCCAGCACGATCAGCGTACCGTCATCCGTGCGCACTTCGACGCAGGACGTGTTGCCGCCGTATTTCGCGGTGCTCGGCCCGGGAGTGGCGATGGACCCGCGAGTTCCCCAAAATCGTACGCGCATCATCCTCTGTTGAGATCGGTCGGGAGCGGCGGCCGGGTCCAGCCGGTCAGTTCTCCGGCGCTTCCACGATATGGTTCTCGAACCGGGTGCACCCTTCGGCCAACAGCCGATTGGTGAGCATTTCGCCGGGCCACTCGATCGGGAGATCGGCGGTGAAGATCCAGACGTCAGGCGAGGTCCAGGCCGGGCCGTGATCCTCCGGCAGTTCGGGGTCGAACAGATCCGTCCAGACCGGCATGTAGACGCCGTTGCCGCACTGGGTGTGCAGATGCACGATGGTCCGGCTCCGAACGGTGGGGTCCAGATCGCGCCAGACCTCGACGGTCTCATCGGCCAGCCGATGGAGCCGCACGGCATTCTTCGCATCGAACATGGCATAGGCGGCGTAGACCGGCGTCTCCAACATGTGCGGCGCGGAGGCGAGCTCCCCGCACTGCGCCACGAGCCCTTCGAGCAGCGCCTGGCGATCCTGCTCCTCAATAGACTCCGGCAGTCCGGACTCCGGCGACCCGACCAGCTCGAAGATCAGAAACGCGGTCGCCTCGACAGGCGGATGCAGGCGGGCGGCCAGCAGTTGTCGGCGCTGGGAGTCCGCGAGCGAGGAGATATGTTCGTGGAGCCCGTGCAACGTCAGCAGGTCCAGGGTGGTGTCCGTCAACAGTCGCGGCTCCACCATGACGACGGTGCCGGCCGGCAGACGGAGATGCTTGCGGAGCAGATCCGCCGTCGCGCCGGGGTCGATTTTCAACCGGAGGGGCACGCTCAGGTTCGCCTGCAGAGGCAGCTCCAGCGCAGCCATCACCGCGTAGGTGGGCTTCTCGTCCGTCTCGCCTTCGATCACGACCGAGCAGGCGGCTTCCGCCAACAGGTCGAACAGCCATTCCGCCATCTCTTCATCAAGCGCGGCCAGGACCGTGAGTAAATCCTGCTCCCGATCCTGTTCCAGGATGGCTTGCAGCGTGTCGATGGCCACGTCGGCGTCCCCATGATCGTGACGGCGGGCATTGATGAGATGGATCAGATCGCGCGTCAAGGGATCGGGCCGATTCCAACTAAACATACGCCCTTCCTCCAATCGTTATTCGTGATTCGTTATACATTACCCGTCAAGAGGGTTTCCTCGACAGCTTCTTTACGATTCACGTTTCACGACTTCCTACTCCGGCCATGTTGCCAAACTTCTGTTCCGGTGGCAAGCCCCCGCGCGATAGCGCGAATGCAAAATTCAAAAGGCAAAATGAAGCCGGGCCGGAAATTGTTCATTTTGCATCTTACATTGTTTTAGTCGCCGATTACCTTCACGAGCACTCGTTTACGGCGGCGGCCGTCGAACTCTCCGTAGAAAATTTGCTCCCACGGGCCGAAGTCTAATCGTCCGTCGGTGACGGCCACCACCACTTCGCGTCCCATCACCTGCCGCTTGATATGGGCATCGGCATTATCTTCACCGGTTTCGTTGTGTTGGTACGTGGCGCTTTGAGGGGCGAGTCGTTCGAGGAAGGCATCGTAGTCCTTGAGCAACCCTCGCTCGTCGTCGTTGATGTACACGCTGGCCGTGATGTGCATGGCGTTGACCAGCACGAGTCCTTCCCGGACGCCGCTCTTCTGCACGGCCGCTTCCACGTGCGGCGTGATATTCAGATACGCCCGCCTTGTCTTGGTCTCGAACCAGAGTTCTTCGCGGTAGGACTTCATGGCTGATCCGGCCGCCGGACGAGGAGCATCCGACCGTGCGCATTCTGCTCCAAGTGCCCGAGAAGATGCAAGCGGTCACGAGGCGCGATGGCCGGCTCTGAGCCTGCGGTCCTCGATCACTTCTTTTGGAATGGACTTCACCGCGAGCATCACCAGGACCGGTACAACATCAGAGATGAGATCAATAGGCGAGAACGGATTGTCGCTGTTCTGGTTAGGAACATCCGGAAGAGGACCGGGAGCGAATGATCCCGTCCACATCCGTGGTAAACACCCGCCGACACGTATAGTGGCCGTATCCATTGCCCCAGTAACTGATGTACACAATACTCTTGCCGCCATTCTCCAGCGTGGTTTCTTGCGAGGGAACGCCCCACGTCTTGACCAACTCATCGCGATGCTGGCCTGTCCAGCCTTGCATCGTGTCACTTGTCTTCGAGCATCCCCCTGCAAGCAACGAGACCAGCAGCAGGCTCCCGTACAGTGTCCTCAAGCTGAGCCGTTTCATGGCCTGCTCCATTCTCCCTCAATTCCCTACGCCCCTCACAGTGGACAGGAGTATTGTAGTACGCCTGTCGGTTTTATCATATAATGTTCTTCTATTTCGTTGGGGAACTCGGTCATGCGCCACCGCCCTGAACACGCGCCTCATCTGTCAGCGAACGCGCTCACCGTACTTCGGCGGCGGTATCTGGCCAAGAATGCGGCCGGCAAGCCGGTCGAAACGCCCGCGCAGATGTTTCGGCGAGTGGCCGACAACATCGCCGGAGCCGAACGCCTGTACCCCGGCGGCGAGAAGAATCTTCCGCGCGTCGCCGAGGCCTTCGACCGCCTGATGAGCCGGTTGGATTTCCTGCCCAACTCTCCCACGCTTATGAACGCCGGGCGTGATCTGCAGCAACTGTCCGCCTGCTTCGTGTTGCCGGTCGAAGACTCGCTGGAATCGATCTTTGAGGGGGTGAAACACCAGGCGCTGATCCATCAGTCCGGCGGCGGGACCGGCTTTTCGTTCAGCCATCTCCGCCCCAAGCACGACCGCGTCTCCTCCACCAGCGGCGTGGCATCCGGGCCGGTCTCCTTCATGCACGTCTTTAACATGGCCACGGAGGTGATCCGTCAGGGGGGGACAAGACGCGGCGCCAACATGGGCATCCTGCGCGTCGATCACCCGGACATTCTGGAATTCATCGATATCAAGCGGGATCCCAAGGAACTCACGAACTTTAACCTGTCGGTCGGCATCACGGACACCTTCATGCGGGCGCTGGAGCAGCGCCGGGACTACGCGCTCGTGAACCCGCGCACCGGCCGCACCGTTGCCCGGCTCAAGGCCGCTGCGGTCTTCGACCGCATCGCGCACGCGGCCTGGAACTCGGGAGAGCCGGGCGTGGTGTTCCTGGACACGATCAACGCGCAGAACCCCACGCCCCACATCGGACGCATCGAAGCGACCAACCCATGCGTAACTGCAGACACGTGGGTACAGACCTCGGAAGGGCCGAAGCAAGTAAAGGATCTCGTTGGTATCCAATTCACCGCCCAAATCAATGGCGAGCACTATATGACGGGATACAACGGCTTCTTTTATACAGCGAGGCGACCGGTCGTCAAGCTCAAGACCGTCGAGGGGTATTCTGTGCGGCTCACCATGGACCACAGGATCCGTCGAATCGTCAGAAACACCCGATACACCCTCGATAGTGAATGGTGCTGTGCTGGCGACCTTCGCCCAGGGGACGAGGTTGTTCTCAATGACCATCGCGCAAGCGTGACGTGGCCGGGTCGCTACACTTTCGAGGAGGGATACCTCCTCGGGCTTCTGGTCGGAGACGGTGTTCTTAAGAAAGACAAGGCTGTTCTTTCAGTTTGGCGCACTGCAAGCGCAGGAACCGAATCTATGAGGAACGAGGTGCTCCGGTGCGCACACACACTGCCCCACCGGCGCGACTTCAAAGGATGGATGGAAATCCCCGACCGTCACGAAAGCCGCCTCGTCCTTGCTTCTCTCCGTGACCTCGCTCTCGAAAGCGGGATGGAACCAGGCAACAAAGCTATCACTGCCCAGGTTGAGCAAGGATCGAGCGAATTCTACCGGGGGTTCCTCCGCGCTTTCTTCGATGCGGACGGTTCGGTTCAGGGAAATCTCATCAAGGGAATTAGCGTGCGGCTCGCGCAGTCGGACTTTCCCCGTCTCGAAGCTGTGCAGAGAATGCTGCTTAGGCTTGGCATCGCGTCAACAATTTATACGAATCGGCGGCGTGAAGGAATGAGCATGCTCCCCGATGGAAAGGGTGGCAGGAAGGAGTATCCCGTCCGCGGACATCACGAACTCGTCATCTCTGGGGAAAACCTCGCACGTTTTCAAGAGGTCATCGGTTTCTCTGATGCCCAGAAGGCGTCCCGACTTTCTTCCCTGCTTGACTGCTACCGTCGAAGACTCAACCGCGAGCGATTTCTGGCTCGTGTAGAGCGCCTCGAGGATGACGGCATCGAGGACGTCTTTGACGTCCAAGTCCCGGTTCTTCACGCTTTCGATGCCAATGGGTTCGTCGCCCATAACTGCGGCGAACAGCCGCTGCTACCCTATGAATCCTGCACCCTCGGTTCCATCAATCTTGCTCGCTTCGTCACTGATCCCGCGCGGCACCCCCGCATCGATTTCGACCGCCTGGACGAGGCCGCCCGGACTGCGGTTCATTTCCTGGACAACGTGATTGACATGAACCACTACCCGCTGCCGGACATCGAAGCAATCACGAAAGGCAACCGCAAGATCGGCTTGGGGGTAATGGGATTCGCCGACCTGCTGATCACGCTGCATATTCCCTACGACACCGACGAGGCGCTGGCCACGGGCGACCGCATCATGCGTTTCGTATGGGAGCAGGCCCGTGCCGCCTCTGCCGAGCTGGCGCGAGCGCGCGGGGTGTTTCCCAACTTCAAAGGCAACCGCCTGGAGTCGGAGGGGCACCGACTCCGGAACGCCACCGTGACCACGGTCGCCCCGACCGGCACGATCAGCATCATCGCGGACTGCTCGCCAGGCATCGAGCCGCTGTACGGAGTCAGCTTCACCAGAACGGTGATGGAGGACGTTCGCCTGGTCTCGCTTCACCCCGTGTTCGTGCAACGCGCTCGCGCCGCCGGCGTCTATTCGCCACGTCTCGTCCGGCGCGTCGCGGCCCACGAATCCATCCAGGGCCTCTCCGAGATTCCCCCGGACCTGCGCCGCCTGTTCGTCACCGCCCACGATGTGAAGCCGGAGCACCACGTCCGCATGCAAGCGGTCTTTCAGAAATACAGCGACAGCGGCGTATCGAAAACGATCAACCTGCCGGCCACTGCGTCCAAGAAGGATGTGGCTTCGGCCTTGCTCCTGGCCTACCGCCTCGGCTGCAAAGGCATCACCGTGTTTCGAACGGGCAGCCGCGAGAAGCAGGTCCTCTCTTGCGCAAATGTCCAGTACTGCTGACAGTCCAAATTAAAAATGCAAAATGAAAAGTGCAAAATTGTGGTTTTTTTAATTTTGCATTTTACATTTAAGCTATGATCCGCCAGCCCGCCGTCGCCGGCCAGTTCTACAGCGCGTCACCCGATGTGCTCAACGCCGAGGTGGCTCGCTACACCCAGCCCGTCGATGTCCCGCACGCCGTCATCGGCGTGGTCAGTCCCCATGCCGGGCTGATGTACTCCGGGCACGTGGCAGGTGCGGTGTACGCACGCGTGGCGCTCCCCGACACCGTGATCCTGATCGGCCCCAATCACACCGGCATCGGTCCCGCCGTGTCGGTGTACCCGGACGGCGCCTGGCTGATCCCGGGTGGCGAGGTCACGGTCGATCGAGCGCTCGCAGAGAAAATCCTTTCGCAGTACCCGCGAGCGGAGGCCGACGTCTCGGCCCACCGATCAGAGCACTGCCTGGAAGTGCAGTTGCCGTTTCTGCGGCACGCGCGACCGGGCCTCCGGATCGTTCCGATCCTGCTTGGAAGCACACGCGAGGAGGACTGTCGGGAACTGGGCCTCTGCCTGGCCGCCGTGATTGAAGCACACGCGGCGCGGGAAAACCCCGCAACCCGGCCGGTGCTGATCGCCAGCACCGACATGAGTCATTATGAGTCCGACCGGGTCACTCGTGAGAAGGACCGGCACGCGATCGAGGCCATCCAGCGACTAGACCCCGACGGTCTTGCTGCCGCGGTGAGGGCACACCGGATCACGATGTGCGGCTTCGCTCCGACTGCGACCGTTCTGCACGCCGCACGCGCGCTGGGAGCCGCCGGCGCTTCGCTGGTTCGTTACGCCACGTCCGGCGACATCAGCGGGGACTTCGACCGAGTCGTCGGCTACGCTGGCTTGACCATCATCTGACCTGGACGACTCTCCCGACTCGATGGCCGCGTTGACTCCGCACGAAGCGTTTGACATGACCTCCCGATGATGGTATTTACTCGCACCCTTTCCAGCATTCACGCGTGACGGACAAGGAGGATTTTCCATGCTCGGACAGTCCGGCCGCCCTGCGGCAGTAAACGGTCTCCCAGGATGGAGCCACCTGTTCGCCCGTGAACCCGATCTGGAATATGATTTCGACGAGACGCAAAAAACTCTGCCCAGGGGTTCCGCCTCGAAAAAACCCCGGAAACCTTCCAGACGCCGGCCCTTCCTGATGGTCCTGCTCGTGGTGATCGTCGCCGGTGGTGCGTATCTCTCTTCAGACCCCGCGATGCTGATGGAACTGATCGATCAGGTGACGGGCAGCCCTCCACCGGCACCACTGACGCCCATCCCCCTCAAACCCTTCGCGCCACCCGCCAAACCATCGGCCCCGCCGGCGCCCCCGGCTACCGCACCTCCCGTCATGACCCTCATACAGCCTTCATCGGCCGCACCTATGAAGCTTGCACCCGCCTTTCCGACCCCACTGTTCATCGAAGGACAGCGCGTCATGGTCTTTGCCGACCCGGCTCTTCCACCCGGACCGGTGCCGCTTACCTTGGAAGCAGGGGAAAGCCGCACAAGCTTCACGGTTCGCCCTGGTGCCACCGTGACCGTGCTGGACGGAGAATTCCGGAACAATATCTGGCTCTATGCTGTCCGAACGGAAGACGGGGCAAAGGGCTGGATTGACGAACTGCGCCTTAAGGCGAAACCGTGAGAAGTCTGTCCGAGTCCATCTCCTCGACACCTCTTCTTCCTCCTGCTGTCCCCTGCTATAATACCGCCCGTCCTCCTCTGAAAGTCTGAACATCGAACGTCTCACAGTCTTCAGACGTTTGCATTGGACGTACCTATGCTCCGCGCGATCATATTCGATTTCGATGGCGTGATCGCGGATAATGAGCCGGTTCACTTCGCCATGTTTCAAACAATCCTCGGCGAGATCGGCGTTCCGCTCACAGAAAAAGAGTACTATGCCGACTATGTGGGCTACGACGATAAGGGGTGCTTCGCGGCGGTCCTCGCAGCTCATGGGCGGCCCACTCCGAAGGCCACCGTTGACGACCTCGTGGCTCGCAAGGCTCGCGTTTATTTTGAGCACATCCGGCAACATCTGGTGATTTTTCCGGGCGTGCGGGAGTTGGTCCGTGACGCCGCCACCCGGTATCGTCTCGCGATCGCCTCCGGGGCGCTCCGCCACGAGATCGAGTTCATTTTGGAGCAGGCCGGCATCCGGAAGGAGTTCGAGCATATCACCAGTTCAGAGAACGTCACCCACGGGAAGCCGGATCCGGAAGGGTTTCTCCACGCCCTGACCTCGCTCAATCGCCGGTCGACCGCAGGGCATGCCGGCTTGACAGCCGATGACTGTCTGGTCATCGAGGATTCAATCCCCGGTATTCGGGCCGCCCACGCCGCTGGCATGAAGGCGCTGGCTGTGGCCAACACGCATACGATCCAGGACCTCCACGAGGCGGAGGCGGTCACCCGATCTCTCGAGGAGATCAACCTCTCCGAACTTGGAAGTCGGCTCTGGGGAACAGGGGAATATGATTAGGGTCTGGCTTGAGGCACGTGGCCATAAGCAATGGGATTGGATTTCTTTGAGCCCATTGCCTCTAGCCTATTGCCGAGTCTCCATATGAGAATTTGCTCCTTGTTGCCCGGTGCAACCGAGGTCGTGGCGGCGCTGGGGCTGGCCGACGATTTGGTCGGAATCAGTCACGAGTGCGACTACCCCCCCGAGGTGAAGAACACACCGGTTATGATTCAAGCCGCCATCGACGCCGAGCGATCATCCAGTCCCGACATCGACCGGCAGGTGCGGGCGGCGCTGGAAACCGGTCGGCATCTCTACGCGCTCGATGCGGACCGGTTCGCGCGGGCGCAGCCGGATCTGGTTATTACCCAGGACTTGTGTCACGTCTGCGCCATCACTCCCGACCAACTGCAACACGCCATCGGCGCCCTGCCCAAGCCACCACGGCTTCTGTCGCTGAATCCCACTACCCTTGATCAGGTGCTGACCGACGTGGAGCGGATCGGCGAAGCGACCGGCCAAGAAACCCGGGCCCGTACGCTGGCGGCAGAACTACGCGCCCGCCTGCAATCCATTCGCACGCGGGTCGCACAGGTGCGTGAGCGCCCGAAGGTCGTGTGCCTGGAATGGCTCGCCCCCCTGTACGCGGCCGGTCATTGGGTCCCTGAAATGGTGGCGTGGGCCGGAGGTGTGGACGCCCTGGGCGTTGCCGGCGCAGTCTCCACACAGGTGACGCGGGACCAGGTCGTGGCCGCCGGACCGGAGGTGCTGGTGCTGATGCCGTGCGGCTTCACGTTGAATCGGACTCTGCGCGAACTGGAACGCCTGCCCGTCGACTTTAGCCGGCCTGGCTGGCAGACGCTCCCGGCGGTTCGGACCGGGAGAGTCTTCGCCGTGAACGCCTCGGCCTACTTCAGCCGACCCGGTCCGCGACTCGTGGACGGCGTGGCCATGCTGGCTGCGCTGTGTCACCCTTCCGTCTTTGGAGGAGCCGTGCCGCCCGAAGTCCGCCGCGTCAACCTGTTCGAGCAAGACCCCATGCTGCGTGCGCGATGACCCTTTCAGAAGCCCAAGCCTACTGTAGAACTATCACCAAGCGAAGCGGGAGCAATTTCTACTACTCCTTCCTCTTCCTGCCCAGACCCCGCCGTGAGGCCATGTACGCGGTGTACGCCTTCTGCCGCGAAGTGGACAGCGTGGTGGACGACGCTCCCCCGGGGAGCGACCCACGAGAACAGCTTCGCCGCTGGCGCGTCGAGCTGGAGGCGGCCTATCACGGGAGTCCCACCTACCCGGTGACCATCAGCTTGGCGGAGCACGTGCGCCGTTTGGAGATTCCCCACAAGTATTTTGAGGAGCTCATCGCGGGAGTGGAGATGGACCTTACGACCCAGCGCTACGCCACGTTTGATGACCTGAAGCTCTACTGCTACCGGGTCGCCTCGGTGGTCGGGCTGATCTGTCTCAAGGTGTTCGGCACTCGCTCCCCCCGCGCCAGCGAGTATGCGATCAACCTGGGCACCGCATTCCAGCTCACCAATATCCTGAGAGACCTGAGGACGGACGCGGATCGGGGACGGATCTACCTGCCTCAGGAGGATCTTGCGCGTTTTGGTTACCGTGAGGAACATTTGATGTCGCAGACGTATTCCCCGAGCTTCGTTGAGCTGATGCGCTTTGAGTGTGGCCGGGCACGCGAATTTTATCACGCCGCGCGTGGCGTCGCCGACTCCTTGCCGGCAGCAGACCGTCGCGCGCTAACCATCGCTGAAATCATGCGCGGCGTATACACCCGGATCCTGGGTCGCATCGAGGAGTCCGGCTACCGGGTCTTCGGGCCCCGCGTCAGCCTCGCACCGTCCTACCGACTGGCGATCGCGACCGGGGTGTGGCTGCGATCTCGGCTACAATAGCAAGCAGCAAATAGCTGATAGCTGGCAGCAGGGAGTGCTCGCCGCTTTGGAACGCTTCGCTGCTCGCTATCGGCTGTTGGCTATTCGCTGCACTCTAAGATGAAACGCAACGTGCTGGTCATTGGCGGCGGCCCTGCAGGACTCACCGCCGCGCTCCGGTTGAGCGCGGGGGGGTACGCGGTGACACTCCTGGAACAAGGGAGCGAGCTGGGCGGCCGATTGATCAGGGCCGACACAGATGCCCTTCCATCCATTCTTCTCGGGTGCCACACGGCCACCCTTTCTGTGCTGGAGACGCTTGGGACGGCCGGCCACGTTCGATTTTCGAGTCGTCCGAATTTTGAGTTTCTCCTCGACGGCGACCGGACGGTTCGCCTGCGCCGCCCATGGACACCGGCTCCCTTCCATACCCTCCTGAGCCTCGTGACGTTCCGAGGACTGTCGTTTCGAGACCGGTGGCGCGCCCTGACATTGCTGGAGCGGACCTGGGAAGGCGATCCGGCGCTGCCTCCTGATCTTGAGCTCCGGACAGCCGACGAGTGGCTGACGGAAAGCGGCCAGTCGGAGGCGGCGCGAGCCCGCGTCTGGAACCCTCTGGCCCGTTTTCTGCTCGGGGATGACCTGACGGTTGTCTCAGCAGCGTTCCTGATCACGATGCTCGTGCGCTGCTTCCTCTCAGCCCGCCGCAATTCGGGCGTCGCGATTCCCACCCACGGGATGCGCCGCCTGCTCTTGGAACCCGCTCGCACGCAACTCAATCGGGCGGGCGCTACCATTCGCTTGGAGACGCCGGTGAATCAGATCCGGTTCGATGCCCAGCGCGTCACCGGCGTTCAGCTTCGAATGGGAGGCGCCCTCGTGGCGGACTGGTACGTGGCGGCGCTTCCGCACGGCAGTCTCAGTCGGCTGCTTCCTGAAGGAACGCTGACACATTATTCTTACTTCCAGCAACTGACCACGCTGACCGACTCGCCCGCGCTGACGGTTCACCTCTGGCTGGACCACCCGCCCACGGCTCCCCGCCTCCTGCTGCAAGCCGGCCGGACATACCACTGGATGGTCAGCCGAGCCGATGCCGAGACCGAAGGCCGACGGACTCTCGTGTCGCTGGTGGCGACCGGCAGGTCGGATCTCTTGGACAGACCGGATCAGCAACTCCTCGAGTCGGCCCTCAGCGAGGTCGGACACGCATTCCGAACCCTGGCCACCGCCAGAACGGTGGACTACCGCATCGTCAGAGAACCGAACGCCTTTCTCTCGATGAAACCGGGGACTTCCACCTTGCGGCCGCTTCAACAGAGCCCATTTCCAAATTTATTCCTGGCCGGAGACTGGACCGACACCGGCCTTCCGGCCACGCTGGAAAGCGCCATCCTCAGCGGACACCTGTGCGCCCGGGCCATTGCCGAACAAGGGTAAACGAAGGTCATTCGTCAATCGTCATTCGAGGGAAAAGGAACGACGTCATGCGTAACGATTCTTGCTGTTTTCATGATCAACGGACGATCAACGACCAGTGCCCATTGACAAGACCCACCCCTTCGCCTAAGATGCAGCCCGCTCACTCTGAAAACCTCCTACGATCGAGCTCCGCCAATGACCCTCCAGGAACTGAAAGTCTTCCTTCACAACTGTCAACGCTGTAAGCTGGCCGGTCTTGGACGGACCCAGGTGGTCTTCGGGACCGGCAATCCTCACGCCACCATCATGTTTGTGGGCGAAGCACCTGGCTTTCACGAGGACCGACAGGGGGAACCCTTTGTGGGCGCTGCCGGTAAGCTGCTGACCGAATTGCTTCAGTCAGCCGGCCTGTCACGTTCCGAAGTCTATATTGCCAACGTGATCAAGTGCCGCCCGCCGAATAACCGTGATCCCGAACCGGACGAGGTGGATACCTGTAAACCGTTCCTGTTGCAGCAA
>Ga0184633_10000807_pt1 | contig 12211 bp, 9 predicted proteins | sample PLM31_170_b1_FD_133156 | JGI IMG/M metagenome (GOLD analysis project Ga0184633, IMG submission 133156) | Groundwater sediment microbial communities from an aquifer in East River, Colorado, USA - PLM3-1_170_b1 | ecosystem: Environmental > Terrestrial > Soil > Riparian zone | place: USA: East...
CATGCGCGGGCTCGCCGCCATCGGCGAGGACCTCCGCCACGAGTACGTCCAGCGGGCCCTGCGCTGGCTCGTGCGTCACCAGAACAAGGACGGCGGCTGGGGCGAGACGTGCGAGAGCTACGACGATTACGAGTTCGCGGGCGTCGGCCAGTCGATTCCGAGCCAGACCGCGTGGGCGCTGCTCGGGCTCTTCGCGGCCGGGCGCACGAGCGGCCCGGTCGTCGAGCGCGGTGTCAACTACTTGCTGCGAACGCAGCACGCCGATGGCTCGTGGGAGGATGCGCTCTGGAACGGGACGGGCTTCCCGCGGGTCTTCTATCTGAAGTACCACCTGTACGCGCAGTATTTCCCGCTCTGGGCGCTGGGAATCTACCGCCGCGCGCATGCCTGAGCGACCGCTCGCGCCGACGTTGCGCCCGTTCGACGCCGTCGGCGGCTGGACGATCGCGCTTCTCGATTCGCTCGGTCGGTTCGGCACCTTTTTCGCGGAAGCGCTGGGCGCCGTCGTCACCCCGCCGTTCAAGCTCCGCGCGTTCATCGACCGGATCGACTACATCGGCTACCGCTCGCTCCTGATCATCCTCCTCACCGGCACGTTCACCGGCATGGTCCTCGGGCTCCAGATCTATCTGACGCTCGTCCGGTTCGGCTCGGAGGCGTTCCTGGGTCCGGCCGTCGCCCTCTCGCTCATCCGGGAGCTCGGTCCGGTGCTGGCGGCGCTGATGGTCACGGGCCGCGCCGGGTCGGCGCTCACGGCCGAGATCGGCATCATGCGCATCACCGAGCAGATCGACGCGCTGACCGTCATGGCGCTCAACCCGATGCGCTACCTCGTCGCGCCCTCGATCCTGGCCGGACTGGTGACCTTTCCGTTGATGACCGCGATCTTCGACGTCGTCGGGATCTTCGGCGGCTACCTCGTGGGCGTGAAGCTCCTGGGGCTTTCGGAGGGCACGTACTTCGGCGAGATGCAGACGTTCGTCGACCTGAACGACATCATGACGGGGTTCTGGAAGTCCGTCTGCTTCGGGGTCGTCGTGACGTGGGTTTGCACGTACAAGGGGTTCCACGTCGGCCACGGCGCCGAGGGCGTGGCGCGCGCGACGACGCAGGCGGTCGTCCTCTCCTCCGTGTTGATCCTCGTCTCTGACTACTTCATGGGGTCGATCCTGCAGTGATCGGGGCTAACGATTTCCCATGATTAAGGTCGAGGCGCTCACGAAGTCCTTCGGCCGCCAGCAGGTGCTGCGCGCGCTGTCCCTGGAGGTCCCCACCGGCTCCATCACCGTCATCATCGGGCGGAGCGGCGGCGGAAAGTCGGTGCTCCTCAAGCACCTCATCGGCCTGCTGTACCCCGACGAGGGCCGCGTCCTCGTGGACGGCGTCGAGATCACGGCGCTGCGCGGGCGCGCGCTCGACGACATCCGACGCCGCTACGGCGTCGTCTTCCAGGGCGGCGCGCTGTTCGACTCGATGTCGTGCCACGACAACATCGCCTTCCCGCTCCGGGAGAAGCTGCGCCTGCCCGCGGCGGAGATCGCCAAGCGCGTCGAGGCGGCCTTGGCCCAGGTGGGCCTCGAAGGGATGGGCGCCAAGTTCCCGGCCGAGATCTCGGGCGGCATGCGCAAGCGCGTGGCTATCGCGCGAGCGCTGGTGACCGAGCCCGAGATCGTGTTCTTCGACGAGCCCACGACAGGCCTCGATCCCGTGCTGGTGAACACCATCCACCACCTCATCCTGGACCTCCACCGCCGGTTCCGCTTCACGGCCGTGGTGGTGAGTCACGAGATTCCCGAGATCTTCGAGATCGCCGACACGGTGGCGATGCTGCACGAGGGCCGGATCGCCGAGGTGGGACCACCGGCGGCGATCCAGGCCTCGCCCAACCGGGTCGTGCGTCAGTTCATCCGAGGCGAGCCGGACAATTCGGAGGAACGCTGATGGAGCGATCGCGCGCGAACATCGCGGTGGGAGTCTTCGTCATACTCGGCATGGTGGCGCTGGGCTATCTTTCGATCAAGCTCGGCCAGGTCTCGTTTCTCGGCGGCCGCGGGTACGCGGTCACCGTCGACTTCCCAACCGTCGGCGGGCTGAAGTCGGGCTCGACCGTGGAGATCGCCGGCGTCGAGATCGGGCGGGTCGAGTCCATCGGCCTGGCGGACTATCAGGCCCGCGTCACGCTCCGGGTGCAGTCCGGGATCAAGCTCCAGGAGGACGCGATCGCGTCGATCAAGACGAAGGGGCTGATCGGGGAGAAATACATCCGCATCAGCCCGGGCGGGTCCGAGAAGATCATCCCCCCGAACGGCAAGATCCGTGAAGTCGAGGCGCCGGTGGACTTCGAAGAGTTGCTGTCCAAGTACATCTTCGGCAAGGTGTAGGGTGTAGGAGGTCGCCGATGACCCGTTTCGCCCGCGCACTCACGCTTGCCACTGCGCTGCCGCTCATCCTCGCCGGCCCGGGCCGGATCTGGGCGGGTGTGCCGACCGACCAGCTCCGCGCCCAGATCGACCGGACGGTCAAGATCCTGGAGAACCCGGAGCTCAAAAAGGACGGGAAGCAACGGGAGCGACGGGCCGCCGTTCGCCAGGTCGCCAACGACATCTTCGATTTCTCGGAGACGGCCAAGCGCTCGCTCGCGCGGCACTGGGCGACGCGGACACCGGCCGAACGCGACGAGTTCGTCCTGCTCTTCACGGACCTTCTCGAGCGTTCCTACATCTCCAAGATCGAGCTCTACGGGGGCGAGCAAATCAAGTTCGTGGGCGAGTCCGTCGACCCCGATGGCGCGATCGTCCGGACACGGCTCGTGACAAAGCAGGGGAGCGAGATTCCCATCGACTATCGGATGCACGCCCGGGGCGACAAGTGGCTCGTCTATGACGTCCTCATCGAGGGCGTGAGCCTGATCTCGAACTACCGGACCCAGTTCAACAAGATCATCATGACCTCGTCGTACCAGGAGCTGGTGAAGAAGATGAAGACCAAGCAGGGAGAGCTGCTTCCGGTGGAGAAGCGGACCTCGCAGCGCTGAGCCGCGCATAGTGTCCGGTGCCGAGCTCGCCGCCCTTCTCGACCGCCACGGCTTCGACTTCTACACCGGCGTCCCCTGCTCGCTGGTCGAGGACCTCATCGCGGCGCTCGAGTGTCACCGGCGCACTCCCTGGATCCCGGCGGTGCGTGAGGACGTCGCCCTCGGGCTCGCCGCCGGCGCGTGGCTCGGCGGACGCCGCCCGGTGGTGGTGATGCAAAATTCGGGACTCGGCACCAGCCTCAACGCCCTCGCGTCCCTGTCGCTCATGTACGGACTGCCGGCGTTGCTGATCGTCACCTGGCGCGGCTTCGGCGGCAAGGATGCCCCCGAACATCTTCTGATGGGCGAGATCTCGCCGAAGCTTCTCGACCTCCTCGGCATCCCCTATCGAGTCCTATGCGCCGAGTCGGCCGACGAGCTCCTCGCCTGGTCCCGGGAAGAGATGGACGCCCGCGAGACGCCTGTCGCGATCCTGGTCCCGCCCGGTATCGTTGCGACCGGAGCCGGAGCCGGGGGAGGGGTCGACCGGACCCGTTCCCGCGAAGCGGCAACGGGCGCCGCGCGCCCGGATGGAGCCCAGCCGCCGCGGAGCAGCGAACGCGCGCCGCGTGGTCCAGCGACCCCTCCCCCGGCTCCGGCTCCGGTCGCGACGACGCCCAGCGCGGCGGACGAGGAATTGCGTCCGGTGATCTCGAGGCGTGAAGCGCTCGCCGTGGCCATCAAGGAGCTCGGCGACGATCCTGTGATTCATGCGAACGGCTATGTCTGCCGCGAGTCGTTCGCCACGGACGACCGGCCGCAGAACTTCTACATGATCGGCTCGATGGGGTTGGCGTCCGCGATCGGACTGGGGCTGGCCTTGGTCCGGCCGGCGCGGCCGTGCGTGGTCTTCGACGGCGACGGAAATCTCTTGATGAGCCTCGGGACGCTGGCCATGGTTGGCAGTCTCGGCCCGCGGAGCTTCATCCACCTGGTCTTCGACAACGAGGTCTACGGCTCGACCGGGGGGCAGCGGTCGCCCTCGCGCGAGGTCCGGCTCGATCGTCTCGCCCTGAGCGCGGGCTATCGCACGGCGACGGCCGCGACCACGCCGGACGAGATCGCCGCGGCCCTGCGGTCGGCTCGCCTCGACGCAGGCCCGCACTTCATCCTGGTCAAGGTCACCACGACGGAGACGCCGGCCCCGCGGATCCCGCACACGCCGCGAGCGATCCGGGACCGGTTCCGGCAGGGTACGCGAGTCGCGTGAAGGGCCATCGCCCTACAGGCGGCCGGGGTCACGCACGGCATTCCGGAAAACTCGCAGCGCATGGTAGACTCAGCGCAATTAGGTATCCGCTCGAGTGAGCAACGTCTAGCGAGCAACGTCTGAGGAGGCGTCAGTGGGATCCGTGAGAGTAGCCATCATCGGCGTTGGCAACTGCGCGTCGGCTCTCGTCCAGGGCGTGGAATACTACCGGAACGCAGCGGAGGATCGATTCATCCCCGGCCTGATGCACCCGCGGCTCGGCGGCTATCACGTCGGCGACATCGAGTTCTCCGCGGCCTTCGATATCGACGAGCGCAAGGTCGGGCGCGACCTCTCGGAGGCGATCTTTCAGGCGCCGAACAACACGGTGCGCTTCGCCGACGTCAAGCCGCTCGGCGTGCCCGTCCAGCGGGGGATGACCCACGATGGCCTCGGGCACTACCTCGCGCAGATGATCAAGAAGGCGCCGGGCTCCACGGCCGACATCGCGGGCACCCTGCGCGACACCGCCACCAACATCGTCGTCAACTTCCTGCCGGTCGGCAGCGAGATGGCGACGAAGTGGTACGTCGAGCAGGTGCTCGACGCCGGGTGCGCGTTCGTCAACTGCATCCCGGTGTTCATCGCGCGCGAGGCCTACTGGCGTCGCCGCTTCGAGGAGCGCGGACTGCCGGTGGTGGGCGACGACGTGAAGTCCCAGGTCGGGGCCACGATCATCCACCGCGTGCTCACGAAGCTCTTCATGGATCGGGGCGTGCGGCTCGACCGGACGAGCCAGCTGAACTTCGGCGGCAATACCGACTTCTACAACATGCTCGAGCGCGACCGCCTCGCGTCGAAGAAAATCTCGAAGACGGACGCCGTCCGCTCGCAGCTCGGCCACGAGCTGCCGAGCGACGCGGTCCACATCGGCCCGAGCGACTACGTGCCCTGGCTCGCGGATCGCAAGTGGGCGCACATCCGGCTCGAGGGCAGCGGGTTCGGCGACCAGCCCATCAACGTCGAGCTGAAGCTCGAGGTCTGGGACTCGCCCAACTCGGCGGGCGTCGTCATCGACGCGATCCGCGCCTGCAAGATCGCCCTCGACCGCGGCATCAAAGGCGCCCTGCTCGCGCCCTCGGCCTACCTCATGAAGTCGCCGCCGGAACAGTGGAGCGACGACGCCGCCCGCCAGCGGCTCGAGCGGTTCATCGCCGGCGACGAGTAGGTGGCGCTCGCTGCACGAATAGGGCCTCCGCTCCGGCGGTTGGTACGGATCGCGTGCGCGCGACCTGCCCTGACCGTCGCGATCGCTCTCGCCCTGGCGATCGTCTCGGTTGTCTACGCGCTCCAGAACCTCGCCTTCGCCACCTCCACCCGCGCCCTGCTGCCGCCGGGCCGACCCTATGTCGAACGCTTCACGCAGTATGACCACGAGTTCGCGGACCTCGAGAGCATCGCCATCGTCGTCGAGGCACCCTCCCTGACGGAGGCGACGATCTACGCGACGCGCCTCGTCCGCCAGCTGCGCGACAGCAACGTCCCGCTGAAGCAGATCTCGTACCGGATCGACCCGAAGCAGTTCGAGGGGCGGGCTCTGCTCTACCTCTCGACGGAAAAGCTCGGCGCGATCCGCGAGAAGATCTTCGACTACCAGGAGTTCATGGAGGCGTTCGCGGCCCGCCCGACGCTCGACCAGCTGGTCGACGGCATGGCCACTCAGATCGCGACCGCCTTCGTCTCGAACTTCATCGACCTGGGCCTCTCCGACGGCAAGGGCTCCGACGATCTTCGATTCGTGCAGGACCTGGTCAGCCAGATCTCGGCTCGCCTCGAGCGGCCGGGGCCGTACCGGTCCCCGTTCGGGACGCTCTTCGCGGTCGAGGGCGCCGACCGTCCCGGCGCCGGCTACTTCCTGTCCGAAGACCAGCGCCTGCTCTTCATCCTGGCCGAGCCCGAGACGCAGCGCGGGAGCTTCACCGGCGACCAGCGCGCCATCGAGGGCATTCGGGCCGTGATCGCGTCACTCAAGCGCGACTTCCCCGACGTTGCGGTCGGGGTGACCGGCAAGCCCGCGCTCCAGAACGACGAGATGGTCGCGGCCTTCCGCGACAGCGGGCGTGCGACGGTGCTGGCCTTCATCCTGACGCTCGGGCTCGTGCTCGTCGCGTTCCTGCGCGTCGGCAAGCCCGTGGTGATGATCGCCGTCCTCGCCACGAGCCTCTGCTGGTCGATCGGCATCGCGACCCTGGTGATCGGGCACCTCTCGCTCTTCTCGGTGATGTTCATCTCGATCGTGATCGGCATCGGCATCGACTACGGCATCTACTTCCTGTTCCGCTACGAGGAAGAGCTGTTTCTCGGCCGCAACCTCCGGGAGGCGATCGAAATCACCGCCGCGCGCAGCGGCCCGGGCATGCTGCTGGGCGCGGTGACGGCGGCCGGCACCTTCTACGTCCTGTGGCTCACCGACTTCCGCGGCGTGCGCGAGCTCGGCTTCATCGCGGGCACCGCCCTCCTGCTCGCCTGGCTCGCGATGATGACCGTGTTCCCGGCAGCGCTCGTCCTCGTGGACCGGCGCCATGCGAGCCGGCCGGCCGGCACGATCCCCCGCGCGATCGCGCTCGAGCGTATCCACGTGCCGCTCGTCGAGCGGCTCGTCGCCTACCCGAAGACGGTGGCGATCATGGCGATCGCCCTGACCGGCATCTCCGCGTGGGGTCTTCAATATATTCGGTTCGACTACAACCTGCTCAACCTGCAGGCCCACGGCACCGAATCGGTCGCGTGGGAGAAGCGCATCCTGGCGACCGCGGGGCGTTCCGGGTTTGCGGCCCTCGCGAGCGCGGACTCGCTCGACGAGCTTCGACGCAAGCACGCGGCCATCCGGGCGCTCCCGAGCGTCTCGGAAGTGGACTCGGTGCTGCTGCTCATTCCCGAGGACCAGCCCGCGAAGCTCAAGATCATCGGGGACTTCGCCCCGCTGGTCGCGTCCGTCCGGGTGGGCCGGCCGACATCCGTGGACCTCGGCCGGCTCGTCTCCGCCCTCGAGACGCTCAAGCGCCGCCTCAACATCGCGGCGAACGAGGCGCCGCAGGGCGAGGCCAAGACGAAGCTCGCACTCGTCGTCGAGGACATCCGACGGCTGATTCTCAGAATCCGCCAGCTAGATCGCCAGGTGAGCGAGCCGGCGCTGACGCACCTGCAGCATCAGGTCTACCGCGACTTCGTCCGGAGCTTCCAGCGGCTCCAGGGGAACCTCGTGCCCCGGCCGATCGGTCTCGCCGACGTCCCGAAGGATCTCCGATCCAAGTTCGTCAGCGATCGCGGGCGCTTTCTCCTCCAGATCCACCCGGCGGTCGACATCTGGGACCGCGACGGCGCGCGGCGCTTCGTCGGCGACCTCCGATCGGTCGACCCCGACGTGACCGGGACTCCAATCATCACATTCGAGGCGCTGCACCTGATGGAGCGCGCCTACCAGCAGGGAACGATCTACGCGATCGTGCTGGTCAGCTTGGTCACCGCGCTCACGCTGCGCCGGGTCCGCGAGACGGTGCTGGCGCTCCTGCCGCTCGGCCTCGGCCTCATGTGGGCGTTCGGGCTCATGTATTTCTTCGACCTCACATTCAACATGGGCAACGTCTTCGGTCTCCCCCTGATCCTCGGCGCCGCGGCGGAGTACGGTCTGAACATCGTGATGCGCTTCATGGAGGGCCGGGATCACGGAGGGCCATTGATCGCGCGCTCGACGATGATGGCCGTGCTGGTCAATGGGCTCACGACCATGGCCGGGTTCGGAAGCCTGATGGTCGCCGATCACCGCGGCATCTTCGGTCTCGGTCTACTCCTCACGCTCGGCACCGCCACGAGTCTCATGGCCGCGCTCGTCGTGCTCCCGGTGCTGCTCAAGCTGATGCCCGCACGGACGACGACCGCGACGGCCCACCCGATCGGGAGTGAAGCGCCGCCCCTCGCCGCCGCCGGCCACGACGTCGACCGAATCCGCTAACCCCACGCGCCGCCGAGCCCACGCCGACTCCCTCCGGAACACCTAGTCTCGCCGACCGCCGGGGCGCGGTGGCGCCCGACGCGCGTTTGAGACTACGTTTTGTGGACTTGGACGAAGCTACAGCACGACGGGCAATCGTGAGGGCAAACGGACAGCATTCGATACGACTGCAGGTATCATGCCCGCGGATGTTCGCTCTCGTCGCGCGGCTCAACCCGTTCAAGACCGCCGACGCCAAGCGACTCGCTGTTCTCTTCGGCGTCGTCTACTTCGCCCAGGGCATGTGGTACCTGCCCAACCAGTCGATCACGATCGTCCTCAAGGAACGCGGGCTCACCGCGGGCCAGGTCGCGGACTTCTTCCTCATCACGATGATCCCGTGGCTGGTCAAACCCGTGTACGGCCTCCTGTCCGACTTCGTGCCGCTCTTCGGACGGCGGCGGCAGAGCTACTTCCTGCTCGCCTGTTCCCTGGCGGCGGCCGCCGGGCTGATGCTGGCGTGGGGCGACGCGATCGCTCAGGGAGCGATCCGGACGCTCGACGTCTTCGGCGTCGGAAGGTTCACGCTGGTTGCCGGTGTCGGCCTCTTCACCGCGATGGCCCTCGGCCTCGCGTTCACCGACGTGCTGACCGACGCGATGATGGTCGAGAACGGTCGGCCGCGCGGCCTCACGGGTGCGTTTCAGTCCGTCCAGTGGGCGTGCATCACGGTCGCCTCGGTGCTGGTCGGCGTGCTCGGCGGGTATCTGGCGGAGACGCGCAGCCTGCGCGTGGCCTTTTTCCTGGCGGCGTGCTTTCCGCTCATCTCCTTGATCATGGGGGTGTTCTTCGTCCGCGAGACGCCCACCCGCCCGGACAGGGCGGCGTTCGGCGAGACGTGGCTGGCGATCCGCGCGACGCTGGGCGCGCGGGAGATCTGGCTCGTCGCAGGCTTCATCTTCTTCTTCTGGTTCAGCCCGTCGTTCGGCCCCGCGTTCCTGTACTATCAGACGGACACCCTGAAGTTCAGCCAGCAGTTCATCGGCCATCTCGCGGCGATCGGCGCCCTCTCTGCGGTCGTCGGGGCCGTCGTGTACGCACCGCTCTCCCGGCGGGTGCCGCTCCAGCGCATCATGAACCTCTCGATCGGCTTCGGCGTCGCCGGCACGCTCGCCTACCTCCTCTACCGCGGCACGACCTCTGCCGTGATCATCACCGTCTCGTTCGGCTGCATCAGCATGATCATGCAGCTCGCCTTCCTCGATCTCGCCGCGAAGGCGTGTCCGCGCCACGTCGAGGCGACGTTCTTCGCGCTCCTCATGTCCGTGTTCAACCTGGGCGTACAGCTCTCGGAGAACGTGGGAGCACGCCTGTACGACGTGGTCGGGTACGACCCGCTCGTGTACATCGCGGCCGCGATGACGGCGATTACCTGGTTTCTCGTCCCGCTGGTCAGGATCGACCGCATCGAGGCGAAGGCCCGCGACGAGGCGACGGCGCACGCCGAGGCGGCGGCGCCTTAGCGGTCAGTCTCTGTTTCGTTGGCCGCGCCGCGGGCCGCCGCGTGGGCGCGCCGGAGCCAGCGCAGCGCTCGCTCCAGGTCCTCGATGCCTTCCACGTCCAGCTCGACCCATCCCTTCCTCGAGAAGCGCCGGTGCGGGCGAATCCGGGCGTCGCCGAGCGCGCGGGCCCGATCCTCTCCGGTGAGCCGGATCCAGAGATCGCGCTCCTTCTCGCGCAGGGGAAAGCACGCGAAGAGCGTCTCGCCGACGAAATAGCCCCATCGCCCGAACATCGGCGTGATCCGGACGTCCGGCCAACGCGCCAGCGTCTCGTTGAGCCGTTGCGCCTGGCCCGCGCCGCCGCGCTCGAGGGCGCGACGGGTCTTGCGTCCCTTCCCCATGCCACGAAATCGCCTGTTCATTCCCTAAAACCGTTGGGCATTCTGCCATTGACAGCCGCGCCGTTGCCATGCGAAAAGTTTCATTGCTGATGTCGACGCGAGTGAAATTCGCCCCGGTCGAAGGGGCGGCGGTGCTCTTCACGCCCGCCTTCTGCGAGTATCTGACGCGACTCCACGACCATCTGGACGCGCGGGCCCACGAGCTTCGTCACCGACGGCTCGCCGTGCTGGAGCGCGCGCTACGGCAGCACACCCTGCCGACCCACCCCACGGCGAGCCCGGCCAACTCCGGATCGTGGCAGGTTCCGTCGGTGCCCGACGAGCTGAAAAAGCCGGGCATCGAGATCTCCGGCCCGTGCTCGATCACGTCCATGTTCATCAACGCGCTCAACCCCGGGCCCGAGGGCGAGCGCGCCGTCGGCGACCTGGACGACGACGAGGACTCGGGCGGCCATCGCTTGATCGACACGGTACGCTCGGCCAACAACCGCCTGGCCGCCGTGAACCGCGAGCTGTCGTTCGTCGACCGAGAGCGCAACCGGAGCTATTCGATCGCCGACGGCGAGCTGCCGTTCTTCATGCACCGGGAGCGCGGGCTGCATCTCGACGAGCCCGACGTCACCGTGGACGGCGCCCCGGTCAACGCGGCGCTCCTCGGCACCGCTCTTACCCTGTTCTACGCCGGCCGAGCCCAGGCCGACCGCGGCCAGGGCATCTACTTCTATCTCCCGAAGCTCGAGGCCGCCGCCGAGGCGCGCTGGTACCGGGACCTGTTCGAGCTGAGCCAGCAGCAGCTCCCGTTTCTCGCGCGCGCGACGATCCGGGCGATCGTGCTCGTCGAGTCGCTGCCCTGCGTGTACGAGATGGAGGAAATGCTGTACGAGCTGGGCCCCTACGCGGCGGGCCTCAACGCCGCCCGCTGGGATCTCAAGGCCTCGATCTTCGAGTTCGTCATGACGGATCCCGACCAGGTGTGGCCGGACCGGTTCGGCGTGGACATCAAGACGACGCCGTTCCTGGCGAACATCTTCCGGCGGCTCGTCGCGATCTGCCTGAAGCGCGGCGCCGTCCCGATCGGCGGCATGGCCACCGCGCTCCCGAACCCCGACCCCGAGGTCAATCGCGCCGCCGCCGAGGCGATCCGCGCCGACAAGCAGTGGGAGGTCGAGCAGGGCTTCATCCGCGCCTGGGTCGCGCACATCTTCCACATGAAGACCGCCAGCGAGCCGTTCAAGAAGCTGATCGGCTCCGGCTGGAAGCCGACGGAGCAGATGGCGCACCCGGACAACTACCCCGTCGCGATCAAGGTGCCCGAGGGCCCCGTCACCGTGGAGGGCACACGGCGAAACGCGCGCATGCTGATCGAGTACGTCGAGGGCTGGCTGGGCGGGCGCGGCGCCAAGAGCATCGACAGCCTCGAGGGCAAGCCCGGGATTCATCCAGCGCTCATGGAGGATCTTGCGACCGGCCGCATGTCGGTCGCGCAGATCGCCCAGCGCATCATCCATCGCGCGCGCGACACCGGCACTGGCGCCCCGCACGACGAGGTGCTGGTGAAGCGGCTCCTCGGCGCGGAGCTCGCCGACATCCTCGCGCGACGCCAGGGCGCCGAGACACACGAGCGCTATCGCAAGGCGGTCAAGATCGCGATGCGCTGGATCAAGAACTACACCGAGCTGAACTTCCGCAGCCTCGGCTCGTACACTCGCGCCGAGCTCGACCGGATCGCCGCCGCGCCCGACGCGTTCTGAGATACATGGGGGGCCTCGACGGGCCCGCCGTCTGGCTTGGGGGACCTCGACGGGTCCCCCAAGCCCCCTGACGCTCGGAGACGCCCCGGCGCAGCCGGGGCGCCCCCTCGACATCCCTACACGTTCTGGGGTCTCGACGGGCCCCCCAAGCCCCCGAGGCAGCTCGGAGCGCCCCGGGGGGACCCGTGACGCTCCTCGATTTCCCGACAGACTCAGCGGGGCCCGGTCTTGTCGAGCGCCAGCACCTCCTGGATCGCCGCCTCGGTCACTCGAATCTCGACGCCGGCCCGCTCTTCCTGCAGGA
>Ga0184633_10000812_pt1 | contig 12191 bp, 8 predicted proteins | sample PLM31_170_b1_FD_133156 | JGI IMG/M metagenome (GOLD analysis project Ga0184633, IMG submission 133156) | Groundwater sediment microbial communities from an aquifer in East River, Colorado, USA - PLM3-1_170_b1 | ecosystem: Environmental > Terrestrial > Soil > Riparian zone | place: USA: East...
ACCGTCCCCGATTAGAACAAAACGCCGGGTGTCTGCGAGGCACCCGGCGTTTTCGAATCACACAGATACGCGAAGCGGTTTCACCATTCGGGCCCGACAGCAAAACCCCCGGCCTGCAACCGCGCCGGGGGTTTTGGGAGAAGACGGGGAGACGGGCAGCGCCTCACTTGCCCAGATGCATGGGCATGATCACGTACAGAAAATCATCCCGCCCCACAGGCCGGATGACGCCGGGGCTGGAAGAGGTGGAGGTTTCCAGCGCCACGTTGGGCGTGTCCATCACGTTGAGCACGTCCACCAGATATTTGACGTTGAAGGCGATCTCGATCGGGCCGCCGTCCACGGTGGCGTCCAGCTCGGTCACGTTGTCGCCGGTCTCGGCGGCTGTCGCGGAGATCGTGACGTGCCCCGGCGTGAGCTCGCTGCCCGGCTTGATCTTCAGCCGCGCGGTGTGGGCCGCCTCGCGCGCAAAGATGTCGGAGGTCTTGCAGGCCTTGCGGAACTCCGCAGTGGACATGACCGTGCGCGTGGTGTAGTTCTTGGGGACGACGTTGTTGTAGTCCGGGAACGCGCCCTCGATGAGCTGCGAGACCAGCTCCACGCTGTCGTGATGAAAGATGACCTGCCCGCGGCCCGGCGGCAGGCTCATGAACACAGGCTCCTCGGCGGTGATCACGCGCCCCAGCTCGGCCAGCGCCCGCGCGGGGATGATGGCCTGAATCGGCTCCGCATTGGGCGTGGAGAGGTGCGCGGTCCGCAGCGAGAGGCGGAACCCGTCCGCCGCCGCGAGCGTGACCTGCCCGCCTTCGATTTTCGCCAGCACGCCCGTGAGGATGGGCCGCGCCTCGTCGGTGGCCGCCGCGAAGATGACGTGACTGATCATCTCGCGGAAGTCTTCCACGTTGAGCTGCAGCGCGTCGTCCAAATTCGCGGGCGGGATGAGCGGAAACTCCTGCGCGTCAATGCCTTTGATGTTGGCCTGCACGCGCCCGCACGAGAGATTGAGGGTCTGCGTGCGCACCACGAGGCTCATCTCCACTTTGTCCTGCGGGAGCGTGTTCACCAGATCCACGAGCGTCTTGGCCGGGACGGTCGTCGAGCCTTCCTCTTCGATCTTCGCCCCGATCCAGCAGGTGATGCCCAATTCCAAATTCGTCGCGGACAGTCGCAGGCGCGCGTTGTCGGAGGCGAGCAGGATGTTGCCCAGCACGGGCAGGGTGCTGCGCGCCGCCACCGCGCGCGAGACGATGCCCAGACCTTTGGCGAGATTCTCTTGCAGGCAGGAAACTTTCATGAGGGCTCCGGGAGTTAGAGTAGGAAGTTAGAGTTTGAGTTCGAGTTTGAGCGTGGGCGGATACTCACGCCAAGCGCGAGTATACAACGAGTCAATTGAAAAGGAAAAGAGACAAGAGTCAGCCGGGGCATCTCGGTCTCTCTGTTCCATCGTCCGTTCTGTCCGTTTCATCCGTTGGCGCTCTCCCGCGCGAGAAAGGCCAGCGCCCGCTCGCCATCCATGAGGATCTCCAGGCGCTGGCCTTCGCGCTCGGTGGGGACGTGGATCACCTTGAGGCAGTCTTGAAGATCGGCGGCCTCCGGCACGAGCGTGGTCAGGATGTTCTTCGCCTTTTCCAGAAAGCCCCAGTTCAAGAAATCATCCTGCTCGTCGGGCTGGATGGCGAGGGGATAGATGTTGGACTCGACCAAATCCTGAAAGAAGTGCGTGCCGTAGGAGGGATCGGGGGCGGCGCCGCCTCGGCCCACGGCGACCTCCACCAGCGCGCGGGCGTTGTAAATGTCCGCGTACGTCACCGGCACGCCGAGTTCAATATTCGACGACCCCCAGCGCCCCGGCCCGATCAAGATGAAGCAGCGCTCCTCGAGCGCCTTGTTCAACAGGCCGACGCCTCGCGCGACCTGATGACGACGGGTCGGGTCGGGCAAATGGGCATAGAGGTCAGGCGGGACGTAGACGACGTATTCGACGCCGCTGACCTGGCCGTGCGGGGCCATGCGCGCGGTAAAGAAGAGTTTATCACTGGCGGGCACATCGGTGGGGAAGGGCCTCACCGTCCCGGCGTGCGCGCTCAGCGTGCTCTGTGGGCGGCACTGCAGCAGGTGAAAGGTGAAACGCGGTTTGGAAGCGCTCGCGTCCGCCTCCGGTTCCAGGGTCGCGGCAAACTCGACATCCACGGGGAACCCGCAGCGCTCGGTGAGCGTGGCGAGCACATTTCGGACGAGCGGCACAAAGTCGCTCCGCTGCAAGAGATTATCGAAAGTCAGCACCAGCCGGTCGGGCGAGAGGTTGAGCCGGAGGCTGCGCAGGGGCAGGAGGGTGTCCGCATCCGCGTCCTTCACCGAAGCCACCCACCGCAGGGCCGGATAGTCGGCCCCGAGTGCCTCGCGGACGGGCAGAGTGGTGAAGGCGTTGGCGTTCAGGTCGAGCACATCCACCAGATGCTGTGAATAATGCTCAATCGCGGCGGGGGAAACTTCGGGGCGCAGCTGCGGGTGGCTGAGGAAGATCAGGCGCGGGTAGTCTTCGCCGACGCGATCCACCGCGCGCGTGCCCAGCCCCAGCACGAGCCGGACGAGGCCTTCCTCGCGGCGCAGGCGCGGGTTCCACACGATGGGACTCTGGCTGAGGGCCACCCCGGCGAGCGCGGGGAAGAAGTAGTTGCGATAAGATTGGCCCTGCACCTCCTGCAGCAGGATGGCCATACGCTCGTCGTAGTCGAGCAGGCCCATGCGGTGGCGGTAGACCAGCGCGTCCGGGCTGGAGACGCTGGCGTAGATGCGGCGAATCGCGAGCGTGAGGTCGCGCAGGTTCTCGCGGGGCGTACCCTGGTTGGGGCAGAAGTAGCTGGCGTATTTGCCCGCAAAGGAAGTGCCGAAGCTGTCTTCGAGCAGGCTGGACGAGCGCAGGATAAGCGGGGTGCGGCCCACCTCGGCCAGGATCTCGCGCAGGCGGTCGGCGACCTCCTCGGGGAAGCGCCCCCGCACGTAGGTCTCTTGCACCTCCGGGTACTCGGCGCGAATCTGCTCCGGGGATTTGTACTTCTGATTGATGTACTCCAGATTGTTCAGCGCCTTGAAGTCGTAGAAGACATCCGCGCCCACAAAGTACGAGCGCGGCACGGTCACCCGCCCGGCCAGCGCAGGCGTCCCCGTCGCTTCCCCCCCTCCGCTTACGCTCCGGGGATCGCCGAAGGCCGCCTGCAAAATCTTCCACGCGAGCAGCATGCCCGCGGCTTTGCCGCCGATCTTGCCGGTGCCGATGCGCCGGGACTGGATAAAGTTGAAATCTGCCGCCGTGAACCAGGCTTTGGCCACACGCACGAAGCCCAACTGGTCGCTGATCATCGTCTTGGTCAGCACCACGATGATCTCTTCGAGGTGGTGGCGGATTTTGGCGCGCTCATCCGGCGGGAGGGATTCGTAAAGCTCAGCCTGCCGCAGCAGCAGGTCCACTGGCGCGAGCTCGGGATTGAAGGTGAGCGTCACTTCCTCCTGCAGCGCGGTCACGCCCCGGCGCGCGCCGCGCTCAGCCAGCGACTCTTCGACAATCCGATGGAACAGGTCCATCGGCAGGTTGTAGGCGAAGTAGAAGTCGGTCAGATGGTCGCGGATTTGCTCGAGGCGCGCTTCCCAGTCGTGCGCCGGTTCTTCAAAATAGGGGTCGGTCAGGCCCTCGCGCTGCTGCGAGAGCAGGGCCTTTTCGCGCGTCTCCTGCTCGAGGTGCTGCGGGGTGATGATCCCGCGATTATGGAGTTCCTGGCGCATGCGGTGGCGGATCTGCCGCGCCAGGATGGGATATTGCGCAATCTGCAAATACAGCGACAGGATTTGAGGGGCTTCGAGAGGCAGTTCAGGCATAGTGTCAACGGATGAAACGGATTACACGGATGCGATGGAACAGATTCTAGCAGAGAGATGATGCCCCAGATAAAATGGCATCACGGGAGCTTCACTTTGAGTATTCGCTTTCCGGCTACCTCGTACCCCGAGCTCCTGCGAGACGTTGTTATCATCCAAATCGCCACATAATCCGGACTGTGGGGCGGTGGAACCGCAAGACAACCAATTAGCAGGGCCGAGCATTCCGGGTTATTTGTGATTTCAACGGAGATCGAAACATCGCCCAGGCGCAAGACAAGCGGTCGCCGCGCGATTATGCCATAGTGAGATGCACGCAGAGCCAAAGCACTTGCGGCAATACAAACCAAGGCAGTTACAGCAACTGCCGCCGCGAACCAGAGAATACAACCTTTGCGTTGCCTACCCATTGTCTTGATGGCCCCCACTGCATTTTAGCAGAAGAAGGCAACGCGCGGACGCCGAAGACTGCACTGTCTCAGCACGCCGAATTCAGACATGCTGGCCCTGCTTTTCGGTTGACAGTTTGTGACAGCGAGGGTAGTCTGGTATAAAGGGTGCCTCTATGCCTGCCGCAAATGGACCGGGGCTTGAACGCCGCACGCGCGAACTCTACTCCCTGAGCGAGGTCGCTAAAACCCTCACGGCGGTGCTCGATCTCCCCGAACTGCTGGGCGCGGTGATGGATAAACTCAGTCGTGTCCTCGAGCCGGCTGAGGTGGGAGCGATTATGCTCTGGGATCAGTCGTCCGGCCTGTTTCGCGCGGAGGCGGCGTTCGGCTACGATCTGCAAATCCTGCGCGAGATGGGCTTGCGCGCGGGCGAGTCCATCACCGGGAAAGTGTACGACGCAGGCGTCGCGCACCTGCTCGCCACTCCGGCGGAGGTCGCCGTGGACATGACCGACATGCGCCCGGCCAACCGTGCGGCGATGGCCCGCGCGCTCAACTCCGACACATGGCCCCAGAGTGCATTGGCCGTGCCCCTCCAGGCCGGTGGTCACCGATTCGGCGTGCTCGTGCTGGAAACGCTGCACGGTCCGGCGGAGTTCACCGGGCGCGACGTGCCCTTCGTCCAGACGCTCGCCGATCTGATCGCGCTGGCGATTGACCGGGCGCGGCTGCAGGCGAAGGCCGACGCCATCGGCGCCGCACAGCAGGCCGACCACCTCCGCTCCGAAGTGATGGCCACCCTCTCGCACGAACTCCGCACGCCGCTCGCCGCGATCAAAGGCTATGCCACGGCGCTCCTGCTGGAGGAGGTGGACTGGCCTGGTGAAAAACGCCGCGAGTTCCTGCGCTTGATTGACGAAGAATGCGACAACCTGCAGACGATGATCGGCGACATCCTCGATTCGGCGCTCATTGACGCGGGCCAGCTCGTCGTCGAGCCTCAGCCGGTGCGCCTCCCTCCCCTCGCCCGCGAGGTGGCCGAGGAACTACAGCGCCGCACCGATCTCCACCGCCTGGTGGTAGACTTCCCGCCCGATTTCCCGATCGTGGACTGCGACCCGCGCCGCATCAAGCAGGTCATCCACAACATTCTCGACAATGCGATCAAGTATTCGCCCAACGGCGGGCTGGTGGTGACCCGGGGTGAAGTGCGCGCGACGGCGGTGGTGATCAGCATCGCCGATCAAGGCGTCGGCATCGTGCCGGAAGATTTGATCCCGCTCTTTGAAAAATATTTCCGCGTCAAGTCGCCGACCGGCTATCACGTGCCCGGAACGGGCCTGGGCCTCCCGGTTGCGCGCGCGCTCGTCGAAGCGCACGGCGGGCGCATCTGGGCCGAGAGCAAGGTAGGCCAGGGCACGACGCTTTATTTTTCTCTCCCGCGCGCGGGGTTGAGCGCAAGCGCCGCCGCATAGCCGGTTTCCGAAGGCAGGGAAGGCTGGTCAACGATGGCCCAAACTCGAATCCTGATTGTTGACGACGAACCCAAGCTGGTCCGGCTGGTGCGCGAAGTGGTCACCGCAGTGGGTTATTCCGCCTTCTCGACGGGGAGCGGCGCAAGTGCGATCGAGCTGGTCGCGCTCGAACAGCCTGACCTCGTCTTGCTGGACATCGTCCTCTCCGACGCGGTGGACGGTTACGAAGTGGCCCGGCGCGTGCGCGAGTTTTCGGACGTGCCGATCATCATGCTCACCGCCAGGGCGCGCGAGTCCGATCTGCTGCGCGGCTTCGAGGCGGGCGCCGACGATTACCTCGTCAAGCCATTCAGCTCCAAAGAGCTGCTCGCCCGCGTGCGGGCCGTGCTCAAACGGGCGCGCCTCGAGCCGGCGGCCTCCCCCAAGCCGGAGATCGTCTGCGGCGAGTTGCGGATGGACACGGCCCGCCGCCGCGTGACGGTGGGCGACCGCGAAGTCAAACTCACGCGCACCGAATACAATCTCCTGCACGAGCTCTCCACGCATCCCAATCAGGTCCTGCTCCACGAGCAGCTGCTCACGACCGTGTGGGGCGCGGAATATCGCGATGATCTGGACTACCTGCGCGCCTACGTTCGCTACTTACGCCAGAAGCTTGAACCAGACCCCGCCAATCCCAAAATGATCGTGACGGTTCCCGGGGTGGGATACATGCTGACCTGCCCGGACACTGTTCGCTGACCGTCCCCTCTCACTGCACCTTGAAACTACACGAGCAAACTCCCGGAGTCGTCTGACCCCGGGAGTTTTTTCATGCCTTTTTCATTCCCGACCTTCCTTTTTCTATGGGTTTTTCACGCTGCGGGCAGTATAGTATCGTCAGTGTAAAGAAACCAGCCGTTATACAGGAGGTTGAAAATGATTACAGCAACCGCTACCCCTCTGCGCGAGAAAGTCGCTTTCTCGTCCCTGGCCGACATGGCCGACAGGATGCGAGATGAGGCCATCGTGATGGCCCGGCGAACACTCGCCGAGCCCCAGCGCAAGGCAGACCTGGCGACCCTGCTCCGCATCTCCAGCTTCCTCGGGAACTTCAAGTACGGCCTGGTCTCCGGCGTGGCCAATGCCCTGGCCGCGAACGACCCACGCGTGCGGGCGGTCTACACTTACGATCCCGGGCTGAATGCTGACAGTGACGTCGGTGAAGAGATGCCGCTGGACGTGACCTTGCATCTGCTGGTGTTGGTCGAAGCACCCTCCGCGGCGCTGGAGGCCTTCATCGCCGCTCTGGATCGCGCGCTGACGGAAAGCCTGAAAGGGCTGCCCGCGCCGATGTTTGCGCAGCGCGAGTTCACCCTCGACGCGAGCCTGATCACCGAGCAAGACGTGCGTCTGGGTCTTGGCCCAGCGGGACTGCTCTCGGCCATCTTCACGCCGCCGATCAAGGTCTGGCAGCGCGGGGCATAAGCCCGCTCTCTCCAAAAGAAGAGGCGGAGGCAAACTGCCCTCCGCCTCGCATACCTTGGCCCTCGCGTGTGGGATTGTCACCACCCGCAAAACGCACGAGGGGCAGCCCCTGGAGCGACCCGCGTTCCCGCGCGGGTCGTTCCTATGCCCAGCCGCGCAGGTGAACGGCCTCGGCCACCCGACTGACGGCGATCAGATATGCCCCGAGCCGGTTGTGGATTTTGTGTGATTGGGCCGCCTGATGGACGGCGTGGAAGGCCGAGGTCATTTTCTTGTCCAGCCGCTCGTGCACCAGCGCCTCGTCCCAGTAGTAGCCGTAAGAGTTCTGCACCATCTCGAAGTAAGAGACGGTCACCCCGCCGGCGTTGGCCAGGAAGTCGGGGATCACGTACACGCCGTTCTTGTGCAAAATCTTGTCGGCTTCCGGCGTGGTCGGGCCATTCGCCAGCTCGACGCTGAGCTTGGCCTGGATGCGCCCGGCGTTGGCTTCGGTAATTACATTCTCCAATGCCGAGGGCACGAGGACGGTCACATCCAGTTCAAGCAGCTCTTCATTCGTGATCGGCTTGGCCCCCGGGAATCCGACCACTGAGCCTGTCTTTTCCTTGTGGGCCATCACCTTCTCATCGTCCAGGCCCTGGGCGTTGTAGATGCCGCCTTTGGAATCGGAAACGGCGACGACCTTCAACCCGAGCAGCTCCGTCCCCAATTTGTGGGCGAAGGTGCCGGCATTGCCGTATCCTTGAATGGCCGTCGGCGCGCCCTTCAGGTCAATGCCGAGGACTTTACCGGCCTCGCGCAGGCAGAACATGCCGCCGCGCGCCGTAGCGTCGCCGCGTCCGGCCGAGCCGCCGAGCGCCAGCGGTTTGCCCGTAATCACGCCGAACTCGTTGTAGCCCTTGAGGAAGGAGTACTCGTCGGCCATCCAGGCCATGATTTGCGGGGTGGTGTATACGTCGGGCGCGGGGACGTCCTTCTCCAGGCCGATGATGCGCCCCACCTGGCGGATGTAGGCCCGGCTGAGGCGCTCGATTTCACCCGGGGACATCTCTTTGGGGTTGCAGATAATGCCGCCCTTGCCGCCGCCCAGTGGGATATCCACCGCCGCGGTCTTCCACGTCATCCAGGCCGCCAGGGCGCGCACGGTGTCAATCGTTTCGGCAGGGTGATAGCGGATGCCGCCTTTGCACGGCCCGCGCGCATCGTTGTATTGGACGCGGAAACCGTGAAAAATTTTGGTCGTGCCGTCGTCCATCTTGACGGGCAGCGTGACGTGCAGCTCGCGCATCGGCCAGCGCAGAAATTCGTGCAGGGCCGGATCGAGCTGGAGCAGGGCGGCGGCCTCGTCGAGTTGCCGCTGGGCAATCTCGAAGGGGTTGAGGCCCTTCCCGTCGGGCGAAACGGTCGGTCTTAGAGTCGGTGCTACAGTTTCCATAGTATCCTCCTGAAGCAAGAGAGTGGGTTGGGCTCCGCGCACAGCGCCGGAGTTCGGGGAACAGATAGAGGCATGGATCAATCGCCCGTGACGGGCCAACAGGCCAAGAACACGAAGCGCCACGCCCAGTTTACTGCCGAAATACGAAATCTATTACCGCAAACTATCATTCTCTTTGGAGATGAATGTCACGGAACTATACCCATCCGCGCAGTTCCATTGCCTTGACCACACGATCAATCGCGACCATGTAGGCCGCATCGCGCATATATGCGTCATGCTCGACGGCCATCGCCAGTATGCCGTGGAAGGCCATGGTCATCTTCTGATCCAGGCGATGCAGCACCAGCTCTTGATCCCAGTAGAAGTTCTGGTCATTCTGCACGCTTTCGAAGTACGAGACCGTCACCCCGCCCGCGTTGCACAGGAAATCCGGGACGAGGAAGACGCCGTGCCTCTTGAGCACTTCGTCAGCCTCGGGCGTCGTCGGGCCATTGGCGCCCTCGGCGACGATCTTGACGCGCGGGCTGAGGCAGCGCACGGTTTCCACGGTGATTTGGCCCTCGATGGCCGCCGGAATGAGCACCTCCACCTCCTTGCACAGCCACGCACTGCCGTCCTCGATGAGATAGCCGGACTCTTTGGCTTTCGTCTTGTCAATCGTGCCATACTGGTCGGTGATGGACTGGAGGAACTGCGGGTTGATACCGTCAGGGCGGAAGTAGGTGTACGAGGTCTTGTCATTCCGGTCATAGCAAGAAACCGCCACCACCTTGCCGCCCAACTGCTCGATGAACCCGATGGCCGCGTACTGCGCCACGTTGCCAAATCCCTGGAGGGAGGCGGTGCAGTGTTTGGGATCCAGCTTCAGGTGCTTCATCGCCTCGCGAATGGTGTAGACTACGCCGAACCCGGTGGCCTCCGTGCGGCCCAGCGAACCGCCGCTGCCCACCGGCTTGCCGGTGATCGCGCCGGGCGTGTACTGGCCGGTGAGCTTGGAATATTCGTCCATCATCCAGCCCATCATTTGCGGGGTGGAGCCCACGTCCGGGGCGGGCACGTCAATGCGCGGGCCGAGGTTCTTCCAGATGCCGTCAATCCAGCCCCGGCACACGCGCTCCTTCTCGCCCACCGAGAGCGTCGAGGGGTCCACGATCACGCCGCCCTTGCCGCCGCCGAGCGGGATGTCGGCCACGGCGCACTTCCACGTCATCCACATCGCCAGCGCGCGCACGGTGTCGAGCGTCTCGTTGGGATGAAAGCGGATGCCGCCCTTGGCCGGGCCGCGCGCGTCGTTGTGCTGCACGCGGTAGCCAAAGAACACGCGCATGCTCCCATCGTCCATGCGCACGGGGATCTGGAAGCGGAATTCGCGCAGGGGCCAGCGCAGAATAGACCGCACCTCGTGATCCAGCTTGAGCTGGTCGGCCACGCGGTCGAACTGGGCCTGCGCGACCTCAAAAGGGTTGAACTCATTCGTCATCCGAACCTCCAAAAATCGTTTACGGGTAAATCCCGCGAATCAGCGTGACCTCGGCCACGCGCTGGATGGCCAGCACTTGCGCGGCCGTACGGTTATCAATGCGGCGCTTCTCCGCTTCGGCCACCACGCGCCGGAAGGCTTTGGTGACGTGCCGCTCCAGGTGCCGACTGATCTCTTCTTCCTCCCAGAAGAACGCCTGCAAATCCTGCACCCATTCGAGGTAGCTCACCACGACCCCGCCGCCGTTGCACAGAATGTCGGGGATGATGAAGACGCCTTTGGCGTTGAGGAGGTCGTCGGCCTCGGGCGTGGTCGGGCCGTTTGCGCCCTCGGCCAGCACTTTGCACTGCACCTTGTCCGCGTTGCCGGAGGTGATCTGATTTTCGAGCGCCGCCGGGATCAGCACGTCCACCTTCAGCGCCAACAGTTCCTCGTTGGTGATCGTATCCGCGCCGGGAAAGCCAGCGACGGAGCGGGTGGCGGTGGCGTGTTGGATCAGCGCAGGGAGATCCAGGCCTTTCGGGTTATAGGCGCCGCCGGTCACGTCGGTGACGGCCACCACCTTCATCCCCGTCTCGTGCGCGGTGCGAGCCGAAATCGAGCCGACGTTGCCAAAGCCCTGCACGGCGACGGTCGCGCCCTCGAAAGGCAGGTTCAAATGCTTCATCGCTTCGCGGACGGCGTAAATGACGCCGCGCCCCGTCGCTTCATTGCGGCCCAACGATCCGCCAATCTCCACGGGCTTGCCGGTGACGACCGCGGGCATGGAGTAGCCCAGATGCATGGAATACGTGTCCATGATCCAGGCCATGATCTGCCCGGTGGTGCCCACGTCGGGCGCGGGCACATCCCCCTGAGGATTCATGAGGAGGGAGATTTCCGTGGCGTAGCGACGGGTGAGCGCCTCCAGTTCGCGCATGGACAAAGTCCGCGGGTCCACGACCACGCCGCCCTTGGCGCCGCCGTAGGGCAGGCCCATCAGCGAGCATTTCCACGTCATCCACATCGCCAGGGCGCGCATCTCGTCCAGGGTCACATCCTGGTGAAAACGGATGCCGCCCTTGGTTGCGCCGAGAGCCGTGCTGTGGTGAACACGAAACCCGGTGAAGATGCGGATGTCGCCGCCGTCCATCTTCACCGGGAAATTTACCGTGAGCTCACGTTTAGGGTGGCGCAACAACTCGACGATGCCCCGCTCGAGATTGAGATGCGCCACCGCCTTATCGAATTGCGCCAGCGCATTCTGAAAAGCGTTCAATTCAGCCATAGCGTCGTCCTTTTGACGTAGCTTTCACGGTTCCAGCGCCAGGAGATTAACCCTGCGTGCGCTGTTGCTTCAACGCTTCCAGCTTCTCTCTCAAAGCGCGCCGGATCACCTGCGGGTTGCCGCGCCCTTGCGTTCGGCGCATCACCTGACCGAAGAGCCACTGCTCGATAGTCGCCTTGCCTCCGAGGTACGTCGCCAGCTGGTCGGGGTTCGCGGCCAGCACCTCGTCCACGAGCTTCTCGATCTCGCCGGCGTCGCTGACCTGCCCCAACCCTTTTTCGGCGACGATGGTCAGCGGCGCGCGGCCCGTGCGATACATTTCCTCAAAGACGGTCTTCGCGGTGGGCAGGTTGATCGTCCCCGCCGTGACCAGCGCGGTCAGCTCGGCGAGGTCTTCCGGCGTCACCCGCGTGCGCGCCTCGCCGAGGCCGTGCCCGGACTCGTTCATCAGCCGAAACAGTTCGCCCGTCATCCAGTTGGCAATGGATTTTGGATTTCGCATTTCGGATTTTTGATGGCCGACTGCTCGTTCAAAATAATCTGCGACGGCCCGATCTTCGACGAGCAAATCGGCGTCGTACCGGCTCAGGCCATACTCGGACCCGAAGCGGGCGCGTTTGGCGGCGGGCAGCTCCGGCAGCTCGGCGCGGATGCGCTCGACGCGCGCTTGGTCAATCACCAGCGGCGGCAGGTCGGGTTCGGGGAAGTAGCGGTAGTCGTCGGCGAATTCTTTGCGGCGCTGGGGGAGCGTGACGCCCTCGGCCTCGCTCCAGCCGCGCGTTTCCTGCGTAACGGTTCC
>Ga0184633_10000813_pt1 | contig 12188 bp, 10 predicted proteins | sample PLM31_170_b1_FD_133156 | JGI IMG/M metagenome (GOLD analysis project Ga0184633, IMG submission 133156) | Groundwater sediment microbial communities from an aquifer in East River, Colorado, USA - PLM3-1_170_b1 | ecosystem: Environmental > Terrestrial > Soil > Riparian zone | place: USA: East...
CGCTCCGCCGTACGGCAGGCCGACGACCGCGCACTTCCACGACATCCACATCGCCAGCGCGCGCACTTCATTGAGCGACACGTCGGGATGGTAGCGGATGCCGCCCTTCGTGGGCCCAAGGACGGTGCTGTGATGGACCCGGTACCCTGTGAAGACGCGCACCGAGCCATCGTCCATTTTCACCGGGAAGTTCACGGTCAGCTCGCGTTTCGGATACGCGAGGAACTCGCGGATGCCGCGTTTGAGAGGCAGGTGATCGGCGGCGATGTTGAACTGCCGCAACGCCATCTCCCACGGATCCTGACGTGGAGTTACGACGAGTGCTTTTGCTGTCATTAGAAGCCTCCTTGGGTCATCGCACGAGCGCCGACACCGGCACCAATTCTATGCCTAACCGGTCGAATTCCGGCAACATTTCCGCGAGGATTTTTGGGGTAAGTCGGTGCGCATGACCGATCCCGACGGCCGACCCGCGGCGGCGCGCGATAGACATCAGGGCGCGCAGCTGCGCGCGAATCGCCGCCGGCTCATTCTGGTTGTCGAGGAACACGTGGCGGCGCACCGTGGGAATGCCCATTTCACCCGCCAGTGACGCCGCGACCGACCGGCTCGACGTCATGCTGTCTACGAAGATTAACCCGTGGTCCTTTACGACCTGCAAAACCGATCGCATCACCCGGCTGTCGGCCGTCGCACGTGAGCCCATGTGGTTGTTGACACCTGACGCGCCGGGAACCGTCGCCAGGTTGGCACTCACGGTCGCAGCGATCTCTTCGTCCGTCATGTCGGTTGAGATGCCGCCCGGCCCGAGACGCCTGGTGATGTCATCAGCCTCCAAGGGAAGATGCATGAATACTTCCAGCCGGCTTGTGCGCGCGCGAAGGGCGACTTCCTTTGAATAGTGCAACCCCGGCAGCACCGCGACCGTCACAGGCCGGCCAATCGCGATGATGTCGTCGAGATCCTGCAGGCTTCCCCCGGCGTCGTCAAAGATCACCGCGACCTGGGCTGAAGGCCGCACGCGCTGGGTGACCGTTCGACTTCCTTCACGAGCCGTTCGGGTGCCTCCTCCGGGTGTAGAGGGCGCAGCGGCCCGAGGCGTCGGTACAGGAGGGTAGAGTCTAGGGGATTCGGGTGCGGGAGATTCGCGTACGGGAGCGCTGCCTGGCGACGCAGGTGGGACCGCCGCCCGTCTGGAGATCAATAATCCTGCCCCGAGCCCCCCGCCGGCAATGAGGACGGCCAGCAGCAGACCTAACCACGGGAGACGGAGGCGGCGCCTGACCATTCTTCTAATCTTCACAATCTACTGAATCTACACAATCTTCACAACACTTGAATCATTTTGTGGAGATGGTGAAGATTGTGGAGATAGTGAAGATTGTGCAGATTCCGCTAGGCCGCGGGACGGATGATCGAACTTCTCATCTTTGCTTTGAGGATGGACATCGCTTTCGCCAGTTGTTCCGCGCGCAACCGGTTCACCCGGCGGTCAATCTCGTCCTCCGGTTGACCCTTCAGGCGCTGACGAAACGCTTCTTCACTCTCTCCAACCACGATATCCGGCAACAGCCCTTTCTTGTGAATATCCCGCCCATTCGGCGTGAGATACTTGGCCGTCGTGATGGCGGCGCCGGATCCCAGCGGAAACTCGACGACGCTCTGGATCACGCCCTTGCCAAACGTCTTTGTGCCGACGAGTGTGGCTGCGCCTGAGTCTTGCAGCGCGCCGGCCACGATCTCCGACGCACTGGCCGTAAACTCGTTCACCAGGACCACGACCGGGAGGGTGATCTTCGGTCGCGTCGTAGCACGCTCCGTCTGCCGGCGTTCGGTGCGGTTCACGGTGTGCACGAGCGGCCGGCCTGCAGGGATAAACCGGTTCGCAATCTCTAGCGACACGTCCAGCAGGCCGCCCCCGTTGTTGCGCAAGTCCAGGATCAGTGCGCGTCCACCCGCCCGCTGGGCGTCGGCCACCATGCGGTCGAAAGCCCTGACGCTATTGTCGCTGAACGTGACGAGTTTCACGTATCCGATATGGGACTCGCGCAACTCTTCACGGACGCCGGCATCAAGGTTTTCCGACCCTTCTGCCGCGAGGATCTCGATCCGGTCGCGGACGATCCCGACCTCAAAACGACGCGCGGCGCGCTCGATCGTCAGGCGCACCGTCGTCCCTCGTGGACCGCGGATTCGGAAGACGGCTTCCTGCAGCGCCATGCCGTCCGTGGCCGCTCCGTCGATCTGCCTGATGCGGTCACCCGCGCGCAATCCCGCGCGCGCAGCCGGTGTGCCGGGAATGGGTTGTACCACGATAAGATTGTTGCCCTTCAGGTCAATGAAAATGCCGATGCCGAAGAAGAAGCCCTGGGCATCCTGCTTGAACTCTCGATACGCGCGCGGTTCCATGAATCGGGTGTATGGATCGCCGAGTGCCTCCAGCATTCCTTTGGCGGCCCCGTAGAACAATCGGTCAGTGTCGAGGGACGAGCTGCACCGCTCGGCAATGCGGTCCATCAACTCAATGAATCGATTCCGGCCGCTGCCAGGCTGCGTGTTGGTTTGTGCGCTGGCCGCCTTGGCGCAGGCCGGTCTTGCGGCTTCAAGTGCGCCCTTGCCCGCGCCCTGATAGAGCGTGTCGGCGCTGACGGTGCGATCGATGTATACCGACTGAACGTTCCGGACAATGGCGTCGAGCAGATTCAAACCCTGCATGCGCGTGACGGCCCCGATCGCATCATCGGGCGACATGCTCCGCCAGACGATGAATCCGGCGGCCAAAACGAGCGCCAGCAACAACGCGCCCAGCGTTCGATTAGCGATGCCTAGTCGACTCATCACACTCACGACGAATTTCGGGTACCGGGTGTTATTCTACCCATTTCGACGGAGGAACGTCGAGACCGGTTTGGGGCTAGCGGCGGGCTGGGTCGATTGGCCGGCCGTGGATGCGAATCTCGAAATGCACGTGGGGGCCCGTGCTGTAACCGGTGCTGCCCACGCGCCCGATCTGCTGGCCACGCCGGACCGAAGCACTCTCGCTCACCAGAATTTGCGAAAGGTGCGCATATAGAGTAGACACGCCGTCTCCGTGATCGAGCACGACGATCTTGCCGTAGCCACCGAACCATCCCGCATAGATCACACGGCCATCGGCGGCGGCGATGACGGGGGATCGATACGGCGCCGCAATATCCTGGCCGGTGTGCATGCGGCTGATTCTGAAGATCGGATGCCGCCGCATTCCGAAGCGTGACGTGAAGGTCCCGCGCGCGGGCCAGATGAACCGGCCCAGCGCGCGCACGTACCCGCTGCGGGTCGGGGCGACGCCCTGAGTGCGCCGGATCAGCGCCTCGAGTTCGCGAGAGTTTACCTCGAGCTCCTTCACCATCTGCTCGTAGGACGATCGCTCTTCCTGAAGCCTGACCAGCATCGACCGCTTCTGCTGCTCCTTGGCGACGATCTCCCTGCGGCGGGCTCTCGTCTGCGAGGTCAAGGATGCCAGTTGCGTTTGCTCGGTCAACAGTTGGGCGCGCACGCGCTGATACCGCGCCGAATCGTTCCGATACGCGGCGATGATCTGTCCGTCCGCACGAACGATCGTCGAGATGAACTGCCACCGGGTCACGAGCTCAGCGAAATCATCGGCACCGAGCAGCACATCGACGTATCCGGTCTGGCCGTATTTGTACACATCCAGCAACCGCCGGCCCAGACTCGCGCGCCGGTGTGCGAGATTCCGCTCGGTGACCGCGAGCTGCGTGATCGCCGCTTGAGTCCGGATCTGCGTCCGGTCCATCTCGACGGACAGGGCCTCGAGCCGCCGCTCCGACTGTTCTCGCGTGCGATCGATACCTTCCAGCTCGCCCAGCACGCGCCGCTCCTGCCGTCGTACCTGGCGCAGCCGCCGGCGCTGGCGTGTGAGCTCGGCGAGTACCTGTCGCAATTCCTGCTGCTTACGCGGAACCGTCGCAATCGATGTGGATTTGGGGATCTCCGGAGCCGCAGTCGCTGGAGGAGCAAGCGCTGGGAGAAGGAGTGCTGCAACGAGCAGCGCGATCCGCTTCATGTCGAAAGGAACCGGCGAACCGCAACGAAACTGCCGGCCGCACCCAGGGCGACGCCGCAGCCGACAATCGCGCCGAGCAGTGGAGCAGCCAAATCTATCGCCGGCACCATGGGAAGGAACGGGAGCTCGGTCCGAAGACGCGCGGCGGCAATGGCATACAGGAGGAGTAGCACAGTTCCCGCAGCGGCCGCGGCAACCAGCCCCTGCAGCATGCCTTCGATCAGAAATGGCCAGCGGATGAACCATCGTGTCGCGCCAACCAATTCCATGATCTCGATTTCGCGCCAGCGCGCGATCACGGTGAGGCGCAGCGTATTCGTGACAACGATGACCGCGACCACCGAGAGCGCGACTGTCAGGAGTACGGCCATGAGGCGCATCATCCGCGTCACTGCGACCAGCCGGTCGACGACCTGCGCGGCGTAGGTGACGTCCGCAACTCCCGGCTGTCCTTGAATCGCCCCCGCGACGGCCGCGGTGAGACGAGCGTCTTGCACGCGCACGTCAAACGAGTCGGGCAGCGGGTTGTGCTTGGCGAGGTCGGCAAATGCCGGCGACGTTCCCAACCGGCGCTCCAGGCGCGCCAGCGCTTCGGCGCGACTGACAAACCGCACTTCAGCGACACCGGTGGTTTCCGTAATGGCAGTTTGGATGCGGTTCACCTCTGCCGGGGGCATCCCGTCTCGAAGAAATGCAACAATCTCCACCTGGGCATTGAGGGTAGCCGCCAGATGACTCAGGTTGAGCCCACCGGCAATGGCAAAGCCGACCGTGAGGAGTGCCACGGTGACCGTCGTCACGGCGGCGACGGTCATCAAGCCGTTGCGGCGGAAACTCGCCTGGGCCTCGCGCAAGAATTGGTGGAAGGCGCTAGACCGGGACGGCATACAGTCCTTGACGCTGATCTCGCGCCACGCGTCCCCCCGCAAGTTGGACAACCCGCTGTCGCAAGATATCGACGATGGCCTTGTTATGGGTCGTCACGATAACCGTCGTCCCGCGGAGATTGATGCGCGACAGCAGCTGCATGATCCCCCAGGACGAATCGGGGTCGAGATTTCCGGTGGGCTCGTCTGCCAGGAGCAGCGGTGGATCGTGAACGAGCGCGCGGGCGATGCTGACCCGCTGCTGCTCCCCCCCGCTCAACTCGGCGGGCATGGCATCACGGCGCTGCTCGAGGCCCACTCGCTCCAGCGCGTGCAGGGCCCTGGGGACAATGTCGGGGGATGCCGTGCCGGTCACGCGGAGGGCAAAGGCGACGTTTTCGAGTGCCGTACGTTGAGGAAGGAGCTTGAAATCCTGAAAGACAACGCCGAGTGTGCGCCGGAGTCCGGCGACGGTGCCGGCGCGAAGCCGACCGACGTCCCGGCCGTACACGAGAACCCGTCCGTGGGTCGGCAGTTCGGCGCGGTAGAGGAGTTTCAGCAGCGTTGACTTCCCGCTGCCGGTCGGGCCGACGACAAATACAAATTCCCCCCGGTCAATCCGGAGGGAAACGTCGCTCAGCGCCGTGACGCCGCTTGAATAGATTTTGCTGACGCGCTGAAATTGGACCATATGATGCTGCGACGAGAGGTGCGTATGCTGCTTCGACGTTTGTTGTTACAGCTGTGAAGTCTTCGTGGCGTTTCGACATTTTCCTTCACAGTGCGAGCGACCATGACTGGAGCGCTTCGAGCGCCTCCGGGTCGGTCATGTTGAGGCGGATCGGCGTGATCGAGATGTACCCTTGTGCGAGCGCCCAGCTGTCCGTACCTTCGACATCTTGTTGCGGCGCCGCCGCGCCTGTCAGCCAATAGTAGGGGCGACCGCGTGGATCCGTCCGCTTGTCAAGCTTGCTGATGTAGCGCTTCTCCCCCTGTCGGGTTATCTTGACACCCTTGATCTGATCTTTGGGAAGGTTTGGGACATTAATATTGAGGAGGGTGTCCTCGGGCAGACCGCGCTCATTGACCAGCCCCACGAGCCTCATCGCAAACGCCGCGGCGACCTCAAATATCGTGTCCCGAAACGCGCCCACCGAGACCGCGAGGCTCGGAATCCGGAAGATAGTCCCCTCCATCGCGCCTGATACCGTCCCTGAATAGCTGAGATCCCGGCCGAGATTCGGCCCCACGTTGATCCCGGACATGACGATATCGGGACGCCGAGGTAATAATTCGAGGACTCCGAGGGCGACACAGTCGGCCGGCGTACCGTTAGTCGCCCATGCTTTCACGTTGCTCTCCGGCAGGATGGCCGGTACCGCCCGGAGGGGCTTGTGTAGCGTGATGGCATGACCTGTCGCGCTGCGCTCATGCTCAGGCGCAACAACGAAAGTTTCGGCCTCCCCCTCGAGCGCGCGAACAAGCGCATGCAAGCCTGGGGAATTGATGCCGTCATCGTTGGTGATTAAGATTCGCATGCGTCTGCCCAGTCTGCCCCGTCTCCCCAGTCTCCCCCGTCTACTTGCAACTTTGCTGTCGTTTAAGTCTTAGACTGGGAAGACGGGGTAGACCGGGGAGACGAAGTTGAATCATCAATCCATTTCAGGTAGTCGGGGTTGCCACTCAGGATTGGAAGGGCGATGACTTCGGGAACCGTGTAACTGTGCAATGTTCGGACGCGCGCGGTCAGTCGCTCAATCAGGTCCTGGCGGGTCTTGATGACGAGTAGCGCCTCGCCGGCCTCTTCAATCTTGCCCTTCCACCAATAGGTAGACGCGATGGACGGAATCAGATTGGCGCAGGCGGCAAGGCGTTCCTCGACGAGAGTGCGGCCTATGCGAGCCGCCTCCTCGGCATCCGATGCGGTGACGAATACGACGACGTGACCCATGGAGGCAGAAAAACGGTCGTAGGTCGTGGGTGGTAGGTCGGAGACGATACCGCGCACCCTTCAAAGCTTGGCCTACGACCTACGACCTAATCCTGTTCTCGCCACCAGTCGGGCGACACATCTTTGCCGCGGGCGAACTTTCGCACCATGGGCTTCCCACCGGCCCGCTCCTTTGCCACGCGGGCGCGAAGCTCGTCGTACTCTCGAAGCTCGGTCAGCACCTTGAGCGTGTTCCAGGCCGCTTCTTCCACCTGTTCGCCGTCGTGCAGGATTAGCTGCATGAGCGGCTCGACGACCCGGCGGCTGCCCAACTTGCCCATCACCCGGATCGCCAGGCGCTTCACATCGGCGTCCTCGTCGGTGAGCGAACTGATCAGGTCATCCAGGGCACGATCGCCCTGTAGCGCGAAAGTGGCCCGCAGCGCAAAGCGCCGTACCTTCGAGCTGGGACTCTCCAACGCTTCCTTCAGTTGCGCTGTCACCTCATCACGCGGCCGCGCCAGCAACGCCTCCACTACTTCGCGCGGCAAGGTGATCTCCCGGTCGGCAGTATGGCCGGATGGCTCGATGACGCGCCGCTCTTCGAGCCGCGCGATCGTCGTGACGACCGCCTCCTGCATCCGTGCGTCGTCCAGAAAGAGGTTCACAAGAGGCTGGACGACGCGCTTGTCACCGATACGGCCCAGTACGGAAATCGCCGTCACGCGAACATACTGGTTCTCGTCTTGGAGCACTTCGAGCAACGGATCGATCGCCTTCGTGCTCATCTCAATCAAGATACGCATCACCTGGTTGCCGATCCGCCGGCGGAGGTTCCGATCTTTGAACGCTTCGAGCAGCGGGCCAACTGCCTCTGAGCCGATCCTGATCAGGGCGTCGGTCGATGCGAGCTGCAGCGATCGCTCGCGGCGCGCCAGTACACGGATGAGCGGCTCGACGGCGCCTTGATCGCGCATGTCGCGCAGGCCGTTCACCGCCTGCAGGACCACCTGCTCGGACCGATCCGCCAGTGCTGTGCGCAGGGCTTCCATGGCGGCCGGACCTCCGATCCGCCGCAGCGCGGTCACGGCGCTCTTGCGGACATACTCGTCCGAATCCGCTAGCGCCTCGGCCAGTGCCTCGGCGGCGCGCTCGTCGCCCAGTTTCCCCAGCTGGTGCGCGGCATCGCTACGCAACGTGACATCATTGCTCCGGAGTTGCCGGACCCACTGCTGGAGATCAGCATCCTTGGTGGTCTCAGGCATGATTAGTCCCCTTACTTCGATAAACACACAAGCCCTTCTCCGACGTTCCAAAGTAATCCTCTGCTTGAATGTTCGAAGGGTCGTGGCTATACTGAACCAAATATGCGCCCATCGCGCGCGATGTGCAGGAGGTGACGCACTGCCGGTGGCCGACACGAAGCACCGGGCCAATGCGCCCCTCACCCGGCCGCAGTTCGCTCACGAGAGCGAGGAAGAACTCGCCAAGCTGTTCGACTTCTACGGTATCCGGTGGGAGTACGAACCTCGAAGCTTCCCGCTGGAGTGGGACGAGACGGGCCGGGTGATTGAAAGCTTTAACCCTGACTTTTATCTTCCCGACGTCGACCTTTACATCGAGCTGACGACGCTCAAGCAGAGCCTGGTCACCCGGAAGAATCGCAAGATCCGTCGTCTCCGCGAACTGTACCCCGATGTCCGCCTGGAAATTTTCTATGGCCGCGACTATCGCAATCTGCTCTTCAAATATGGGCTGGCCAAGGGCTGGGATTCTCCCGCACCGTACGTGAAGACGCTCGCGCACGACATCGATCGGATCCTGTTCACCGAAGCCCAGATTCAAGAGCGGGTGCGAGAGCTCGGCGAGCAGCTCTCGAAGGACTACGCCAGCAAGAGTCCGCTGCTGGTGAGTGTGTTGAAAGGAGCGTTGTACTTCATCGCGGACCTGAGCAGGGCGATCAGCATCCCTGTCGCGATGGATTTCATGGCCATCACTTCCTACGGAGGCGAAAAGGCTTCTTCAGGCGCGGTGCGGATCATCAAGGACCTCGACGAGAAAATCACCGGCCGCAACGTCATCCTGGTGGAAGACATCATAGATACCGGGCTGACGGCCAGTTATCTCGTGAAGAACCTGAGCGCGCGGGATCCGGCCAGCGTGCGCATCTGCACGCTCCTCGATAAGTCCGTGCGCCGGATCGTGCAGGATCTTCCCATCGACTACCGGGGATTCGAAGTGCCGGATATCTACGTCGTAGGGTACGGGCTGGACTATAGACAGCTATATAGAAACTTACCGTTCATTGGGATTCTAAAGGAGGAAGCCCTTAGCCGATCGTGATCCGTGACCCGTGATCCGTGATCTGTTTGCAGTTGCTGGTCACTGATCACGGATCACGTTGTTTAGCGTCTTTTCTGCGCCAGTTCCAGCCGGAACACGAACCGCACGATACGCTGCCGATCTTCCTCGGCGATTGAGATGAACTGGCTGCCTGCGAGCCACCGCGAGCCGCGCAGCGCCTCGCGTATGAATTTCGTCAGGCACTTCGCCTTGATCGGGACCTGACCGTCAGGCACGTTGAGCGCGACGTCGAATTCTGTCCCGTCGAGTACCGGCGGCAGTTCCGCAAACAGCACGCTGATGCCGCCCCCACTAACGTCCTTGGTCACACACTTCATGCGCCGACCGCCGACGTCTACTTCGGCGTTCAGGCTGGCGTCTCGGCGCACGAAGTCGCGCCGCTGCGTCCGGATCGCCTCACCGGCGACCTCGACGTGCAGCTGCGGATCCGGATTCTGAATCAAATCCGTGACCGTACCTTCCTCTTCGTACAACCCATCCTTGCGAACGAACGTGATCCGCACCTGGCTGCCGCGCGCCGGGTATGCGCCTTCTCGCGACGGCGCGAGCGCAATAACCGCCAGGTGATCATTGAGCGATTTGACCTCTCCGAGATGCGACTCGCCGGTTGAGACGAGCTCAAGCATGATGCGCTCGCCGACGCGAGACCGCAGCACGATTCCACTTCGCTCAACGGCCACGAGTTTTCCCACCATTCTCACCCCGTCGGGTGCCGGATTGTGGATGTCCGCTGTAGCCGAATCGCCGCTTGCATCGTATGAGCATGATGCCGGCGGCCAGCTGCCAGATCTTCCCCTGCGCCCGGCGCCCTCTCTTCCTACTAGCAAGCGTGGTGCCACCATCTCGCAGGACGACCGAGCCGCACGAGCGCGCGCCGCCGCCCATCACTGCGGTCCACTTCCAGACCGAAGGCATAGGTGTGCTCATTTGTGTGGCGCCAGTTGAGGAAGGCACCCTGAGGTATTCACGGGGTTCCTTTGGGGACGTGCCCGACGCTGGCGGGCGTTAGACGTTCTGCGATTCGTACGTCATGCGAGTGGAGCGGCGAGATTCGCGGTCATTGCAAGCGAAGCAACCTCATGTACTATAATAAGGAAGTTCCGCTGGGGGATCGTCTAGTGGTAGGACGACGGGCTCTGAACCCGTTAGCGGGGGTTCGAATCCTCCTCCCCCAGCCACTCGACTCGCCGCCTTCAGCGGCTCGCTCGTGGCCTTCGGCCGACTGCGCAAAACTCGTTCTCAGCTAACCTCGGCGAGTCGAGTGTCCTGAGCGAGGGAGCGCAGCGACCGAGTCGAAGGACCTCTTCCAGATCCCACGAAATACACCCACCTTTTTGAGATAACCGTGTACTACGTCTACATCGCCCGAAAAGGCTGACCCGATCTGGTGTAGAAGGATTCGGGTCGTGGGCACAGATCTTGGGACCGACCTGCTAGAGCGGGCTCCATTCCTTGCCGAACTTGAGCAACGGTTGGGGGAGTCGCGCAACATCGGCCGCCTCGTTCTGATCGGCGGAGAGGCGGGTGTGGGTAAAACTACGCTCCTTCGCCGGTTCTGCGCTCTTCACCCAGGGAGTCGCGCATTCTGGGGCGCTTGCGATCCTCTCTTCACACCGCGGCCATTCGGCCCCCTCTCAGACATTGCAGAATTGACAGAAAGCGAACTTGAGGGAGTCCTCGCGCAGGGGGCGAAGCCGCATGAGGTCGTCGCCGTACTACTGCGCATGCTGCGCTCGCAGAGGCAGAGCATTGTCGTCCTCGAGGACGTCCACTGGGCTGATGAGGCGACGCTCGATGTGCTGCGGCTGGTCGCCCGCAAGGTCGAGTCGACGCCTGCCCTCTTCGTGGCGAGCTACCGGGACGACGAGCTCGACCGCTCCCATCCACTTCGACTGGTCCTCGGGGAACTGGCGACCTTGCCTGCGGTCAGTCGGCTGCGGCTGCCGTCGCTCTCACCCGCAGCAGTGGAGACGCTTGCACGGCCGTATGGCGTCGACGCCGAGGACCTCTACCGCAAGACCGGGGGCAACCCGTTCTACATCACCGAGGTGCTGAGTGCAGGCGGAGTGGACGTACCGCCGACGGTACGAGACGCCGTCCTTGCGCGGGTGGCGCGCCTGCGCCCCGCGGTGCTCCGATTGCTCGAGTGCGTGGCAGTTATCCCGACACGCGCGGAGCTCACGCTGGTTGAGGCACTCGCAGGCAAGGCCTTCGGGCGCCTTGATGAGTGCTTGTCGTCCGGGATACTGCAAGTCGATGGTAATACGGTCGCATTTCGACATGAGATCGCCCGCCTCGCCGTTGAAGATGCAATCCCCAGGCACCGGCAGACTGAACTGCACCGGGCAGTACTGGCTGCGCGGCCGGACTCCGCAACGTCTGACCCCGCCCGCCTCGCGCACCACGCTGAGCTGGCCGGCGATGCAGAGGCGGCGTTCCGGTACGCGCGCGCGGCCGGCGAGCGTGCGGCGCGCGCCGGCGCGCACCGTGAGGCAGCGGCCCAGTACGGCCGCGCACTCCGGTTCGCCGAACGGCTGCCGCTTGAGGTGCAGGCCCAACTCCTTGAGCAGCGCTCCCATGAGTGCTACGTCATCGACCAGCCCGACGAGGCGATCGGAGCGCTAAAGCGCGCGATCGAGTGTCATCGAAGGCTCGACGACCGGCTCAGGGAAGGAGACGCGCTTCGCGCGCTCGCTACTATCCTCTGGTGTCCCGGCCGGATTGCGGAGGCGGACCAGGTCGGTCAGGAAGCTGTAGCCGTCCTCGAGCAATTACCGGCCGGACGCGAACTCGCCATGGCTTATGCCAACGTGTCATCGCTCTGCATGAACTCCGGTGATGCCAAAGGAACTCTGGCCTGGGGCACCCGCGCGATCGATCTCGCACAGCGCCTCGGCGATATCGAGGTCTTCATCCACGCGACGAACACCGTCGGCACGATAGAGTTCCTGACTGGGAA
>Ga0184633_10000814_pt1 | contig 12184 bp, 13 predicted proteins | sample PLM31_170_b1_FD_133156 | JGI IMG/M metagenome (GOLD analysis project Ga0184633, IMG submission 133156) | Groundwater sediment microbial communities from an aquifer in East River, Colorado, USA - PLM3-1_170_b1 | ecosystem: Environmental > Terrestrial > Soil > Riparian zone | place: USA: East...
CAAGATGCTGCTCGGCTGGACCCCAGCCACATCACTCGAGCCAGGGCTCGCGCGGACCGTGCGCGCGTTCCGAGGGGAGGTGTGAGGATGATCGATGAAGAGCTGAAGGCGATCCTGATGTGCCCGGCCTGCCGCAAGGTCTATCCCATCCGCGACGGTGTCCCCGTGATGCTGATCGACGAGGCGCAGCCCTGGACGCCGAGCGGCTGACCGCGACGGCGTGACCGCCCCGTCGACCCAGGCGATGATCCTCGCCGGAGGCCAGGGCACCCGGCTTCGCCCGCTGACCCTCGCCCGCGCCAAGCCCGTGGTGCCGCTCCTCAACCGGCCCCTCCTCGCCTACCAGCTCGCGCTGCTCCGCCGGCACGACGTCACCGACGTGATCCTGTCGTGCTCGTACCGGGTCGACGACGTGCGGGCGGCGCTCGGCGACGGGGCGGCGCTCGGCGTGCGGCTGCGCTACGTGGTGGAGGACGAGCCGCTCGGCACGGGGGGGGGCGTGCGGAACGCGGCGGACCTGGCGCGCGGGACCGTCTTCGTGTTGAACGGCGACATCCTGACGGACGCCGACCTCACCGCGATGCGCCGGTTCCACGAGGCGCACGCCTCGCGGACGACGATCTACCTCATGCCGGTCGAGCACCCGCGCGCCTACGGCCTCGTCGAGACGCACGCGGACGGGCGTCTGCGAAGGTTCCGTGAGAAGCCGGGGGCGGACGAGGCGATCACGACCAACATGATCAACGCCGGCGTGTACCTCATCGACGCCGCGCTGCTCGGGCGCATGCCCGCCGGCCGCCCGGTGTCGATCGAGCGCGAGTTTTTCCCCGCGCTGATCGAGGATGGCGTGCCGTGCTTCGGCTGGACGCTCGACGGGTATTGGCGCGACATCGGGAACCCCGCCGCGTACCGCGCCGCGCAGATCGACCTGCTGCGTGAGCGCGTGCGGACGTCGTTGGCGCCACCCGGCGAGCCTCGCGCCGGAAGCTGGATCGCCGCCGGGGCACGCGTCGCCACCGATGCCCGCGTGGGCGCGCCCTCCCTGATCGGCAGCCGCGCGACGCTGGCGTCGGGCTGCCAGGTCGGCCCGCTGGCGGTGCTCGGCGAGGGCTGCGCGATCGCGGCCGGCGCGCGTGTCGAGGGCGCGGTGCTGTGGGAGCGGGTGGAGGTCGGCGCCGGCGCGGTGCTGCGCGACTGCGTGGTCGGCGCCGATGCGCGCATCGGCGCCGGCGCCGCCGTCGGTCCCGACGCCGTCCTCGAATCCGGCGCGATCATTCCCCCTGGGGCCACCGTCCCCGCCTGACCGCCGCAGCCGCCGCCCGCGCGCCGCGTATCTGCGTGTTAGACTGAATCGATGGCCCTGGCCCTCAACCGGAATTTCTCGATCGTCGCGCACATCGATCACGGCAAGTCCACGCTGGCGGACCGCCTCCTCTCACTCACCGGGACCATGGACGCCAAGAAGGCCGTGGATCAAGTCCTCGATTCCATGGACCTGGAGCGCGAGCGGGGGATCACCATCAAGGCCCACACCGTGCGTCTCCTCTACCGAGCGCGCGATGGGCAGGAGTACACCCTCAACCTCATCGACACCCCGGGCCACGTTGACTTCTCCTACGAGGTGTCGCGGGCCCTGGCCGCCTGCGAGGGCGCACTCCTCATCGTCGATGCCGCCCAGGGGATCGAGGCGCAGACACTGGCCAACTTCTATCTGGCCTCCGACGCCGGTCTCACCATCGTGCCCATCATCAACAAGATCGACCTCCCGGCCGCCGACCTGGAGGGGACCCGCGACCAGATCACGGAGACGCTCGACCTCGACGGCTCGGAAGCGCTGGCCATCTCGGCCAAGCACGGCACCGGCGTCCCCGACGTCCTCGAGGCCATCGTGGCCCGGATCCCGCCGCCCCGGGGAGACCTCGACGCGCCGCTCAAGGCGCTCGTCTTCGACTCCTTCTACGACTCCTACCAAGGCGTTGTCCTCCGCGTCCGGCTCTTCGACGGGCGCGTCAGCGCGAGCACGCGTATTCTCTTGATGTCGAACGGACGGACCTACGACGTGCAGCAGGTCGGCGTCTTTTCGCCGGACATGCGGCCGGTGGAGGAGCTGTCTGCGGGCCAGGTCGGGTTCATCACCGCGTCCATCAAGCGCGTGGCTGACGCCAAGGTCGGCGAGACCGTCACGGAGGCGATGCGCCCGACGGCGGCGCCGTTCCCCGGCTACCGGGACGCCAAGCCCATGGTCTTCGCCGGGCTTTTCCCCATCGAGGACACGGACTACGAGGCCCTGCGCGACGCCCTGGAGAAGCTGCGCCTGAACGACCCCGCCTTCAACTTCGAGCCCGAAACGTCGCTCGCCCTCGGCTATGGGTTCCGCTGCGGGTTCCTCGGCATGCTGCACATGGAGATCGTGCAGGAGAGGCTCGAGCGGGAGTTCGACCTCTCGCTGATCGTCACCGCGCCCAGCGTGCAGTACAAGGTGCTGACCACCGCCGGCGAGGTACTCGACATCGACAACCCCTCCAAGCTCCCGGCCCCCGACCGCATCGAGCAGATGGAGGAGCCCTACGTCCGCTCGTCCGTCTACGTTCCCACGGAGTTCATGACCACCATCTACAAGCTGGCCCAGGAGAAGCGCGGGGAGCACAAGTCGCTCGAGTACCTGGGTAAGCGGGTGCACATCCGCTTCGACTTCCCGCTGGCCGAGATCGTCGTCGACTTCTACGACAAGCTGAAATCCATCTCGAAGGGCTACGCCTCGTTTGACTACGAGTTCGCCGACTTCCGGCCGTCGGAGCTGGTCAAGCTCGACATCCTGCTCAACGGCGACCCCGTCGACGCGCTGAGCATCATCCTCCACCGCGAGAAGGCGTACGAGAAGGGCAAGGCGCTCGTCGAGAAGCTGCGGACGGTCATTCCCCGCCAGCTCTTCGAGGTGGCGATCCAGGCCGCCATCGGCAGCCGGGTGATCGCGCGCGAGACGGTCAAGGCCATGGGCAAGAACGTCACCGCCAAGTGCTACGGCGGGGACATCACCCGGAAGCGCAAGCTGCTCGAGCGGCAGAAGGAAGGCAAGAAGCGCATGAAGCAGGTCGGGCGGGTCGAGGTCCCCCAGGAAGCGTTCCTGACGGTGCTGCGGACGTGAGCGGGGGCATGGACGTCCAAGAGCGCGCGCAGAAGGTCGATGGGGTCGTCGAGGCCCCGGCCCAGACGGCGCGTCGCCGCAAGTCGCTCGTCCGCGAATACGGCGAGGCGATCGTCATCGCGATCCTGCTCGCCCTCGTCATCCGGACCCTGGTCGTCCAGGCCTTCACCATCCCCTCGGGCTCGATGATGGACACGCTCCTCGTGGGCGACTACATCCTGGTGAACAAGTTCCTCTACGGTCCGGAAATCCCGTACGCGGACTGGCGGCTCCCCGGCTTCCGCGAGCCCCACCGGGGCGACATCATCGTCTTCAAGTACCCCCAGGATGAGAAGCGCGACTTCATCAAGCGGATCGTCGGCGCCCCCGGCGACGTGGTGCAGGTCCGCGGCAATCAGGTCTACGTCAACGGTCAGGCCATGGTCGAGCCCTTCGTGAAGCACACGAGCCCGCCCATGACCCACGGCGGTCAGGCGTACTGCGGCTACGCCTACGCGTGCGAGCCGACCCCGGTCCCCGCCGACTCGTACTTCGTGATGGGGGACAACCGCGACAACTCGCAGGACAGCCGCTACTGGGGGTTCGTCAAGCGGGACAAGATCAAGGGCAAGGCGTTCCTAACCTATTGGTCGTGGGACAGCGACCGGCACTGGCTGCGCTGGTGGCGCCTCGGCAAATACATCCCCTAGCGTCGGTCGGGCCGCTCGGAATTCTCGCGGAGACGACACCAGCGGGCGACTCGATCGGGGTGTATGTGCATGTGCCGTTCTGTGCGAAGCGGTGTGACTACTGCTCGTTCAATACGGCGGCGCTGGGGGCGCGCGATGTGGTCACGCGGTACCTTCGGGCGCTGCGGCGGGAGATCGCGCTGCTCGCGACCGCGGCGTGGGCTCGCCGCCTCCGCGTCGAGACCATCTTTTTCGGCGGCGGCACGCCGTCGCTGATGGAGGCGGACGAGATGGCGGCGGTGCTCGATGCGCTTCGTGGGGCCTTCGCCGTCGAGGATGGCGCCGAGATCACCGTGGAGTGCAACCCGGAGAGCGTCACGCGGGACAAGCTCGAAGGATATCGCGCGGCCGGGGTGGACCGGATCAGCCTTGGGGTGCAATCGCTGGACGACGCCATCCTGCCGGTCATCGGGCGGCTGCACACGGCGGCGGAGGCGCAGGCGGGGTTCGACGCCGCGCGGTGCGCCGGCTTCGCCAACGTGAGCGTGGACGTGATGTACGGCCTGCCCGGTCTGTCGATCGAGGGCTGGAGCGCGACGGTCGATGGTGCACTCGCCTGGGAGCCGGAGCACGTGTCCGCGTACGGGCTCACCCTCGATCCGGGCAGCGTCTGGGGCTCGAGCGGCGTCGCAGGCCTGCCGCCCGAGGAGGCGGTCGTCGCGCAGTACTGGGTCCTGGCCGAGCGTGCCGCCGCCCGCGGGTACGAACACTACGAGATTTCGAACTACGCGCGGCCGGGCTTCCGCTCGCGCCACAACCAGATCTATTGGCGGCGCCGCGAGTACCTGGCCTGCGGTCCGGGGGCGGCGGGTTTCATCGGCGACGTGCGCTACGGCAACGTCAAGCCGGTCACCCGCTACGCGCAGATCCTCGAAGCGGACCGGCTCCCCATCGAGACGTTCGAGCGCCTCGACACGCGCCAGGCCCTCGCCGAGACGCTGATGCTGGGCCTCCGCACCATCGACGGCGTGAGCACCTCCGTCCTCCACGACCGCGCCACCACCGACCCCGCCCTCCGCCGTCGCCTCGCCCTCTGGCTCGACCAGGGCCTGCTCGTGGAGGACGGGGCGCTGACGAGACTCAGCGAGGCCGGGTTCCTCCTCTCCGACACCCTCTTCGTCGACCTGCTGTGACGATCGGCCTGCGCCTTGACTTGGCCGGGCCCGGTTGCTAAAAGCAGAGCAGAGCCATGGACGCGCGTCAACGAGACGTCCTGATCGCCCTGATCCGGCAGTACATCGACTCCGCCGAGCCCGTCGGCTCGCGCATCCTGGCCAAGCGCTACTTCAAGCAGCTGTCGCCGGCGACGATCCGCAACGCGATGGCCGACCTCGAGGAGATGGGCTACCTCGCCCAGCCGCACACCAGCGCCGGCCGGGTCCCGACTGACCAAGCGTACCGCTTCTACGTCGACTCCTTTCCCCCGGCCTCGCCCGCCCCGCCGCGGCCCGTCGAGCCGCTGCCCACGCGGAGGTCGAGCATCGACAGCTTCATGGAGAAAACTTCCAGCCACCTCTCCACCGTCACCCGCATGACGGGGCTCCTTCTCACCCCGCCGCTCAAGCAGACGAAGCTGGCGCGGGTCGCCCTGATGCCCCTCGAGGAGGATCGGGCCCTCGCGGTCCTCGTCACCGATTCGGGCTGGATCACCGCGCGCGCGATCACCCTCGACCCACCGCTCGGCGGCGACGAGGTCCGCAAGCTCGGCCGCGATCTGACGCGCCGGTTCGGGGGGCGGACGGTGGAGGAAATCGTTGAAATGGAGCAGCACCCCAACGATCCGCTCGACGAGCTGCACACCCGCGCCCGGGACATCACCGAGCAGATCCTGGCCCTCCTCAGCGGGCGCACGCTCTACATCAGTGGAGCCATCAACATGCTCGATCATCCCGAGTTCGGGGACATCGAGACGACCCGCGAGCTGCTGCGGACATTCGAGAAGAAGGAGCGCCTCGCCGACCTCATGACCTCGCTCGCCGAGGACGAGGGGGTGCGCGTGACCATCGGCGAGGAGAACCCCTACGCCGAGATGCGCGAGTGCACGCTGATCACCTCGACGTACCTGTACCGCAACCAGGTGCTGGGGATCCTCGGCATCGTGGGCCCGCGGCGCCTGCCCTACCCCGACGTGATCAGCGTGGTGGAGGACACGGCCCGCAACGTCACCGAAGCGCTCGCGCGGGTGCGCCAAGACCTCTACCTGCCCTCCTGACCCTCAGGCCCCGCCGGGTGCGCCGATCCGGCTTGCTATAATCGCGATATGGACGACGCACGCGACCCACACTGCTTGACGCCGGTCGAACACGCGAGCGGTGAACCGATCGACGGCGAGCGCGAGCCCGCGCCCGACCCCGAGGTGCGGGCGGCCGAGCTGGAGGAGCTGAAAAGGCAGCTCAGCGAGAAGCAGGACCGCCTGCTCCGGGCCCTCGCCGAGGTCGACAACGTCAAGCGCCGCACCCAGCGCGAGCGTGACGAGTACGTCCGCTACGCCAACGAGAGCCTCATCCGCGAGCTCCTGCCCGTGATCGACAACTTCGACCGCGCGCTCGAGGCCGCCCGCGCGACGGGCGAAGCCACGAAGGTCGTCGAGGGCGTCACGCTGATTCAGCGCGAGTTGTTGAAGGTCCTGGAGCGGGTGGGCGTCACGCGCTACCCGGCGCTCGGCGAGCGATTCGACCCGAACCGCCACGAAGCGACCGGCCGCGTGGCGAGTGGCAGCCATCCACCCGACACGGTCGTGGCCGAGATGGCGCCGGGCTACTTGCTCAACGGCCGCGTGCTGCGCCCCGCCCAGGTTGTCGTCGCCGCCGTCGACGACGCAAACGTCGGGTAGCCCACGGGATGGCGCGCGATTACTACGAGATCCTTGGGGTGGCGCGGGGTGCGGGCGAAGCGGAAATCAAGAAGGCCTACCGCCAGCTCGCGATGCAATGCCATCCCGACCGCAATCCTGGCGACAAGCAGTCCGAGGAGCGCTTCAAGACCGTCAACGAGGCGTACACCGTGCTCTCCGATCCCGACAAGCGCGCGCAGTACGACCGCTTCGGCACGGTCGGGCAGGCGGGTGGCGGCCACGGGGAGGCCGGTTTCGGGACGCTCTTCGAGGACATCTTCGAGAACTTCTTCTCGGGCGGGGGCAGCGGCCGTGGCCGGCACTCCCGCGCGGCCCGGGGCGAGGACCTCCAGTACGAATTGAAGATCACGCTCGAGGACGCAGCGAGCGGCGTCGAGACCAAAGTGCAGATTCCGCGCCTCGAGACCTGCGAGCACTGCACGGGCACCGGAGCCGAGACGGGAAGCCGTCCGGTCGTGTGCGATCTGTGTCGCGGGCGGGGTCAGGTCGCCTCCCAACTGGGCCCACTGACGGTCGGACGAACGTGCCCGAAGTGCCGCGGCGAGGGCCAGCGGATCGAGACGCCGTGCAAGGTCTGTCGCGGCGAGGGCCGGCAGCGGGCCGAACGGGTGCTCCAGGTCAAGATCCCGGCCGGCATCGAGGACGGAATGCAGATGCGGCTCAACGGCGAGGGCTCGGGCGGGCTCCTCGGCGGTCCGGCCGGCGACCTATACGTCCTCGTCCGGATCCTCGACCATGAGCTGTTCGCCCGCGAAGGCGCCGATCTCCACTGCGACCTGCCCCTGTCCTTCCCGCAGCTCGCCCTCGGCACCGAGGTCGACGTGCCCGTGCTCAACGGGACGGCGAAGCTCAAGATTCCCGCCGGAAGCCAGCCCCACCACGTGCTGAGATTGCGCGGCCAGGGCATGCCCCACCTCCGCAGTCGCGGCCACGGTGACAGTTGTTACCGCCTGGTCCTCGAGGTCCCGCATGCGCTCAACGCCCGCCAGCGCGAGGCGCTGGAGGCGTTCGAGGCCGCGTCGAAGGGGCAGGGCAGTCCGCTGCGCGCGTCCTTCCTCGAGCGAATGAAGAAGCTCCTCGAGTAGGCCCATCGCCGCGCCACCGAGCTACTGGGAGCTGGCCCTCGCCGTCGACGACGATACCTCCGAAGCGCTGACGAATTTCCTCTGGGAGCAGGGCGCGCTTGGGGTCGTCGAGGAGCAGGCTCCCGGACGGGGACCTTCGCTGCGCGCCTTCTTCCCCGACCTGGTGGGACCGGCGACCCTGGAGACGCGCGTCCGGGACTACCTGGCGTCCCTCGCCGCGCTCGGTCTCGCCACGGCGGCCGCCCCCACCATCACCCCACTCGCCGACCACAACTGGGCCGAGGCGTGGCGTGAGCATTTCCGTCCGCTGCTCGTGGGCCGCCGGCTGCTCGTGGCGCCGCCATGGGACGTCCCCGGGACGAGCGAGCGCATCGTGCTCGTCATCGAGCCGGGGCGCGCGTTCGGCACCGGTCATCACGGCAGCACGGCCGGCTGTCTCACCCTCCTCGAGCGCGTGCTCGAGCGCGAGCGACCGTCCGCAGCGATCGATCTCGGGACCGGCTCGGGGATCCTCGCCATCGCGGCCGCCCGGCTCGGCGTGCCGGTGGTCCTCGCCGTCGACGACGATCCCGACGCGGTCGCCGTGGCCGCCGCCAACGCGCGGGTCAACGACGTGTCCGCGCGCGTCGAGTGCCGGCGTGAGGACGCCGCCGCCCTCGACGCGACACCGGCGCCGCTGGTGCTCGCGAACCTCCTCAGCGCCGCCCACGCGCGGCTTGCCCCGCGCTACCGCCGCCTGCTGACACCGGGCGGCACGTTGGTGCTCGGCGGCATCCTCGACGCCGAGGCCGGCGCCGTGGATGAGCGCCTGCGCGCCGAAGGCCTCACCGCGACCGACGACGTCTCGATCGAGGGCTGGACGTCCCTCGGGTTCCGTGCACCGCTTCACGATCGCGCCTGAGCGGATCGAGGGCGATCGCGTCGCCTTCGACGCCGACGAGACGCGGCACCTCGTCCGCGTGCTGCGGCTCGGCCCCGGCGACCTCGTCATCGCCGCCGACGGCCAGGGGCGCGACTATCAGGTCCAAATCTTGGCACTCGGCGGCACGGCCACGGGCGCGATCCTCGGCGTGGCGCCCACGCGCGCGGAGTCGCCGCTGGCCATCTCGCTCGTGCAAGGCGTGCCCAAGGGCGACAAGATGGAGACGATCATCCGCGCCACCACCGAGCTGGGTGTCGCGCGGATCATGCCCGCGCTGACGGCGCGGACGGTGATCCGCGCCGACGCCGCCGCGTGGCGTGAGCGGACGCGGCGGTGGCAGCGTGTGGCGAAGGAGGCGACGAAGCAGTGTGGCCGCGCCGTCGTCCCGCCCGTCGAGGCGCCGCGCGCGCTCGCCGATTGGCTCGCGAGCGAAGAACCCGCGGACCTGCGGCTCTGCCTCTGGGAGTGCGAGGGCGTGCCGCTCCGCCGTCTCCTCGACGCACTCGACACGACACCACGCAGCGCCACGGTGATCGTCGGCCCCGAGGGTGGGCTCACCGAGGACGAAGTCGTGGCGGCGCGCGCGGCCGGCTACACGTCGGTGACGCTCGGGCGCCGCATTCTCCGGACGGAGACGGCAGGGCCCGCGATCGTGGCCGTCCTCCAACATCGCCTCGGCGACTTCGGCGCGGAAGAACCATGACAGCGGCCGCGGGCTACGAGTACTTCGACGTGGAGGCGGACGTGGGCGTGCGCGCGTGGGGCGTCGACCGCGCCGAAGCGTTCGCGCAGGCGGCGCTCGCCGTGCTCGCGCTCGGCGTCGCCCCCGCGGAAGTGGAGGAGCGGGACACGCGCGACGTCCGCGCGCAGGGCGCCTCGACCGAGGAGCTGCTCGTGGCGTGGGTCAACGAGTGCGTGTACGTGCAGGAGATCGAGGGCTTCGCCGTCCACCGTGTGTCGGTCACGGCGCTCGGCGCCGAGGTCGTCCACGGCTCGCTTCACGGCGAGGAGCTGGACGCGAGTCGCCATCGACTCGGCACGGTCGTCAAGGGCGCGACCCACCACCGCGTGTCGGTCGCCTCCACGGCGACGGGTTGCGCAGTCAGCGTGATCGTGGATGTGTAGGGATAGATCTTCGAGATGAAGCGCCCATCGGCGGACTACCGCGGCTGATCGAGAACGCCCGTCACGCGTTGGCGCCGGCGTGTTATCGTTGCCGGCCATGGACACTCTAGAACTCGGACTCAAGGGCAAGGTCGCGATCGTGACGGGCGCAAGCGACGGGTTGGGGCGCGCGGCGGCGGAGCGCTTCGCGCGCTGCGGGGCGAACGTGGCGATCGCAGCGCGCCGGCCCGACGTGCTGGAGTCAGCCGCCCAGGCCATCCAGAAGGCGACGGGCACCGAGGTCCTCGCCCGGCCGACGGACGTCACCAAGCTGGCCGAGCTGCAGGCGCTCGTGGCCGCCGTCACCCAGCGCTTCGGCGGGGTCGACGTCCTCGTCAACAACGCGGGGACTTCCTCGGCGGGCGCGCTGGAGACCGTCACCGACGAGATGTGGCAGTACGACTGGGACCTCAAGGTCATGGCCGCCATCCGCCTGTCACGGCTCGTGATCCCCTCGATGAAGGCGCGCGGCGGCGGCGCGATCCTCAACATCACCACCATCGGCGGCAAGGCGCCGGCGGCGAAGGCGCTGCCGACGTCGGTCACGCGGGCCGCCGGCATCAACCTGACCAAGTCGCTCGCCAACGAGTACGCGGCCGACGGCATCCGCGTGAACACCATCTGTCTCGGCGTGGTCAAGAGCGCGCAGTGGACGCGACGCTTCAAGGGCGGCGACCTCAACGCCTTCTACACGGACATGGCCAAGCAGCGGCGGGTCCCCGTCGGTCGCATCGGCGAGGCCGAGGAGTTCGCGGACCTCGCCGCCTTCCTCGTCTCCGAGCGGGCCCGCTTCATCACGGGCGCCTCGGTCAACTTCGACGGAGGCGCGGCCGCGGTCGTCTAGCAGCCTGCTGGACGTTTCATATAGGAGACGCGCGGCGGAGGGAGTGTGTCATCCGCGCAACAGTGGGGCCTCGGACAATCGCCGCTGATCGCCGGAACGTTGTGATCTTTCGACACCTCGCATCGATACCGCTCCGTGGCACCCGGGTTGCTCCCCCCCTGACCTCGGCCATGTATCAGAAGACGATCCGCAAGCGGGTGAGCGTCAACGGGATCGGTCTTCACTCCGGCAAACACGTCGGCGTCACGATCGGCCCGGCCCCGCCGAACTCCGGTATCGTCTTCCGCATTGCCGGTCACGTCGAGCCCATTCCCGCCGCTCCCGAGAGCGTCGTCGACTCCCACTACGCCACGACAGTCGGGCGGAATGGCACACGGATCCAGACCGTCGAGCACCTGCTGGCGGCGGCCGCGGGCCTCGGAATCGACAATCTCGACGTGGCGGTGGACGGCGCGGAAATCCCGGCGGCTGACGGCAGCGCCAAGCCCTTCGTCGCGCTCCTGACCGCCGCGGGACGCACCGTGCAGTCGGCGCCCCGCCGGCACATCGTGATCCCCCATCCGATCCGAGTCGGCACCGGCGGGCGATGGATCCACATCGTGCCCTCGGACACGTTCCGCATCAGCTATACGCTCGACCACGACCATCCCGCCATCGGGACGCTGGCACTCTCCTGCGTGCCCAGCGAGCGCATGTTCGTCGAGGACTTCGCGCCCGCGCGCACCTACGGCTTCCTCAAGGACCTCGGCCAGATGCGGCGGGAGGGGTTGGCGCGTGGCGGCTCACTCGAGAACGCCGTCGTCCTCGGCGAGCGCGGCGTCCTCAACGGGCTCCGCTATCGTGACGAGTTCGTCCGCCACAAGATTCTCGACCTTATCGGCGACCTGGCGCTCCTCGGCCGCCCCGTCGTCGGCCACGTGATCGCGCGAAACGCGGGCCACGATCTGAACTTCCAGCTCGTGCTCGAGATCCAGCGCGCTCTCGGCCTCGAGCGCCGGCCCGCGGGCGCGCCGTTGCCCGTCCTCGCCCACGAGCTGTCGGCGCGCGTCACCAGCCCCCTGCTCCCCGCCCCCGGTCTCGCGATCTAGAACATGGGGGGCCCCGAGCGGGCCCCCCATACCCGATTAGGAACATGGGGGGCCCCGACATGGCCCCCCATACCACCCCCCCAACGCTCGGGCCGTCGCGGCAAAGCCGTGACGGCCCTCGATCCTCCGGTAGGCTCCTCGCCTGGATCATTCATGAACGCCGCACGTTACAACGAGCGGGGCCTGCCGTGGGGAGCGCCCCCCGAGGACCGCAGCGGAAGGGCCCCACTGGGGGATGGGTGGAGCGAGGACCGCAGCGGGGGCGCTCCCCACGGCAGGCCCCGCTCGCCTCGCGCAAAGATCGTTCATGAATAATCCAGGCTAGCAGTCCGCGAGCGGCACGTTCCCGCAGGG
>Ga0184633_10000817_pt1 | contig 12170 bp, 15 predicted proteins | sample PLM31_170_b1_FD_133156 | JGI IMG/M metagenome (GOLD analysis project Ga0184633, IMG submission 133156) | Groundwater sediment microbial communities from an aquifer in East River, Colorado, USA - PLM3-1_170_b1 | ecosystem: Environmental > Terrestrial > Soil > Riparian zone | place: USA: East...
CGGGGCTGACCTGCACGCGGCTCTTTCCTCCGCTCTTTTGCCAGCGCACGGTGGCCGTCAGCAGGTACCTCACGTCCAACTCTTGAGCGATCTGTTTCGGAGTTTTCGTCGTCTTCTTGTAGGGCATCGAGCTGCCTCGGGCGATCACCTCCACGCCCGGCAAGGAGGTCAGCTTGCCGCGGACTGCATCGGCGATACCGTCCGCGAAGTAGTCGTCCTCGGCAACCCCCAGGTTCTCGAACGGTAGCACCGCGACTCGCTTCACGGCCGCGGTCTGGCCCGTGCCACTCTGGGTACGGCGGAGGAGGAGGAAGACCCCCGCGACGGCGAGAACGACGAGCGTGACCGCGGCGATGAGGACTTTCCTCTTCCCGGTCGGTGGTGCGCCGACCTGAATGCCGGTGCTCATCGTCGGCCCGGACGCCTGCGAGAGCGCGAATGCGATGTCCTTGGCAGACTGAAACCGGTTGTCTCGGTCCTTCTCCAGGCAATGGCGCGCGACGCGATCGAGGGCTTCCGGGATGTTTAATCCGGACCCCGATAGATCCGGCGGCTCCTCCTTCAGAATGGCGGACATCGTGTCCGCGGCTGTCTCCTTCTTGAACGCCCTCCTGCCCGAGAGAAGCTCGTACAGGATCGCACCGTATGAAAAGATGTCCGAACGGTGGTCGACCGGAAGCCCTCGCACCTGCTCGGGCGACATGTAGCCGACAGTTCCCATCACCGTCCCTGGCTCGGTGTGACCGGATTTCGTGGGTGCACTCGTCTCCTCGCCGGCGGCAGTTGCCTCGACCTTCTTCGCCAGGCCGAAATCGAGGATCTTGAGGTGGCCGTCCTTCGTGATGAAGAGGTTCTCGGGCTTCAAGTCGCGGTGCACGACCCCCCTCTCGTGGGCGGCGGAGAGGCCCTTGGCGAACTGCAGCGCGTAGTCGACGGCCTGCTTCTGCGGAATCGGACCGGTGTCCAGCTTCCCGCGCAGCGTCTCGCCTTCCAGAAGCTCCATGACCGCGTAGGAGACGCCGTCGTGCGTCCCGAAGTCGAAGATCGAGAGGATATTCGGATGCGACAGCGCCGCGACGGCCTTCGCCTCACGCTCGAACCGCGCGAGCGTGTCAGGATCGGCTGCGACGGACTGCGGGAGAACCTTGATCGCGACGTCCCGGTCGAGCTTCCTGTCCCGCGCCCGGTACACCTCGCCCATCCCGCCCGCGCCGATCGGGGCCAGGATTTGGTAGGGGCCAAGCTGAGTTCCGGCGGCGAGCGTCATCAGAGGATGACGGCAACTCTACACTGCGGTCTTGCTGAGGGTAGGACGCAGCGTCGGACGGACGCCATACCGTCTATGATTTGCGGATGCCGGGCCAGCTGGGTTTTCCATGACGAGGCCGAACGCCGGCGCGCGGGCGGTGGACCTGCTCCTCGAGCTTGTCGCCATTCCCTCCGTGACCGGCTCCGAGGGCGCGGTCCTCCATTTCCTGGAGGACCGATACGCCGGGCACGGGTGGACTGTCGAGAGAATGGAGGTCTCGCCCGGCCGCCGCAACCTCTTCGTCCACCGGGGACACCCGAGGGTGGTCCTGATGACGCACGCGGACACGGTGCCGCCTTACTTCGAGCCGCGGCGCGAGGGAGGCGCTCTCATCGCGCGGGGCGCCTGCGACGCGAAGGGGAGCCTCGCCGCGCAGGCCGTGGCGCTCGAGGAGCTCTCCGCCGAGACGGCCGAGGCGGGCCTCCTCGTCTTGGTCGGCGAGGAGAAGGGCTCCGACGGGGCGCTCGCCGCGAACCGCCGGCCGCATCTGGCGCAGTACTTGATTGGCGGCGAGCCGACGGAGAACCGGTTCGTGGCGGGCGCGAAGGGGTGCCTGCGGATCGTCGTCGAGACGCGCGGCGTCGCGGGCCACTCCTCGATTCCGGAGAGCGGGAAGTCGGCCGTGGAACCGATGCTCGACTTCCTCTCCGACCTGCGCTCTCTGAAGATGCCCGAGCACCCACTCTTCGGAAAGACAACCATGAACGTAGGGCTCCTCCAGGCGGGCACCGCCCCCAACGTCATCGCGGATTCCGCGCGGGCGGAGATCGTCTTCCGAACCGGCGAGCCGGTCGAGCGGCTGATGGCGCACATCAATGCCCTGGCCGCGCGCCGTGCGGAGGTGAAGGTCGGATATCGCTCGGATCCCGTCTCGTTCCGCTGCCCCCGGTCTTCGCCGGGCGAGGTCGTTTCCTTCGCCTGCGACCTGCCGCTCCTGCCCGCCTGGGGAGAGCCGATCCTCATGGGGCCGGGCTCGATCCTGGAGGCCCACGCAACGGAAGAGAAAGTCGAGCTCTCCGAGATCGAGAAGGCCGTCGCGATCTACACGGACCTCGTCAAAGGCCTGCTCTCACGCGGCGAAGAGCATCTGGAGCCGAAGAAGGCGGGCGGCTAAGCACTCATCGCGAACTGGTAGGATTCGGCGGCTTCATTCTTCCGTCGGAGGCAAATCCATGACGCTCGATCGGCGTTCGTTTCTGACGGCCACCGGCGTTGCGGCCCTGACCTCTCTCGCCCCCGACGCGAAGGGTCAGAGCGTTCCATCTGGCGCCACGGGCTCCCGCTCGGCCGCCCTCTTCCTCAAGGAAGACGACGGTTTAGCGCCGGCGGCCTTCGACCGGCTTCCCCTGGAATGGCACCAGGGGCGCGTGAAGGCGCTGCAGGCGCACCTGCGGGAGGAAGGCTTCGCGGGCGCATTGCTCTCGGACCGTTGGAACCTGATCTACTTCACGGGCCTGTTTCACTCGACGACGGAGCGCCCCTTCTCGGTCTTTCTCCCGGCGGACAGGCTGGCCGCGATCTGGTTCCACCCGGGCCTCGACCGCGATCTCGTCAAGAGCTGGTGGGCAAGCGAAACAGAGTCGTACTTCGATTTCCATCACGCCAAAGGGGGGTTCCCCCACGAGGGAAAGGTCCAGCAGGGCGCGAAGGCGGACCTCTTCGAGTGGGCACTCGAGGGCCTGAAGAAGCGCGGCCTCGAGGGCAAACGCATCGCGACCGACCGGGAGCTCTCCCAAAGGCAGCAGGAGACGGCCGGGAAGGTCTTCGTCAAGGAGACGAAGTTCGTCTCGATTGAGGACCACTGCGAGGGGATGCGCATGCGCAAGACCCCGGAGGAGCTCGCCCTCTGGCGCCGCGCCTACCGGGTCTTCGACGAGACGCACGCCTTCGCGCGCGATCTTCTCCTTCAGAAGGGGACCGACCTGACGGATTACGAGCTGGGGCACGCGGCCGAGGAATTCGGTATCAACCTCCTGATGAAAGGGATCAAGAGGGACGGCGCGCCGCACACCGCCGTTGGAATTGACCTCGGCGTCGGTGTGCGGGCGGGGCGGGGAACGGCCTTCCCGCACCCCAACCAGTTTCACCACAACAAGGTGCAGAAGGGAGAGGCGCTGCAGATCGCCGGGGGTGTGCGGATCGGCGGCTGCGGGGGAGAGCTGTACCGCGCCTTCTTGATCGCGCCCTGGACCGACCAACAGAAGAAGGTCTGGACGGTCTCGCGGGACTGCTGCCTGATGCAGAAGGACCTCTCACGCGAAGGGGTCGCCTGCTCGACGGTCGCCTACCAGATCCACAAGCACCAGGTGAAGGAGGGGATGCAGAAATACATCTACCACCGCCCGGCGCACGGCATGGGGACGGAGGGGCACCAGCCGCCCTACCTGGCCCTGGGGGACTACACGATGCTCGAGCCGGGAATGATCTTCTCCGTCGAGCCGGGGCTCTACGATCCGGCGAACGGCTTCGGCGTGAACTTCTCCGACGGCTTCGCGGTTCAAAAGGGGGACCGTCCGTCGCTCCAGATGTCGCGGCTACCCTGGTCGGAGGACTGGTGCCTGATCAAGCTGTGAAGGGCCGCCGCATTCTCCGGAAAGTGCTCCTTGGCTTCGCGATCCTGGTCTTCGTTCTGGCCGGGGCTGCTGTCTGGATGATCGGGCCGCGCAACCTGATCGGGATGGCGCGTTATGACCAGCGCCGCGAAGGCAACCTGAAGGTCGGCGACGCAGCGCCGGATGTCACGCTCGTGGCGCTCGACGGAAAGACACCGGTCGCGTTGCGCGATCACGTGGGCGAAAAGCCCCTCGTCCTGATTCTCGGCAGCTACACCTGACCTCCCTTCCGGCGCTCGGTCGAGCGAGTCCAGGCGATGTCCCGGAAGTACCGGGGACGGGCGAACTTTCTGACGCTCTACATCAAGGAGGCGCATCCCGAAGACGAGTGGCAGATGGATGTCAACGAGAAAGAGGACGTCTGCTATCCGCAGCCCAAGACCCTCACGGCGCGGGTCGCGATCGCCAACGATTTCGTCGTGCGTTTCCGGTACGAGATCCCCATGGCCGTGGACCCAATGGACAACCGCGCCAACGCGGCCTACGCCGGGTGGCCCGAGCGCTTCTACATCCTGGACGAGGGTGGAACCATCGTCTTCAAGGGAAAGCCCGGCCCCTTCGGGTTCAAGCCGGCAGAGGTCGAGGCCTGGCTCGCGAAGCGCTTTTCCGGGTGACGCGGCCCGGCTGAGCAGAACGAGGCGTCGTCGTGCCCAGCATCAAGTGCCCGCGCTGCGGCCTCATCAACTTTCCGAATGCGGAGGTTTGCCGACGCTGCAAGGGCGCCTTGCCCATCTGGCCCGAGGAACCGACCGCCGCGCCGGCAGCTCCGGCTCCACCCCCGCCGCCCAAACGACCGGGACCCTTCGTCGTCAACGAGGTGAAGATCGGGATCGTAATCAGTGTCCTGGGGCTCCTCGCCAGCCTCTGGGCGCGCTCGAACGAGGGGGAAGCCGCGAATTCGATCCTGATCCTGCTCGGCGTCGTCGGCGGCCTGGCGATCTTGGCGGGAAGCGTCCTGCTCGTGATGGCCGCTTTTCGGGAGAGCAGCCTCTGGGGCCTGGGGGTGCTCCTGGTTCCCTTCGTGGGCCTCGTGTTCGTCTTTGTCCACTGGGACGCGTCGAAGCGGTCCATTGTGATTCAGACCGTCGGCGCTGCGCTGCTGCTCTTCGCGCTCTTCGGCGCCAGAATAGACTTTCGGGAGCTCGCGGAAGCGACCGGCATTTAGCAGGGTGCTGAAAAAAGGCTCGGGCGTCGCGTCCGGGCTTTTGCATTCCGCGTCGCTAACCGAGTCGTCGCGGAGGTTTCGGCGAGGTCTTCTCGGCGCCGCGAGCAAAAGCCCGTCCGCCCTACGGGTTGCGGCGGCGCGGGACCGTCTCTCCGGGCGCGGCGGACCCTCGCGGTTCCACCGCCCCCGGTCCGTTGAGCGGGGACCTTGCGGTCCCCGAACCCCTCGGCGTCGCCGCTCCGAGGTCCTGAGTCGCCGAAGGCGGCGAAGGATGCGCACGGCATCGCCTGCGTCGCGGCTCCTTGCATCCGGCCCCACGGCGCTCGCAACGCCGCCCAACCCCTTTTTCAGCAGCGGGCTAGCCCGGCGGGTCACTCTTCGGGATTCGCCAGCCGGTTCACCGTGGGGTTCTTGACCGGGTTGTTGTGGACGTCTAAGGCCGCGAAGACGATCCCTTCGTGAAAGAAGGTCCGCTCGGAAGCGGATAGGTCGAGTGCCACGAGACCTTCGCCCACCACGCGGAAGGACCCCGAGAGGCCGTTCTCGTTGAGCAGATGCGTGCCGAAGAGGGCCACACGCCTGAGGCTTTCCACCGAGGCTCCGGCCCCGTCCTCTTCGACCGAGTCGAGGCGCTCGCTGGCGGCCCCGTCGCGCATGCCGGTCACGCGGAGCATGACCGAAGAGCCTCGCTACTCCCTGCGGAAATGGTTGCGGCGCCGTTCGCTCTGGCGGCGGTCCGCCGCGCGGCGGTCGTAGGGGAAGCGCTCGGGAAACTCCGGCGGGTCGACGAGGAAATACTCGGCGGCGTCCACCGCCGCCGAACGAGAGATCGAAAGGATCCTTCCGTCGGGCCGCGGCCAGATCTTGAGCTCTAGTAAGTCGCGGATGAAGCCCGCTTCCAGCGCCGGCGTCGGGATGCCCAGCGTGTCGTTGACTGCGGCCACAATTCGCCGTGCGTCCGGCACGAGGACCGCTTTGGCCAGGCGCCAGCCCTTCGCGGAGAGGACGGAGCGCTCATCGTAGGCCCAGGGCTCCGGTTGGTGCTCTTCCTCTTCCCATCGCGCCATCCCCACCTCCGGATTCTCAGCACGAGTGTAACCGGACAGCTCCCCGGCGGGAAGATCAGAGTGAGCCCCTCGGAGCGTGGGGAGGGGCTCTCTACCTCTTTCCCGCGGCCAGGCCATGCGCGCCCGGCGGCTCCCCGACGGAGCGCCGCCGCCGCGTCAGGCGGTGTGGATCCGGCGCGCCGCGGGCGGCGGGATCGCGGGGTCAGGGCGGGATCGCACGACGTCCGCTACCTTCAGGATCGAGCGGCAGATCGCGAGGGCGCGCGACGGCGCGCTCGAGCGGACGGGATAAACCGAGTGGAGATATGGCTGGCCTTCTTCGATCCAGCCGACGGACCAGCCACCGTAGATCTCCTTCTTCTCGAAGTGCCACCAGCCGAACTCCCGGGAGAATCGGGCGGCGAGCCCCGCCGCCGTCGCGTCGTCGCGCGAGTACGGCGGGACGGCATCTCCCAGCTCGACGCTCAGGACTTCCCGCGCGATCTTGCGGTCGAGCTCCAAGCCCGCCTCGGGCTCCATGTCATTACCTCTGCGGCTCGTGAACGGCATGGGCCTTCGTTACCAGAGCCGGCCCGGAAAGCCGCCGCAGTCGCAGCTGTCCGGAAAGGCGCACCAGCCGGCCCCGTCCGTTCCGGTGGTGTGAAGGGCACGGCGGTGTCCGCACATCGCGCAAGAGTCCTCGGTCTTCGTGGCGTCGGGAAATCGGGTGAGAGGCGACGCGCCCGTTTCGAATGACGCCGCGGGATCGCGCTCGGACGCCGGCGTTCCTTCCGCCGCCTCCCGTCCCATTTCCTGAGGCCGTTGCCAGGAAGGTCTTCCGTCCATCTTTTCTCCCCACCTCATGTGCATTTCTCATGTACAGCTCGCCCGTGTTGGAAGCAAGAGGGGACCACCTCTCCCGTGGCTTGCTGTTGGGAGAGAGAGCATATCATGGGCGGTGAGCACGAATTTCGAAATAGCCAGAACGCGCGTCGCGACGGCACCAAGGTGGCCGTGGCGTGTCGGACTACGAGGTCAAGGGAAGAGCGAGGCGGTGATTCACGGCGAACATCGCGAGTTCCAGCCGGCTCGAGACGCCGAGCTTGTCGAAGATGTGCGTCAGGTGGTGCTTGACCGTGTCCTCGCTTAAGAGAAACTTCTTGGCGATCTCCTTGTTGGTGTAGCCCGCCACGATCGTCGCGACGATCTCGAGCTCCCTTCGGGTCAACCCGAAGGACTTCTCAGCGGCGGCGGGGCCGGCGGCGAGGAGGCTGCGCAGCGCGTGGACGAGGTCGGAGACCTCCCCGCGTCCCACCCAGTATTGCCCCGCCATGACGGTACGGATGCTCTTGAACAGCAGTTGCGTGGCCGATTCCTTCATCACCACGCCGCGAGCCCCGATCTGGAGGGCCTCGACGATCTGCTCCTTCTCGATTGCCGCGGTCAGCAGGATCGTCCGCGTGGAGGACGCCGTCCCTGAGAGCGCCCGCAGCACCTCGAGGCCCGGGAGCCTGGGCATCGCGAGGTCGAGAAGGAGGATGTCCGGCTTGAGCTCCTCGACCAGCTTGACGGCCTCCCGCCCGTCGGCGGCCTGTCCGGCCACCACGAAATCGGTCTCGGTCTCGAGGAGCTTGCGCAGGCCGTCCCGCACGATCTGATGATCGTCGGCAATGACGATGCGGATCGGTTCGCGCCTCTTATCCATTCTTCTCCGGAAGGACGATCGTTAGCCGGGCCCCCCGGCCCCTTGTGGATTCTACGGTCAGTTCGCCGCCGATGGAGCGGACCCGCTCCTTGATGATCACCGGCCCCTTGCGCGCCGCGTCCAGCTCGGCCTGCGCGAGGCGCCCCTCGAAATCGAAGCCGTGGCCGTCGTCGTCCATCACGAGCTGGAAGCGGCCGCTCTCGCGCCCGAACCGCACCACGACGTTCTCGGCTCCGCTGTGCTTACGCACGTTGACCAGAGCCTCCTGCGTGATCCGCGCCAGCTCCTGGCAGACTCGTGGCGAAAGGGGGACTTCATGGAGGTCCGTGACGAAGCTCGCCGCGATGCCGGTCTCCCGGCGGAACCGCGCGACGGATTCCGCCAGGAAGTCGAGGAGGTGCTCGGATCCGATGTCGAGGGGCCTCATCTGCTGCATCAGCTCGCGCATGCTCACGACTTCCTGGCGCAAGAGCTCCTGGACCCGCGCAAGCTCGCTCGCTAAGGGCGAATCCTCCGCAACCTGCCGCCGCAGGACGTCCACCTCCACCTCCACGCCGATCAAGGACTGGATCGCCCCGTCGTGGAGCTCTCGGGCGACGAGCGCCCGGTCCATCGCCGTGACCTGCGAGGTTTCGGCGCGGAACTGCTTCTCTTTCTCCATCAGATACCCGGTGAGAAAGCCAAGAAGGAGGAGGTAAGCCGCCGAGACGAGAGCCGGAAAGAGACGCGCGCCCGAAGGGGAAAGGGCCTCCGCGAGAAGAATCAGCGACGCCGCGGTCCCCGCGGTTGCCATCGTTGCGGAAAGGCCCCACCGGTAAGCGGCGGCGAGGAGAACGAAGGCGAGCAAGAGGCGTCCCGGCGCGCCGCTGGACAGGGCCACGGCTACCGCGAGCGCGAGATCCCCGGCGTGCGCCAGCAGGCGGAAGGCGGATGTCGGCTCGCGGTTTCGGAGAAGGCCTAGCACGAGGAGGCCCTCTCCCAAAGCGAGCAGGAGAAGACCTGAAGCAATGCTCGTGAACCGGACCAGAAACCCCGTCTCCAGTGAGGAGAGAAGGAGCGAAGCCGCGGCGACGGCGATTCGAGCGACCGCGAGCGCGCGCTCCTCCCTCGCGGCCTCGGCCGCGGAGGAGGCGGAGGTGAAGAGTCGCGAGGAACCTGGCGGTTGCAAGCGAAGGATTATAGGAAGGTCTGTCCGAACGTTTTCAACTGCGGACTCGAAGGACGACGCGATCCTTCACAGTATATGCTCTCGCCCTCGCATCCGGAACACATCCTGCATAGGATTGGCGCCATGCCGAATCCGAAAGGCCTGCCTCTCACTCTCTTCGCCTTCGCCAGCGTCCTTTTCGCCTGCGTGTTTCGCGCGCCCGAAGGGGAAGCAGCCGCGCTTTCCGTAGAGAGAATCCGGCTCCCCGCCGGCTTCCAGGCGCGTCTCTATGCAAGCGTGCCCGGCGCTCGCTCCCTGGCCTTGAGCCCCGGCGGCACGCTTTTCGTCGGCACGCGCCGGGAAGGGAAGGTCTACGCGGTCCGCGATGGCGGGCGAAGCGTCGTCACGATCGCGAGCGGTCTCCGCATGCCCAACGGCGTGGCCTTCCGCGACGGCTCGCTCTACGTCGCGGAGATCGGCCGCGTGCTGCGCTACGACGGGATCGAGGCTCGCCTCGAATCCCCGCCGCGCCCCGCCGTGGTCAACGACTCTTTTCCCGAGGACGGTCACCACGGCTGGAAGTTCATCCGGTTCGGCCCCGACGGGCTGCTCTACGTGCCCGTGGGCGCCCCCTGCAACATCTGTGAATCGAAGGAGCCAGTCTACGCGGCGATCCATCGGATGAAGCCGGACGGCACGAGTCTGGAGCTCTTTGCCAGCGGCGTGCGCAACACGGTGGGCTTCGACTGGCACCCCGACACGAAGGAGCTCTGGTTCACCGACAACGGCCGCGACATGTTGGGCGACAACGTGCCGCCCGACGAGCTCAATCACGCCCCGCGCTCCGGGATGCACTTCGGCTATCCCTACTGCCACGGCAAAGGCATTTCGGACCCCGAGTTCGGCAAGCGGAGGTCCTGCTCGCAGTTCGCTGCTCCTGCCCTGGAGCTTGGCCCGCACGTCGCCGCCCTCGGCATGCGCTTCTACACCGGCGCGATGTTTCCTGCCGAATACAAGAACCGCATCTTCATCGCGGAGCACGGCTCCTGGAACCGCTCGACGCCGATCGGCTACCGCGTCATGACCGCGCGCGTCGAGAACGGCCGCGCATCGGATTACAAAGTCTTTGCCGAAGGCTGGCTCACCGGCCGCAGCGCCTGGGGGCGTCCCGTGGACGTGCTCGTGATGCCGGACGGGGCGCTCCTCGTCTCGGACGACGAGGGCGGCGCGATCTACCGGGTCTCCTACGGAGCGGAGCGGCAATAGGGCGAGCTGCCGCTCAACCCGCCTCCGGCGGGATCTCCTCCGGACGCTTGCCGCGGTTCTCGCGGTCGCGCCGCGCGTGCCGCTTCGGGTCGAAGGGAACGGCGGCGTAGCAGATCGGGCACTTCAGCCTGCCGTCCGCTGGGATCGGCGAAAAGCGGGCGGCGAGGCACTCGGCGCAGTGCCATCGCGCGAACCGGCGCTCCTCCCGCTCCTCCAGCATCCCGGGAATCCTAACAAGAAGTGTCGCAAGGACAGGTCGGCGGCCGTTGCCGAGACGGAGGCGGGCACGCTCGGGGCGTCCTCGCCTGAGCCGGGGTTAGGGCGCGCTCGGGCGGGCGAATCGGTATAACTGGCCGGGAGTTTCTCCTCCCCGGGTCCGACTGGGTTGAATCCTCATGACGTCGGCGCAGTGGTCGCACTTCACGCTGCCATCCAGCGCGACCGAGGTCTTGTTCGACCGACCACAGTTCCTGCAGGTCCAGGTTCGAAGGGCGTATTTCATGGCGCACCCGCTTTCTTGCCGAAGGCCGGCGACGGGCGGTCCGAGATTGGCCGATGTGGTCCGTCGGAGGGGATCGGGAGATACAGCCTATCACAGGCCAGTCTTCACGAGGGCTCTCGCTCGACAATAGGCTTACGTCTCCATATCCTTTCCGCGGATCGAACCGATGAAAACGCAACAGGAGATCAAAACGGAGACCCGCAGAATTCGGGAGCGGGCGAAAGAACTCTCTGGCTTTTGGACCTCCGAGCTGGCCGCCGCGACCTATGCACTCGAGTGGGTCCTCGAGAAAAGGCCCGCCCCCCCGTCTTCGGACACTGGGAGCTCCGCGAGCGGCCTCGGCAAGATCGCAGAAGCGCTCGTCAAAGCGGCTGAGCGACCCAAAAAGCCGGGGGGAGCGCCAAAGCCGAAAGGGCCACGACGGTTACCATCACCCGCGAAGTAATGTCGGGGCGCAAGCACGATGCCAGGCAGGCCCTTGGATCGAACTGGTCGGATTGCCCCGCGCTGACGGCCATTGCGCAAGGGTGCAGATGTGGATAACCTTGCACCCCTCACGGAAACGGAGGTGAGTCATGGCGGTTAGGATCAACAGCGAAGCTCCCAACTTCTCCACGGAGACCACGCAGGGGAACATCAACTTCCACGAGTGGATCGGCAACGGCTGGGCTATCTTGTTCTCGCATCCGAAGAACTTCACGCCCGTATGCACGACCGAGCTCGGCTACATGGCGGGACTCCAGCCCGAGTTCGAGAAACGCAACTGCAAGATCATCGGTCTGAGCGTCGACAACGTGGTCGATCACCAGAAATGGTCCAAGGACATCGAGGAGACGCAAGGCCACGCCGTCAACTACCCATTGATCGGCGATCCGGAGCTGAAGGTTGCGAAGGCCTACGACATGCTGCCGGAGGACGCCGGGGACACGGCCCAAGGCCGGACGGCCGCGGATAACGCGACGGTCCGCTCGGTCTTCGTCATCGGGCCGGACAAGAAGGTCAAGGCGATGCTGACCTACCCGATGAGCACCGGCCGCAATTTCGACGAAGTGCTGCGGCTGCTGGATTCCTGTCAGCTCACGGCGAAGCACAAGGTCGCCACCCCCGTCAACTGGAAGCAGGGCGACGACGTCATCATCGTGCCGGCAGTCTCGGACGCCGAGGCCAAGGAGAAATTCCCTGCCGGCTGGAAGTCGCCGAAGCCATATATCCGAATCGTGCCGCAGCCTCGATAGCGATATCCCTTTCGCGCGGGGCAGAGGTGCGCGCGAAGGTTCCCGGCGGATCGGTAAGGAGTTGGTGCGCCCGCCGCGATTCGAACGCGGGACCTTTAGCTCCGGAGGCTAACGCTCTATCCGGACTGAGCTACGGGCGCAAAGAGCCGCGAGGCGAAGCACTTGGGGTGAGTGGAGGGATTC
>Ga0184633_10000818_pt1 | contig 12160 bp, 14 predicted proteins | sample PLM31_170_b1_FD_133156 | JGI IMG/M metagenome (GOLD analysis project Ga0184633, IMG submission 133156) | Groundwater sediment microbial communities from an aquifer in East River, Colorado, USA - PLM3-1_170_b1 | ecosystem: Environmental > Terrestrial > Soil > Riparian zone | place: USA: East...
CCGTGTCGCGGTCACCGGCTCGCGCGTCTCGCCCGGGCTCTACGAGAGCCTCGACCTCCTCGGCAAAGAAGAGTCGCTCGAGCGCATCCGCTCTGCGCGCGGCGCAACTTCTGCTTGACACGACTTGCCTCCCGGGGTAGTTTCCAACACCTGAATCGGGTCTCAGGTTTGAGGCTCAGTCGACTGAGGAGGATTACTCAGATGTACGGAACTCGCCGGAAGGTGCTTGCGGTAACAGCGGCCGTGATCACCCTCCTCGCTGGGCTCGCCGTCGGCGCGCAGGCGCGGCCGAACGCGTCCGATGCCGCGGTGAATCACAAGATCCAGATAGGAATCGTCTACTCGCGCACCGGCCCGTTCGCGGCGTATGGGGCGGAGTACCTCTCCGGTCTCCGCTTCGGCCTGAGCTACGCGACCGGCGGCACGAACAAGGTCGCCGGCCACGAGATCGAGTTCACCCTCGTCGACGACGCCACCGACCCCGCCAAGGCTGTCTCGGCGGCAAAGGATCTGATCGGCAAGGGGTACAAGATCCTCGCCGGCACCGTCTCCTCGGGCGCGGCGCTCCAGGTAGCTCCCCTCGCCGAGCAGAACAAGATCCTCTACATCTCCGGCCCGGCGGCGAGCGACGCCATCACCGGGATCAACAAGTACACGTTCCGCTCGGGCCGCCAGACGTACCAGGACGTCAAGGCCTCGACCGCGTTCCTAAAGGGCGCAATCGGCAAGAACGTCGTTGTCTTCGCACAGGACACCGCGTTCGGGCAGGGCAACTCCGCCCTGGTGCGGAACATCTTCGGGGATCTCTCCAACCAGAAGGTGGACCGGGTGCTCGTACCCTTTACGGCGCAGGACTTCACGCCGTACGCGCAGCAGTTGCGCCAGAAGAACCCGGACCTCGTCTTCGTCGCCTGGGCGGGGACAACGACGGGGGCGATGTGGAACGCCCTCGATCAGCAGGGCGTCTTCGACGCTGTCGACACGATCGTCACCGGGCTCGCCGAGCGGGCCACCTGGCCCTTCTACGGCCCCGCGACCGCGAAGATCAAGTTCCTGAACCACTACAACGCCACCGCGCCGAAGAACAAGGTCAACGACTGGCTCGTGGCGAAGATGAAGAAGCGGAACCAGGTTCCGGACCTGTTTCACCCCGACGGTTTCGTCGCGGCTCAGATGATCGTCCGAGCGCTGTCGAAGGGCTCGACGACCGACGTGGACAAGATGATCTCTGCGCTCGAAGGGTGGAGCTTCACAGGCCCGAAGGGCCAGCAGGAGATCCGCGCTTCCGACCACGCGATGCTGCAGCCGATGTTCCTCGTCCAGCTCCGCGGGAGCGGAGGCAAGTTCACTGCCAATACCACCGTCCGGCTCCGGGCGAAGCACACGGCGCCGCCCGCGAGGTAGCGAACACCGCAGAAGAAGAGGGCGTCGGTGGCGACTCCCAGCTCCATCCTCGCCACCCGGGGCCTCGGGCTTGACATCGGCGGCGCACACATCGTCGCCGATGTCTCGCTCGAAGTCCGGGAGGGCGAGCTAGTCGGCATCATCGGCCCGAACGGGGCCGGGAAGACGACGCTCTTCAACCTGCTCTCGGGTCTGATGCGGCCGACGGCGGGCAGCATCGAGATCGACGGGCGCGACGTGACCGACCAGCCTCCGTTCGCTCGGACGCGGGCCGGCCTCGGCCGCACGTTTCAGATCTCGAGCGTCTTCCCGCTCTTGTCCGTCCGCGAGAACGTGCGGCTTGCGGCGGAGTCGGCAATAGGGGGCACGCTTCGGCTCTGGCGGCGGGCGGCGCGCTTCCGGCCCGCGCTCGAGCGCGCCGACTGGGCGATCGCTCGCGTGGGACTCGCCGGGCGCGCGTTCTGGCTCGCGGGCGCGCTCGCGCACGGCGACAAGCGAAAGCTCGAGCTGGCGATGGTGCTGGCGGGGGAGTCCCGCGTCATCCTCCTCGACGAGCCGATGGCGGGCATCTCGCACGAGGACGTCGAGGGTCTCGTGGAGCTCATTCGCTCCGTGCACGAGGAGGAAGGGAAGACCGTGCTCCTCGTCGAGCACCGAATGGAGGTCGTGCTCGGGCTCGCCCAGCGGATCGCCGTGATGCACCACGGCGCACTGCTCGCGTTCGACGAGCCGGCGGCGGTAATGGCGAACGAAACGGTCCAGACCGCCTACCTGGGAGAACCGCTGTGAGCACCGCCACCGCACTCGGCGTCACCGACCTGCACGTCTACCTGGGCGAGTCGCACGTTCTCCAGGGCGTCAGCTTCTCGGTGGCGAAGGGCGGCGTGACTGCTCTCCTCGGCCGGAACGGCGTGGGCAAGACGACCACGCTGCGGGCGCTCATGGGACTCGTCCCGCGCTCGCGGGGCACCGTCGAGGTCCAGGGCGAGAACGTGACCCGCCTCCCGACGCACGCGATCGTTCGGCGAGGGGTCGGCTACGTCCCGGAGGACCGCGACGTCTTCGCCGGACTCACCGTGGAGGAGAACCTTCGTCTGTCGGAGCGCGGAGGCAACGGGCGCTACGACTTGGTCTACGACCTGTTCCCCGAGCTCAGGGAGCGTGGCCGGCAACGCGCGGGCACGCTCTCGGGTGGACAGCAGCAGATGGTGGCGATCGCGCGCGCGCTCCTGAACGACAACAACTTGCTGCTGATCGACGAGCCGACGAAGGGCCTCGCGCCGCTGCTCGTGACCGAGGTCGCCGTCGCGCTCGAGCGCGCGGCCGAACTGACCACGATCCTGCTCGTCGAGCAGAACCTCGGCGTCGCCCAGCGCGTCGCCGAGCACGCCGTCGTCCTCGACGGCGGACGGGTCGTCCACGAGGGGCCCGCCGGCGAACTCCTCTCGAGTCCCGAGCGGGTACGAGAGCTTCTCGGCGTCCACGGAGCAGGGCATTGAGCACCTTCGTCCTGCTGACGATCACGGGCCTCGGGCTCGGCGCGCTGTACTTCCTTATCGCCTCCGGGCTGTCGCTCATCTACGGGCTCATGGGGGTTCTCAACTTCGCACACGGCGCCTTCATCACGTTCGGCGCGTACTCGGCGTGGTGGATTACGACGCACGTCGAGGCCTCGGCCGAGGCGGAGCTGATCCTGGCGGCCGCGTTCGGCCTCCTCGTCGGGGCGGTTCTGGCCGCCGCGATCGAGCTCGTCTTCATCCGTCCCCTCTACCGGCGCCCGGTGGAGCAGGTCCTCGTCACGGTCGGGCTCGCGCTCGCGCTAGGCGCGCTCGTCTTCGGGATCTGGGGCGCGGATCCGAAGCTGTTCCCCGACCGGCCCGGCGAGGCGATCGCGCTTCCGTCCTGGATGATCGACACGACAACGATCCTCGGCGCGAACATTCCGAACGACCGGTTCGTCGAGATCGCGGTCGCCCTCGTCGTGCTCGCCGGCCTGACGGCGTTCCTCCGCTTCACGCGCATCGGCCTGATCATCCGCGCCGGCGTCGAGAACCGGGCGATGGTCACGGCGCTCGGGATCGACGTCCGCAAGGCGTTCACCTTCGTGTTCGCCGTCGGAGGCGCCCTGGCCGCGCTCGCGGGCGTCCTGTCGGGCATCTACTTCGGCACGGTCGACCCGGCGCGGGGCACGTCGCTCCTCATCTTCGCCTTTATCGTCGTCGTCATCGGCGGTTTCGGCTCGATCGGAGGATCGGCGGTGGCCGCGGTTGCCGTCGGGCTCGTGCAGCAGTACGCGAATTACTACGCGGCGGACTGGCTCGACTGGAGCGGCGCGGGAGACGTCGCCGTCATGCTCCTGCTCGCGAGCGTCCTGCTTCTCCGCCCCGAGGGCCTCGCTCCGAAGGTGGCGCACTGATGGGCCTAACGGCACGCCGCATGGTCGTGCCCCTCGCGCTGCTCGCCCTGCTCGTCGTCCTGCCGCTTCTCTCCGTCGACATCCCGGTGCTCTTCGGCGGTCCGCTCGACTCGCCGGGAACGCTTCAGTTGCTGGCGCTCTGCCTCGTGTTCGCAGGCGTCGCGCTGTCGTACGACCTCCTCTTCGGCTTCACGGGGCTGCTCTCGTTCGGCCACGCCCTCTACTTCGCGCTCGGGGTCTACGTGCCGGCGATCGCCCTCACGGAGTGGGAGTGGAGCCTGCCGGCGGCGCTCGCCCTCCTCGCGGTGGTAGCGATCGCCGTGCCGCTCGTGCTGGGCTCGGTAAGCCTGCGCGTGACCGGGATCGCCTTCGCGATGGTCACTCTCGCCTTCGCGCAGGCCGGGAACGTGATCGTCCAGACGAACCCGGGCGGGCTGACGGGCGGTGACGAGGGAATCATCCTCAACTTCGACCCGCTTCCCGACTTCCTCGTCGGCGTCGTCAACACGAAGAACCTGTACTGGCTCGCCCTCGGCTATGCGGTCGCCGTCTTTCTGCTCGCGCGAGCCGCGATCGGATCGTCGGCCGGCCACCTGTGGCGCGCGATCCGCGAGAACGAGCGGCGGGTCGAGGTGATCGGGCTGCGGCCTTATCCCTACAAGCTCCTCGCCTTCGTCCTCGCGTCGTTCCTCGCCGCGTGGGGCGGGTTCCTCTGGCTGCTCCTGATCGGCGCAACGCCGGAGGTGACGACCGCGACCTTCACGCTCACGCTCCTCGTCATGGTCGTGCTCGGCGGCGCCGGGACCCGCTTCGGGGCGATGATCGGCGGCTTCCTCTACACCCTCCTCGACTATCGATTTCGAAACCTTGCCGGCGAGGAACGCATCCAGGAGCTCCCCGATGTTCTCAGGGTGCCTCTCTCGGAGCCGCTTTTCCTGCTCGGGGCGCTCTTCGTGGCGATCGTCTTCTTCGCCCCTGGCGGGATCTCGAGCTTCCCTGCCCGGCTACGGACGCTCGTCTATCGGCGGCCCGCGAAGGAGTCGGCGTCGTGAGCGTCCACATCGCCTGGGAGCGGCGCGGCTCCGGGTTCCCGCTCGTCCTCGTCCACGGTCTCGGCTACGCGCGCTGGGGCTGGGAGCCCGTCGCCGACCGGCTCGCGGAGCAATTCGAGGTGATCCTGCTCGACAACCGCGGCATCGGCGAGAGCGACGCGCCACCGGGCCCATACACAGCCGCCGAGATGGCCGCGGACACGCTGCGGGTCATGGACGAGGCGAGCATCGAGCGGGCGCACCTCGTCGGGACGAGCCTCGGAGGGATGATCGCCCAGGAGCTCGCACTCGCCGCGCCTGAGCGCGTGGACAAGCTCGTCCTCGTCTCAACGACGCCGGGCGGGCCGAACGCACCGCCGATGCCCGAGGTAACTGTGCGGCTGTTCGTGGAGACTAAGTCACTCGAGCCCAGTGTCGCGCTTCGCCGGTTTGTCGAGAACGCTCTCGGGGCGGGCGCCGCGAACGGGCTGGTCGAGCGGATCCTCGAGCACCGGGTCCGCACCGCGCAGCCCTTCTCCGCCTGGGCGGCGCAGGCGGCGGCGGGTACTGCGTTCGACGCCTGGGAGCGGCTCCCCGGGCTCGACGCCCCGACACTCGTCCTACACGGCACCGCCGACAACGTGGTCGACCCGCGAAACGCAGAGCTCCTTGCCGCTCGGATCCCGGGTGCGCGCATGGAGCTCTTCCCGGGCTGCGGTCATCTTCCCCCTTGGGAGCAGCCCGAGCGCTTTGTCGAAGTCGTTGAGGAGTTCCTCGCATGACGGGGCCGTTCACCCTCGGCCGCTGGCTCGAAGACCGCGCGCGAAACACGCCCGCGCGGGTCGCGATCGACTTCTCCGGTCGGCGGATCTCATACGAGGATCTCCACCGTCGGGCCGGCCGGATCGCCGCCTCGCTCGCCGAACGGGGCCTCGGTCGTGGCGACCGGGTTGCGACTCTGACCGGGAACGACCCGGACCACGTCGCCCTCTTCTTCGCCTGCGCCGGGCAGGGGATCGCGCTGCAGCCGATCAACTGGCGCCTGTCGCCCCCCGAGGTCCGCTACCAGCTCGACGATGCCGAGCCCTCGCTCCTCGTCGTCTCGGCAGAGCACACCGAGCTCGCCGAGGCTGCGGCCGGCGCGGTCCAGCGTCTCGGGTTCGCGGATCTCGATGCCGATGGGCCCGCGCCCGTGATCGACGTCCTCGACGACGATCCGCTCCTGCTCGTTCCAACGTCGGGGACGACCGGAAAGCCGAAGGCGGCGATCCTCACGCACGCGAACTGCTTCTGGACGAATCTGTCCTTCGACCGGACGAGTGGGATCGCCGACGCCGACGTCGTCCTCCAGGTGCTGCCGCAGTTCCACGTCGGCGGTTGGAACGTCCAGCCGCTGCTCGCCTGGTGGAAGGGGGCGACCGTCGTGCTCGAGCCGTCGTTCGACGCCGCGCGGACGCTCCACCTGATCGAGGAGAAGCGAGTAACGACGATGATGGGAGTTCCGGCGATCTACCTGTTCATGGCCGAGCTTCCGGAGTTCGCGACGGCCGACCTCTCGAGCCTGGGGCTCGCGGTGGTGGGCGGGGCCCCGATGCCAGAGAGCCTCCTCGAGACCTGGCACGAACGAGGTGTCGGGATCGTGCAGGGATACGGCCTGACGGAGGCGGCGCCGAACGTCCTCTGCCTGCCTCCGGAGGACGCTGTACGGAAGCTCGGGCACGCGGGGAAGCCGTACCCGCACGTCGACGTCGCGCTTCGCGATCCAGAGTCGGGCGCGCTGCTCGAGGGCCCGGCTACGGGCGAGCTCGTCGTCAAGGGCCCGAACGTCTTCGCCGGCTACTGGCGCAACCCGGAGGCGACCGCCGCCGCCTTCGCGGACGGGTGGCTCCTGACGGGCGATGTCGCCGAGCGTGACGACGAGGGCTACTACCGGATCGTCGGGCGGATCAAGGATCTGGTGATCTCGGGCGGCGAGAACATCTACCCGGCGGAGCTCGAGGCCGTTCTCCACGCTCACCCCGCCGTCTCCGAGGCCGCCGTGATCGGGATCCCGGACGAGCGCTGGGGCGAGGTCTGCTTCGCCTACGTCGCGTTGCGCTCGGGCGAGGCGGCTCCAGAGGAGGAGCTCCTCGAATGGTGCAGGGCACGGCTCGCTCGCTTCAAGGTGCCGAAGGAAATCCGCCTCCTCGAGGCGTTGCCCCGGTCCGGGATGAATAAAGTCCTGAAGGACGAGCTGCGGGCGCGCTATGCGCTCGACCACGCATCTCTGGAGGAGGCGCCGCGGTGACCGACACGAGTGTAAGCGGGCGGCCGCTCTCGACGCGCGGCGCGCTCACACGTCGCCGCTTGCTCGAGGCTGCGGAGAGCGTGTTCGCGGAGCTCGGCTACCACAACGCGTCCATCGTGAAGCTCACTGAGGCCGCGGGCGTCGGTCAGGGGACGTTCTACCTCTACTTCCAGGGCAAACGACAGATCTTCGACGAGCTCGTCCTCGACTTGAACCACCGCGTCCGGAGGGCTATGACCGAGGCCTCGTCCGGCGCCGAGACGCGCGCAGAGCGCGAGCTGCTCGGCTTCGCCGCCTTCTTCCGCTTCACGGCCGAGCACCCGGCTCTCTATCGGATCATCCGGCAGGCGGAGTTCGTCTCGCCCGAGATGCTGCACCGCCACTACGACAAGCTGACCGAGGGCTACGTCGCCGGTCTGGGGGAGGCGATGGAGAAGGGCGAGATCGCCGAGGGCGATCCCGAGGTGCTGGCGTGGGCACTGATGGGGATCGGCGAGCTCGTCGGCATGCGCTGGATCCTGTGGGCGGGAGCCGACGAGCTCCCGCCGGGAGTCTTCGACCAGCTGGCGACGATCATCCAGCGCGCGATCGGCGCTTCGGGGGACGGTCGGTGAGGTCAGTCGGGCTCGCCGCGACCGCGGCGTACCTCCCTGAGAGATGGATGACCGCGGCGGAGATCGCCGACGCCAGTGGCATCCCCGAGGACGTGATCGTGGAGAAATTCGGCCTGCGGGGAAAGCACATAGCTGCTCCGGACGAGCACGTGAGCGACCTGGCGGTGAAGGCGGGGGTCCAGCTGTTCGAGGAGTCGGAGACCGACCCCGGGACGATCGACGTCGTCATGTACTTCGGCTCCATGTGGAAGGACTACGCCGTCTGGCAAGCGGCACCCTGGATCGCACACCGGCTCGGCTGCACGCGCGCCTTCGCGATCGAGTTCGACAACGTCTCGATGGGGACGCCGTTGGCGCTCCGCGTCGCCAAGGCGATGCTCGTCGCCGAGCGCGACTGGCGAACGGCGCTGCTCGTCGCGGCCAGCCGAGAGTCCTACCTGCTCGACTACCAAAACGAGCGCTCCCGCTTCATGTTCAACTTCGGCGACGGCGCCGTTGCCGGTCTCCTCGTCGCCGATGCGGAACGCAACCTCGTGCTCGGCTCCCACGCGATCACCGATGGCTCGTTTGCGCTGCAGGTGAAGGTGCCCGCGGGCGGATCGGTCGAGCCGCCCTCGCCGAAGACCGTCACGAACGGCCGCCACCGTCTCGACGTCGCCGACCCGGCGGACATGAAGAGCGGGCTCGACGACGTCTCGCTTCCCAACTTCGTCGCCGTTGCCCGCGGTGCCGTCGAGCGCTCGGGTGCGCGGCTCGCAGACGTCTCCTACCTCTGCGGGATCCACATGAAGCGCTCGATGCACGAGGCGATCGTGGAGGCCCTCGGCGTCGCGCCGTCTCGGGCCGCGTACCTCGACGACACGGGTCACATGAGCGGCGTCGATCCGCTCCTAGGACTCGACCGGGCGGCTCGCGCTGGAGAGATCGACGACGGCGATCTCGTGTTGCTCCTCGCCGCGGGTACGGGCTACACGTGGGCGGCGACTGCGATCCGCTGGGGGCCTGCGTGAGCCACAGTCGGCTTCTCGCACGTGCGCTGGCGTGGAAGACTCCCGGCATACGCGTCGAAGGGAGGCAAGGAACATGGCGAGAGAAGGAAAAGGCGTAGGCCTTACGCTCGGCGGTGCGCTCGTGATCGCCGGAATTCTGATCTGGATCTTCTGGAGCTTCTGGGTAGGGCTGATCGTTGCGTTGGTCGGTCTCGTCGCCTTCGGCGGGTTCGCGCGCGGGCGCTGGTACTAGCTCAGCAACATCCCTGTGCGGCTCGTGTGATCAGAAGTGTCGCCGAGCGCGGCGCCGCCGAGATGCGCAACTCCCGCTCAGTCGAGCGGGCTGTCGAGTGCTCGCGCCCGATCGTGCGAGCCGCACAGACGATCGCCTGGCTTCAGCCGAGGACGTACTCGCCGGGCGCGGGCTCTCCTGCGGGGAGAGTAGGAGGCTCTCCGCGCTCGCCGGAGCGCACCTCCGCCCACGCGGCCCAGTCCTCCCACCAGCTCCCTTCCGACGTCTCGGACTTCGCGAGCCACACATCCGGATCCGGCGGGCACTCGCCGGCGGTGCGGTACCCGGCCTTGGGAGATCCCGGTGGGTTGACGGCTCCGGCGATGTGTCCGCCCGAGGTGAGCGCGAAGCGCACCTCACCCGAAGCGAGCTGGGTGGTGCGGTACGCGGTCCGCCAGAGGACGATGTGGTCGTTCTCGGCGCCGACGACGTACAGCGGCGTCTCGATCGCCGAGACGTCGACAGGCGTTCCGTCGATCACGAACGCGCCGGGACGCACGAGGAGGTTGTTCAGATAGCACGCGCGCAGGTACTCCGCGTGCATCGCGGCCGGCAGCCTGGTCGCGTCCTCGTTCCACGCCATGATGTCGAAGGCCGGGGGCTGCTTGCCCAGCAGCCAGTTCGAGACGAAGTAGCGCCAGAGCAGGTCGTTGCCCCGCATGAGGTTGAAGGGTCCGGCAAGCTCCTCCGCCTTCATGTACCCACGACGCCGGATCCGGCGCTCGATCCGAGCGATCGCGGCCTCGTCGGTGAAGACGCCGACCTCGCCCGGCTCCGCGAAGTCGACGGTCGTGTTGAGCAACGTCGCCCAGCCGATTCGGTCCGCCTCGCCGCGGGACGCAAGCACCGCGAGTGCAATCGCCGCCATCGTCCCGCCGACGCAGAGGGCGACGATGTTGACGCGGCTCGACCCCGTGATGTGATGTGCCTGCTCGACGGCCTCGAGCAGGCCGTCGGTGAGGTAGTCGGCGAGCGTAAGGTCGGCCATCGTCGCATCGGGGTTCCGGTAGCTGATCGCGAAGACCGTGAAGCCGCGCCGGACGGCGAACTCGATCAGCGACCGGCCGGGGGCGAGGTCGAGGACGTAATACTTGTTGATCCACGGTGGGCTGATGACGATCGGCTCGCCGAACACGCTGTCCGTCTGCGGCTCGTACGCGATCAGCTCGATCAGATCGTTTCGGTACACGACGCGCCCAGGGGTTGCAGCGAGGTTCTCTCCGAGCTCGAACGCAGACGTGTCGACCTGGCGCGGCCGGCCGCCGTGGTGCACGAAGTCGTCGAGGAAGTTCGCCGCGCCGCGAGCGAGGCTCAGGCCGCCTGTCTCGATCGCCTCCTTGGCGACCGCCGGGTTGACGAAGGCCACGTTGCTGGGTGAAAGGGCGTCGAGCGCGAGGCCGAGCGCGAAGCGCGCCTTCCGGCGCTTCACGTCGGGGAGCTCGAGCGAGTCGAGCACCCGGTGCGACCAGCCGGACGTGGCGAGGTAGCTCTCGAGCACTCCTCGTAGGAGGGCGTTCTCGCGCCAGGCGCGGTCTTGGAAGCGCCCGTCTCCCGAATCGGGTTCCAGGATCGGCTCGCTTTCCGAATCGAGCACCGCCTTCGCCATGTCGAGACCGACTGCGGCCTGCTCGAGCGCGAGGTCCGCGAGAGCAAGCGCGGTCTTCGACGGATGCCTGGCGAGCTGACCGGCCGCCTCCGCGAGGGCGGATGTCAGCCCAGCGGGGTCGACTCCGGCCAGGCCGAGCTCGTAGGAGAGGTCCTCGGGTGCGGGCATGAAGCGGACTCTAACCGCGTTTTGCTTGGTGTGCAAAGCGGTTGCTATGCTCGCCACCGTGAGCGGGCGCGGAGGCGAGACGCGGAAGGCGGTCGGAGACTTCATCCGCCTGCAGCGGGGCCTCGCGGACCTGTCGCTTCGACAGCTGAGCGAGCTGTCCGACGTGTCGAACGCATATCTGAGCCAGGTCGAGCGCGGGTTGTACATGCCGTCGGCGCAGGTGCTCAAGAACATCGCCGAGGCCCTCGATCTCTCCGCGGCGACGCTGTACCAGCGCGCTGGGCTCCTCGACGAATCCCAGGGCTCGGACGAGGGCGGTGGAGCGGCCAACGTCGAGCGGGCGATCCGGCTCGACGAGGCTCTGACGGCGGAGCAGAAGGAGGCGCTGATCGGCGTCTACAGGGGCTTCGTCGATCGGACTTGACAGACCGAGCGCATGCTTGGTATTTTAAGCAACTGTCAAGTCAGCTCCCAGCAAAGGAGACCGCGATGAGCGTGCAGACCCCCGAGATCAAGAAAGCCGTCGCCGAGGCTCAGAAGCAGAGCCTCGCAGCACTCGCCCAGGCGAACGAGGCGATGCTGAAGATCGCCGAGAGCGCCGGAAGCTCGTTTCCGGTGGAGGCTCCGTCTTCATGGACCGGGCCGCTCGTGAAGGACGTCGTGTCGTCGAGCTACGACTTCGCCGGCAAGGTGCTCGCGGAGCAGAAGGCGTTCGCGGTGCGAATGACCGAGATCGTCGGGAACCGGGTCGAAGACGCGCGGCGCAACGTTGCGCAGGCCCTTTCAGCCGAGTGAGCTCCCCCCGCGAGCTCGTCGGCGTCGAGCGCGTCTCGGACTGGATCGAGGTCGACCAGAACCGCATCGACGCCTTCGCGAACGCCACGGACGATCCCCAGTGGATCCACACCGATCCCGAACGGGCCGCCTCCGGCCCGTTCGGGACAACGATTGCGCACGGCTACCTCACCCTCTCGCTCTGCGTACCAATGCTCTACGAGGCCTTCCCGCCGGCCGGGGGCATGCTCGTCAACTACGGGCTCAACAGCGTGCGTTTCCCGGCCCCGGTGCCGTCGGGAAGCCGGATCCGCGGCCGCTTCCGGGTGCTCTCGGTCGAGGACGCCGCGGGGGGCGCGCGCGCGGTGATCGAGGCCCATGTCGAATGCGAGGGCGTCGAGAAGCCGGTGTGCGTGGCCGAGCTCGTCGTCCTTACATTGCCCTAACAAGCCCCGGCGCCAGCGGACGTGTCTGGTAGCCTGGCGTGCCGCGTGAGCCGTCGGGGAACAAGATTCGTACGGGTCCTGGTCGCCGTTGCGGTGCTCGCCGGCGTCTTCGTCGCGACGGCAGCGGCGCTCA
>Ga0184633_10000819_pt1 | contig 12159 bp, 13 predicted proteins | sample PLM31_170_b1_FD_133156 | JGI IMG/M metagenome (GOLD analysis project Ga0184633, IMG submission 133156) | Groundwater sediment microbial communities from an aquifer in East River, Colorado, USA - PLM3-1_170_b1 | ecosystem: Environmental > Terrestrial > Soil > Riparian zone | place: USA: East...
CCCACGGTGATCGTCGGTTCACACGACGCCCCGATTGCCACCATCAGGGCGGGCGACTCGGTCATCTTCTTCAACTTCCGTCAGGACCGAGCGATCCAACTCACGCGGGCCTTCGTCGAGCCAGACTTCTCCGACTTTTCCCGTGGGCCCCAGCCTCAGGTGTTTTACCTGGGGTTGACCTGCTATTACGACGAGTTCCAGTCTTACGTCGTGCCCCCCATGAACATGGCGAATCTCGTGGGCGAAATCCTGAGCCGCCATGGGCTCTGGCAACTCAGAATCTCCGAGTACCAGAAGTATCGGCACGTGACCAGCTTTTTTAACGGTAAGCGGATCGAGCCCTATCCTCGCGAGGACCGGATCCAGGTCCCCAGCATCACGGTGCCGGAGGACACCAAGCCGGAGATGAGCGCCTACGAGGTCACCGAGCTTACGGTGGAGGCCATCACCCACGGCATTCAAGCCGTGAGAGAGAAGGCCAGAACATCCGGGGCAACGTGTCATTTCGATGAATCGTTGGCCGGCGAGAGAGGCCGGGACACGTATGACGTGGTCGTCATGAACTATGCGAACTGCGACATGGTGGGGCACACGGGCAACCTTGAGGCCGCCATCAAGGCCGTGGAAGTCGTGGATCGTTGCATCGGGGCCATCGCCCAGGCCACGCTGCGCCGAGACGGGGTGCTGCTCGTGACCGCGGATCACGGGAATGTGGAACAGATGATGGACCCGGTGACTCAAGCGATCCAGACCGCCCACACCACCAACGACGTGGACTTCATCCTGGTCGGCCGGGAGCTGAGTCAGGCCCGGCTGCGTCCGTACGGGATCCTGTCTGACGTCAGCCCGACGATGCTCTCGCTCCTTGGAATTCCCATCCCAGCGGAGATGACAGCCGCTCCCCTGATCGAGACCTCCCCCGATCTCTCTTCGGTCGGGAAGGACAGTCAGCTATAATCTTTTGAATGGCCAGGATGTTTCCTCACAGGCAATCCGACGATCGATCCGGATTTTGATCTCTACAAGGGACAACTGTCGCTCGTCTACCGGGTGGGGCCGAAGCTCAGGATTCAGGCCGGGTATCTCCGGGACCTGGCCGGGCGGAATACCGGGGCCGGTGACGGTTTCGTGGTTTCCCTCTGGATCAACTTCTAGCGCCGCGCCGATATACGTCGCCCGACCCACTTCGTGGGTGCCCGTAATGGAACGGCCTTCGGCCATTGATCACCCTTCGGTCGTCGGGCGTACCCTTACGGGCACCGAGTCCCGCCGAAGGCGGGCTTGGTCGCACCTCCGATGCCCTCCTCCCTCGAGCCTTGTGATGCTCGCATCTCGGCGCGGCACGAGTGTGGCGTCAAAACCAAAGTCTGGCAGAAACGTGCGGTCGATTCAGAGGAAATAGCGGAAGAGAACTTCAGCGACGCACACAGGTTTGGTGTGGCCCTCCCGCTCGATGGTGACGGTGGCAGTGCACTGACGCCCCCCTGAAACCTCCTCTACCTTCGTCAACGTCACCCGCCCACGGACCTGGCTCCCGACCGGAAGCGGGGCCGGGAACCGGACCCGGTTGAGCCCGTAGTTGATCGTCATCCTGGCTCCTTCCACCGTGAACAGTTGCTGGATGAAGAAGGAGCAGAGGGAAAGGGTGAAGAAGCCGTGGGCCACCGCGGTCCCGAAGGGCGACTCCTTCCTGGCCCGTTCTGGATCGGTGTGGATCCAGTAGGTATCGTGGGTGGCGTGGGCGAAGGCATTGACCTCTTCCTGGGTCACCCGGTGCCAGGTCGTGATCCCGACCTCCTGGCCCTCGAGTCGAGAGATTTCCTGCACGGAAATGACCTGGGGGGGCATCGGCTCCTCCTCCGCTATTTGACCTTTCTCAACGTCTCCTGAGGTTCTCCAATACCCCTTCCCTCTCCAGCTTCTCCACAATGCTCGAATCCATCAGGTCTTGGGCCTTGAGCCGTGACGCCTCCTTGTTGATCTCGAGTTCCGCCATGAGCTTCAACAACGTGGCGCCGGCTTCGGGGGACGGGGTGGGATTGGTGGCCAGGTGATCGAGGCCGTCTTTGTAAGCGTCCTCGATCTCCTGCGGCTTGTCAAGCTTGAGCTGCTTGGCGATGCTTTGCTTCACCGCCTCTTTGTTCTTGGGGTCGAAGATGAAGGCAAGACTCTCGAGCAGCGCCCGGACCGCGGCCTCCGCGGTCCGCGGATTGGCCTTCAGAAAGCTTCGGGTCGTGATGAGGCCCGTATGGAGCCAGGGGATGGTCGATGTCCTGAGATCGACCATGGCTCGAAACGGCGGAGTGGGGACGCGGCGCGCCATCTCGGAGGCGAGCATGGCCGCGTCAATGCTTCCTCCGATCAAAGCCGTTACGCGCTCGGGCTCGGTTCCGATCTGGATGAGGGTGATCTGATCACGCTTGGCGTCGAGGCCGAACTGGCGGAGAACGATGTGGGACGCGACATAGGCGGCCCCGCCGAAGGTGGCGACGCCGATTTTCCTTCCCTTGAGATCGTCGGGGTTCCTGATATGGGAGGCGGCCATGAAGAGATAGGGTAGCTTCTTGACGAAGGCCAGGATCAGCACCGGGTCGGCTCCCTGGGCGACCGGTCCGACCACCTGAGAGAGCGCCGCGCTGACGAACCGCATCTCCCCGCTTATCAGGCCGGCCATCACGCGCCCTCCCCCGCGAATGAGCGTCAGCTCCACGTCCAACCCGTGCTTCTTGAAGAACCCCTGGTCTTGCGCGATCCACAAGGGAAGGCCGTTCGTGTTCAGGAATCCCTGCCCGATCACCATCTTCTGGGCCTGCGCGTCCTGAGCCCCTCCCAATAGGAGTAGCGCGAGGAATCCGACCATCAGGGTTCGCATGGGTGTGCCTCCTCTAGTGCCGTGTCGATAAGCGTCGCATCTCTTCGTTGGACTCGGAGGGGGGCACGCCCCCCTTCCGAACCTCCCCCGGGGTTGCGCGGGCAAAGCCCGCGCTCGAAGAGCCGCGGTCGTCGCCAATACCTTTGCGGGCACCCGCCGGCAGGCGGGTCGTTACGCTCCGGTCGGAATCGATCATCTCGGCCTCGCTTACGCCGCTCGACCTATGGCCTCGGGCCTCGATCTGCTCGCTTCTCGCCACGGCACGAGAGGACATCCCAAAGTTTGACAGAAACGTGCAGACGTTGGGTGAACAAGCATGCTAGCGCGGTTGCGTCACGACGTCCACCAGAGCCGGGCGCCGCTCCTCCCGCACGTGGCGCACCGCCCGCTCCAGCGCCGGGCGGAGATCCCGGGGCTCCTCAATCGGCCCCTCGGCGTAGAGACCGAAGGATCGCGCGAGCCCCGCGAAGTCCACGTCCGGGTCCTGGATGTGGATCCCGATCCCCTTCCGCTCCACGGGGCGCCCTCGATGGCGCGCCATCGTCGCCTGGTGCTCTTCGTCGTTATAGTACGACCGGTTGTTGAACATCACGATGAGCATGGGGATCCGATGATGGGCGGCGGTCCAGAGCCCGCTCGGCGTGTAGAGGAGGTCCCCGTCGGGCTGGATGTTGATGGCGAACCGCCCCGGCTGGCCCAGCGCCGCGCCGATGGCGTGCCCGATCCCGTACCCCACGCTCCCCCCGTGGCTCACCCCGACGTAACGGTCGTGACGATCCCACGGCCAGAGCCGTCGCGTCCACCAGTTCAAGGTTCGATTCACCAGGACCCAGTCTTCATCCTTCACGACGTCCCACAGGTCCATGGCGAGACGCGGGAGGCTCACCGGCTTCGAGTCCCACTGCCGCTCGACCTGGGCCCGGGCTTCATCCACGAGCTTCCGATGGCGAGCCTCCAGCCCGGTCGCCCGCGCCTCGATTCGTGGCTTGGCGGCCGGAGTTCGCAACAGGAAATCCCGGCAGGCCTGGAGGAGCTGGGGGAGGGCCACGTGGGTCTCCGCCACGATGGCGAGATCGGTGGGGTAGAGCCCCCCCGCGTCCTGGGTCCAGCTCCTGAGCAGGAGGTCGCGGGTTGAGAGGTCGATGACGCGCGCCCCCGCGGGGAGCCGTGAGCGGACCTCGCGCGTTGCCCGGTCCACCGTGGTGAGCGGTGCCTGGAGATCCAGAAGATCCAGCGCCAGGACGAGGTCGGCCTCTGCCAGGATCTCTCCCGCGGCGTCGCTCAGATCGAAGCGATGACTGCTCGGGAAGTTGAAGCGGCTTCCCTGGTCCACCACCGCGAGGGCCAGGAGCTCCGCCAGCTCGATGAGGGCCTGGACGGCCTCGGCATTCCGTCCCAGATAGTCGGCCACCACCACGGGCCGCTCGGCCTCGACGAGCCATCGGCCCGCGGTGGCGAGCGCGGCCTGATCTGCCCCGGGCGACGCGGGCGGGGCGAAGCGGGACGGATCGGGGAGCGGGATCGGCGCCTCGGGCCGCGCCTCCTGAAGCTCGGTGTCGAGGGCGATGTAGACCGGACCCCTCGGCTCGGTCATCGCGATCCGGTAGCCTCGAAGCAGCGACTCGGGGAGGGCGGAGAGGCTCGCGGGCTGGTCGTCCCACTTCACGAACTCCCGGACGACCTGGCCGGTGGGCTGCGCGGTGTGGATCCAGTCGATCCAGGGTCGCCGGCGGTCGGTGGCCAGGGGTCCGGTCCCGCCCAGGACGAGGACCGGGGCCCGGTCGAGCCAGGCGATGAAAATCGCCATCGTGGCGTGGAGCAACCCCACCGTGTCGTGGACGATCGCCGCCATGGGCCGCCCCCGCGCCTTGCCGTAGCCGTGGGCGATCGCGACGGCGATCTCTTCGTGATTGACGAGGAGGTGGCGGGGGCGATCCCACCCGTAGTTGACGATCGAGTCGTGGAGCCCTCGGAAGCTCGCCCCCGGATTGAACGCGACGTACTCGATCCCGAGGGTCTGGAGCAGGTCCACAACGAGATCCGAGCCGTAGCCGGGAAGGCCCATCAACTTCCCTCCGATCCCCAGACCCGCCGCGCCGTCTCGACCACCAGCTCGAGCTTTCGCTTCTGGTCGTCCTCGCTCACGAGATTCCCGACGACGTCCGAGGCGAAGCCGCATTGAGGGCTGATCGCGAGCTGCTCCAGAGGGACATATCGGCCCGCCTCCTCGATCCGCCGGTCAAGCTGATCCATCGTCTCGAGATGGGCGACCTTCGTGCTGATCAATCCCAGGACCACGACTTTCCCCCTCGGGACAAAGCGCAAGGGCTCGAACGTCCCCGCGCGAGGACTATCGTACTCAAGAAGAAACCGGTCATGGGGAAGCTCGGTGAAGAGACGCTCGGCAATGGCGTCGTACGTCCCCTCGCGGTGCCACATGCTGCGCTGGTTCCCCCGGCAGAGATGAATCCCGAACGTCACGCCCTCGAACCCCTCGAGGAGCTTCTGGTCGGCCTGGATCGAGCGATCCAGGTTGACCATGGGGTCCTCGCCGCGCTGCCGCATCGCCGCGAGCGACGGGGGATCAACGTAGGCGGTGTACCCGGGGGCGTCGATCTGCACGTAGCGGCAGCCGGCCTCGACCAGGTCCCGGATCATCTCCCGCTCGATCGCGACGACGTCGGCCACGAAGTCGTCAACGGTTGAGTAGATCGCCGTCGACGCCTCGTAGTTGAAGCGCTGCGTGATCCGGTCAGGGCCGATCAGGGTCACCTTGGCCGGTCCCCGCGCAACGCGGCTCACGAAGCGGTACTCCTCGAGCGGGCAGTTCTTGACCAGACGTAGCCGCTGGATGACCGGCCGTCGCTGGACGATCGGGGCCCCGGCGCCCTGGTAGCGGATCTCCCAGCGCTGGAGCGGGCGCGCGCCCTGAATCCCACTCTCGTAGAACTCCACGGTGGGGCGGCCGGCCACGAAGCCGGCCACGGACGCCCCGAAGCTGTCCTGGAAGTTCAGCCGCCGAAACTCGCCATCGGTGACCACGGAGAGCCCCACGCTCTCCTGGAGCTGGACGGCCTGGCGGACCGCCTCATCTTCGATCGCCTGAAGCTCGTCGGCCGTGATCGCGCCCTGGTCGTAGTGGCGGCGGGCCGCTTTGAGGCGCGGAGGGCGTAAGAGGCTGCCCACTATGTCGGTCCTGATTTGGGCCAGCTCGGTCATGGCGACGTTATCATAGCGCTCTCCGCGCACGCCCGCAATTGACAGTCCGAACGCTGTCCATTACCATTCAAACCGGCCCTGTCAGGACGCCGAGGTGGCCCAGGCCAGCCTTGCCGCGCTTCAAGGCTGAAAGGAGACGTGACCCATGAAGATGTATCTCGACGGGCAATGGATGGACCGGCCGGAGAAAATGGAGGTCACTAACCCCTACGACGGATCCGTTATCGACACGGTCCCGGTGGCGGATCTCTCCGACGTCGGACGCGCCCTCGCCTCCGCGGTGCGCGGCGCCAAGGTGATGGCCAAGCTTCCGGGCTACGAGCGATGGAAGATCCTCAAGACGGCCGCCGAGATCATGGACGCGCGCCGTGAAGAACTGGGGCGGCTCATCAGCCTGGAGGAGGGAAAGATCCTCGCCGAGGGGAGGTTTGAGGCGAGCCGGGCCGTCGAGACGATCATGGGCTCCGCCGAAGAGGCCAAGCGCATCCACGGCGAGACCGTCCCCCTGGACGGCTCTCCGGGGAGCGCGGGGAAGTTCGGTTTCACCATTCGCGTCCCGTGCGGGGTGGTGGTCGCCATCAGTCCCTTCAACTTCCCCCTGAATCTCCTCGCCCACAAGGTGGGCCCGGCCCTCGCCGCCGGGAACGCCGTGGTGGCAAAGCCTGCGAGTGACACGCCACTGTCGGCCCTGAAGCTGACCGAAATCCTCCTGGAGGCTGGACTCCCACCCGAGGGGATCCAGTGCCTCACCGGCCCCGGCGGCGTGATCGGGGACGCGCTGTGCGCTGACCGGCGGGTCCGGAAGATCACCTTCACGGGGAGCCGGGACGTCGGCGAGCGGATCTGCAAGACCGCGGGAATCAAGAAGATCACGATGGAGCTGGGGTCAAACTCGCCCGTGATCGTAATGCCAGACGCCAACCTCGAGAAGGTGGCGGTTGGGGTGGCTGCCACGGGCTATGCCAACGCCGGGCAGGTCTGCATTTCCACCCAGCGAGTCCTCACCGTCGGCAAGGTCTACGGAGACTTTCTCGACGCGTTGAAGGTCAAGGTGGACACCCTCACCACCGGCAACCAGCTTGACGAATCGGTCAAGGTCGGCCCCATGGTCCGCGAGAAGGAGGCCGTCCGCGTGGAGGAGTGGGTCCGCGAAGCGGTCGCGGGCGGGGCCCGCATTGTCACCGGCGGCAAGCGCGACGGGGCGATCTACCAGCCGACCATTGTGGCGGACGTCAAGCCCGAGATGCGGATCTCCTGCGACGAACTCTTTGGTCCAGCGGTCGCGGTGACGCCCGTGAAAACGATTGAGGAGGCGATCTCGCTCGCCAACGACACCCCCTACGGCCTCTCCGCCGGGATCTTTACGGAGAATCTCGAGTGGGCGATGCGCTTCGCCCGGGAGGTTGAGTCGGGGAATCTCCACATCAACTGGGGCCCGCAGTGGCGAGCGGACCTCATGCCCTACGGGGGCCTGAAGGAGTCCGGTTTTGGCAAGGAGGGCCCCCGCTATGCCGTGCAAGAGATGACCGAGCTGAAGATGGTCGTCTTTCATCTGTCGAGTTGATGCGGTGAACTGTCAGGCGGAGCGGACGCGGGCTCTGAGCGACCCAAGATAATGAGCGAGAGAGTTGCGCTGATCAGTGGGGGGGCGCGCGGGATTGGCCGGGCCATCGCTCTCTCCCTTGCCGAGTCCGGCTGGGACGTGGCGGTCTGCTATCGATCGAGCCAGCGAGACGCGGAGGAAACGGTTTCATCGATTCAGGCGAAAGGAGGACAAGGTCTCGCCCTTCAGTCTGACGTCTCGGATCCAGAGGCAGCCCAGGCGCTCGTGAGGCAGGTCGAGAAGGCCTGGGGTCGGATTGACGCCCTGATCAACGCGGCCGGCCCCTACCACCGCGTCGAGCTTCTTTCCGAGACCATCGAAGGATGGCGGGCGATGTTCGATAATAACCTCCATCCGATCTTTTACTTGAGCCGCGCCGTCGCGCCCGGGATGATTGAGCGGAAGTGGGGGCGAATTCTCTCCTTCAGCATGGCCAATGCCGATCAGCTCGTGGCCCAGCCCCAGCTCACGGCGCACTACATCGCCAAGGTCGGCGTGCTAGTCTTGACGCGCTCTCTCGCGCGTGTCCTGGCCCCGCACGGCGTCACGGTCAACGCGATCTCGCCAGGGTTCATTCATTCCGGGAGCGCCCCGGCCGAGGAGCTGGCCCAGATGGAGAAGCGCATCCCCGCCGGCTACGTCGGGACCACGCAGGATGCGGTGGCCGTGGCGCGCTTCCTCCTCTCGGAGGGGGCGCGCTACGTGAACGGCGCAAACATTCATTTGAGCGGCGCCTGGGGCATTTGACAACGGCACGAGCAAGGGTACCGACCGCCACGGGTGCCTCGAACGCAGCCAAGGAGGAGGAGTTATGGCAAAGGTGACTCAGTTGACGCTGTCGCTTCAATCCAAGGCGGGGGTGCTCGCCCAGGTGTGTTCGACCCTGGCCAAGGCCGGGGTGAATATCATGGCGCTCTGCGCCCCCGAGGTGCCGGGAAGAGGGAAAGTCCGGGTCATGGTCGGGGACTTACCGCGCGCCCGGCAGGCGCTGAAGGCCGCAAAGATCCGTTTCGGTGAGGAAGAAGCGGTGGCCGTGACGCTGGAGGATCGCCCCGGCGCCCTGGCGGACGCGGCAGAGCGGCTCGCGCGCGCCAAGGTGAATATCAAGTGTGCCTATGCGACGACGGCCGGGACCGGGGGTCCGGCCACCGTCGTCCTGACAGTCTCTAACGTGGCTAAAGCCGCCGCCATTCTCGGCTAAGTGGCTGGATCCAGCGAGCGGCTGCCGCCCGGCCAGGTCGCGACAGAGAAGTGGCCGGTGCTGACGTTCGGGGCGACCCCACGGACCGACCTCCGCCGCTGGACCTTTCGCATCTTCGGCCTGGTGGTGGCCGAGCGAATCTGGACTTGGGAGGAATTTCTGAAGCGTCCCCGGGCGGAGGTTGTCTCCGATGTCCACTGCGTCACCCGGTGGAGCAGGTTTCACAACCGGTGGGAAGGGGTACGCCCGCGCGACCTTCTGGCCGAGGTCGGGATCAAGCCCGAGGCGCGCTACGTCATGGTTCACGCCGAAAACGACTACACGACAAATGTACCCCTCGATGCCCTTCTCGACGACGACGTGCTTCTTGCCGTGAAGCACGACGGGGAGGATCTGCATCCCGACCACGGCGGCCCCTGCCGGCTCGTGATCCCGAAGCTCTACTTCTGGAAGTCGGCCAAGTGGGTGCGCGGATTGGAGCTGATGGAGGTTAACGCCCCCGGGTTCTGGGAGCTGAACGGCTACCACCTGAACGCCGACCCCTGGAAGGACGAGCGCTACTCAGGCCAGGAGACCCGCGCGATGCAGCAGATGCGCGCCGAAGCGGCCCGCAAGCTGCGCGGGCGGTGACGCTCCCCACGAAACGACCGCCGGTGGAGACCGAATCCCTTAACGCCCAGGCCCTCTCTAAAGTACGCAGGGCACTCTGAGAAGGGGGCGACCGTAGCCGTGGCAAGATTGGTTTCTATCAACGTAGGAGTCCCCCGGGAAGTAGTCGAGACGGGAAAAACGGTGACGACGAGCATTTTTAAGGAGCCGGTTGAGGGGCGAGTCATGCTGCGGCGGCTCAATCTTGATGGTGACAGGCAGGCTGACCTGTCTGTTCATGGAGGGGCGACCAAAGCGGTTTACGCGTACGCCGCGGAGCATTACGATTATTGGCGGAAAAAACTACCTCACATGAATCTCCCGTGGGGGATGTTCGGAGAAAACTTCACGACCGAGGGGCTGCTCGATGATGCGGTCAGGGTTGGCGATCGGTTCCGGATCGCGTCGGCTGAAGTCGTCGTGACGCAGCCACGGCTACCGTGCTACAAGCTTGGGATCCGGTTTGGACGAGCCGATATGGTCAAGCGCTTCATGGTGAGCGGCCGCACCGGCTTCTATTTCGCCGTGTTGCGGGAAGGGGACGTCGGAGCCGGGGATCCGATCGAATTGATCGGCCGGGAAGAGGGCAGTGTCACAGTCGACGAGATCGTTCGCGCCCGGAGGGAGCGGACCCGCGAGGCGTAATCGATCTGCAGCGCGTCCTCGAGTTATCATGTCGCCTCTTCCTTTCGAAGAGTCGGGGTCCGCCCGCGCTACTGCAAGACATTTGAGCTACTGCCCTAAGCCGTCGCGCCTTTAGGACGTCGCAGATCTCACCGCACATCCAGCCAGTCGCGGAGGCCATCGCCGAGGAGATTGAGTCCCAGCACGACCAGCGCGATGGCGAGGCCCGGGAAGAGGAGGAGGTGCGGGGCGACCATGAGATAGGCGCGCGCCTCGTTGAGCATGCTCCCCCAGCTGGGCGTGGGTGGCTGCACCCCGAGGCCGAGGAAAGAGAGGCTCGCTTCCCCCACGATGGCTCCCGCCATCCCAAAGCTCGCCTCCACCAGAAGCGGAGCGAGAATGTTCGGCGCGATGTGGCCGACGAGGATCCGTGGCGCTGAGGCCCCCAGGCTCTGAGCCGCCTCCACATAGGGCAGCTCTCTTGCCAGAAGCACCTGCCCCCGCGTGAGCCTCGCGTAGCCCACCCAGCCGATCAGCGAGAGGGCGACGACGACGTTGGTGAGACTCGGGCCCAGGATCGCCGAGAAGGCGATGGCCAGGAGGATGCCCGGGAAGGCCTGAAGGATCTCGGTCAAGCGCATGAGGCTGTCGTCGAGCCGTCCCCCGACGAAGCCGGAGATTCCGCCGAAGAGCAGGCCGATGCCGGCCGAAAGCGTGACGGTCAGCCCCCCCACGAGGAGCGAGGCCCGGGCCCCATAAAAGATCCGGGCGAGAATGTCTCGTCCCAATCGGTCCTGCCCCAGAGGATGATGAGCGCTCGGCCCTTTGAGGCCGTCCGCGAGCGCCACGGTGGAGGGTGGGGCCGGCGCCAGCCACGGCGCGGCGCTGGCCACCACGAGGAGCGCGAGAAGCGTCGCGACCCCCGCGACGATTCCCACGCGTGCCCTACCGAAGCCGGATTCGCGGGTCCGCGCGGGCATAGAGGAGATCGGTGACGAGGTTCACGGCGACGTACCCCAGTGCGATGAAGAGGACCGCTCCCTGAACCAACGGGTAGTCGCGGGAATTGATCGCCTGGATCGTGAGTCGGCCGAGTCCGGGCCAGGCGAAGATGGTCTCGGTGATCAGGGCGCCGGAAAGAAGGCCGCCGGCCTGAAGGCCGACGACCGTGATGACGGGGATGAGGCTTGTTCGAAGGGCATGGCGGAGGATGACGGCGCGCTCCGGAAGACCCTTGGCCCTGGCGGTCCTGAGATACTCCTCCCCCAGCGTTTCGAGCAGGCTCGAGCGGATCATGCGCGAGAGGATCCCCGCCATGGCGGTCCCGAGCGTGAGGGCAGGGAGGATGAGATGCGACGGACCCTCGGCCCCGGAGACCGGCGTCCAGCCGAGGCCGATCGAGAACGCCAAGATCAGGAGAGGTCCCAGAACGAAGTTGGGGATCGCGACCCCCGTGAGGGCAAGGAGGATCGCTCCGCGATCGAGGAGACTTCCCTGGCGGAGGGCCGCGAGGATCCCGAGCGGAAGGGCGAAGGCGAGGGCGATCAGGAGGGATGCGCCGGCGAGAAGCGCGGTGGGGCCGAGATGGCGAAGGAGGGTTTCGCCCACGGGCTCATCGGTGAAGAGGGACCGGCCGAGGGTTCCGGTGAGGAGGCCCTTGATGAACCCCACGTACTGGAGGTGAAGCGGCCGATCCAGCCCCAGGTTTCGACGGAGCGCTTCCTTGTCCGTGGCGAGCGCCTGCTCGCCGAGCATGACCTCGACCGGATCTCCCGGGATCAGGTGGACAAAGAGAAACACCAGCGTGGACACCCCGAGGAGAACCGGAACAGTCAGAAGGAGGCGGCGTCGGAGGTACAGGCTCACGGCGCGAGCGAGACCTCACGGAGGGAGGTGAAGTCACCGGCCGGCGTCAGGTGGAAGCCTCGCACCGTCTCGCGCATGACGGCAAGCTGTTTCGGGTGCCAGAGGAAGATATAGGGGAGATCTTCG
>Ga0184633_10000821_pt1 | contig 12147 bp, 11 predicted proteins | sample PLM31_170_b1_FD_133156 | JGI IMG/M metagenome (GOLD analysis project Ga0184633, IMG submission 133156) | Groundwater sediment microbial communities from an aquifer in East River, Colorado, USA - PLM3-1_170_b1 | ecosystem: Environmental > Terrestrial > Soil > Riparian zone | place: USA: East...
ACGTTCGAGCTCTTGGTTGCGGTGATTTTGTCGGCCCAGTGCACTGACGCTGCGGTGAACAAAGTGACGCCGGGGCTTTTTCGCCGCTTCCCTGACGCCAAAGCTCTCAGTCAGGCAGACGGCGCGGAAATCGAATCGCTCATACGATCGCTCGGTCTGTTTCGGGCAAAAGCGAAGTCGTTACGGCGCTGCGCGCGCCAATTGGTCGACGAATTCAGCGGTGAGGTGCCGAAAACGATGGCGGAGTTGACTCGTCTCGCCGGCGTCGGCAGAAAGACCGCCAACGTGATGCTGGGTCATGCCTTCGATACACCCGGCATCGCCGTCGACACTCATTGTAAACGCCTATCGCGCCGCCTCGGCCTGAGTCGGCATCAAGATCCAACCAAGATTGAAAGGGATCTCAGCCAGCTTTTGCCGCCGAGTGAATGGACTGCTTTCTCTCATCGTCTGATCATCCACGGTCGCCGGGTTTGCTTCGCACGCAAACCGGCGTGCCAGCGGTGTATGCTGAGCGAGTTGTGTCCGTCGAGCACTGCGCCGATTTGTAAAGAGTAGGTCGTGGCGCGGAGTCTTGCTTGCGCTCTCTCATTTACATCACCTACATTTTGACTTGATCCAAGACTCTGGCGATCAGCTCGAAATCCCGGCAGTGGCATGCGCTGATAAACTTGGCGTTTTTAAAGAGGGCCGAAGCCAGCCGGAAAGTTGCGAGAAATTGAAAATGGAAAAAAATCGGAAGGCCTGACTCGGCCTTCCGATTGCTGTGATCGGTCTAGAACTCGAAGGCCACTTCGAGCTTCGAATCGGGCGAAGCGAGGTGGACACAAACCACGTCGTTGGTTTGAAGCGGATATGGCGTCGTCGTCGTTTCGTAAACTTCCGGGGGCATCAACTTGAGGCTTACGCCATCTTCCGAAAGCTTGGCACAAGCCGTTCCATTGGCGATATTGATAAACTCTTTGGTCGCATCCAACGCGAGCTCATCCGCAGTGCTGACATGTTCATCGAGCATGGTTGACGCCATCTGCAGAAGCAGTTTAGGCGGCACCGACACTAAGCAGTTGAATCCGACGCCTTGCCCTTCGATTTTCTGCGAAATAACCCAGCGAAATAACCGCACCTTCTCCTTGCCGGTTTCGCAGCGTTCAATGATGATGTCCTGCTTGCCAAACTGAGTAAACATCATAAGGATCAAGTCGATGAAGGTCTTAATGATTTTCTGATGGCTAAGGTTACTGAAAGTGAACGCGATTTCCGACGCGAGCCGTTCAGACTCCTTGTTGTGTTCCTTGAGCTCTTTCTCCAGTATCTCGGGAGTCATATAGCCTTTGGCGATCAAGATTTCAGCTAATTTGAAACGATGATTGGTTTCCTGTTTTTTAAGCAACACATCAATCTGCGCTTGGGTGAGAAACCCCATTTCCCGAGCCAGTTCGCCAAGGCCCTGATTTTTTTTCTTTTGCTGCTGCAAAAGCAGCTTGACTTGTTCCGCCGAGAGTAGTCCCTGTTCGAGCGCCAGCGCGCAGATCGGAGCGGTAATCTGCTTCTGGCATTCCAGCGCATCGAGCAATTGCTGGGAAGTAATACGGCCTTTTTCCAGCAAGTACTGGCCGAAAAATCTGATGTTCATAACTCCACCCCTGCTTCCTCACAAACATTCTTTAAAGTGTGCAGCATGCCTTCCTTGTGAATCGGCTTTTGCAGAAAGCTCTTGGCGCCTTTTTTCAAGCAGTCCCGAACGGTGTCTTCGGTTCCGGCTGAACTTACCATTACCACCCGCGCCCCGGTATCGGCTTCAAGCAATCGCTCCAGCGTATCGATGCCGGTTACCTCGGGCATGACGATATCCAATAAAACCAGTTGAGGCTTGAGCTGCTTGTATTTCTCAACTGCCTCGGGACCGCTTGATGCGGTGGCGACCACCTCAAATTTGCTCCCTTTCAACTGCGCCGAAATCATGGCGAGCATGGTTCTCGAGTCGTCGACGGCTAGGACGCTCACTTTTTTATTATCGGTCACGACAGTTTCCTCCTTGCTGTTGCGTCGGTATAGAAAAATGTTTCACGATAGCATTGATGTCCATTGGATGATTCATCGCCTTATCCTCATCTGCCGATGCTGCGCTGTTTCTGAAACCTGGCATTGAGTAACTCATGGGGGATGCGCGAAAGAGTCGCCACTTTGTCTACCGCGCCCCGTTCGATTGCTTCTTTCGGCATGCCGAAGACGACGCAGGACGATTCGTCTTGGGCGATCGTGAGAGCGCCGGCATTTTTCATCTCGAGCAATCCCTCGGCGCCATCGTTGCCCATGCCGGTCAGGATGACGCCGATGGCGTTCGGTCCCGCGCTTTGCGCGACAGAGCGAAACAGCACGTCCACACTTGGTCGGTGGCGCGAGACCAATGGCCCGTCCATGACCTCGACCACGTATTGAGTACCGTCGCGGTGGACGATCGAATGACGATTGCCGGGTGCGATGAGCGCAAGCCCAGTGACGACACGGTCGCCGTTGACGGCTTCCTTGACTTCAACGACACAGCTCTGGTTTAGACGCTGCGCAAACGCAGCGGTAAAGCCTTCCGGCATATGTTGGACCAGGACCATACCAGGCGCGTCGGATGGCATGGCCTCAAGAATAACTCGCAATGCTTCGGTTCCACCGGTGGATGCGCCAACGGCAATCACCGCTTCCGTGCTAACTCCGATGGTCGGTTTTCGAGCCGGCGGGAGCACAGCATCCGCCGAAGGCCATGGCCCGCCGATTGGTTTGATAATTTTTTGCGGTTTCGAATGGGAACCGGCTGCGGCGCGTACGGCATCGATCAAAATGACCGCTGATTCGTCGAGGAACTGTCTTACGCCGAGCCGTGGTTTAGTTACCACCTCGATCGCGCCCTCCTCGAGCGCCTGAATGCCCAGTGCGGTGCCAGGCCCCGTGAGGGCCGAACAAATGACCACGGGAATCGGATCTTCGCGGACAATCTTTTTCAAAAAAGTAAGCCCGTCCATTCGTGGCATTTCCAAATCCAAGACAATAACATCGGGCCGCTGTTGCTTGATCTTTCCCATGGCGATAAACGGATCCGCGGCAACTGCAATGCTGACGCCGGGCTCCTGGGTCAGAACGGCGGTCATGACTTCACGCACGACCGCGGAATCATCGACCACCAGAACATGCAAGCTGCACGGGTCCCTGACGGTCATCGGATTGCACTCGCCTCCATTGACCGGTCGACCGCGCCGTTCGGTTTTAGGTCGTATTGCGGTGCCAGGACGTACACGGTCGGTGTCACGTGTCGGATGCGGTCGCTCACACCGCTCAAACTCTCGGCATGGCCGACGAAGAGGTAGCCTTCGGGCGCAAGGAAGTTAAGCAGTCGATGCACTATTCGCGCCCTCGATTCCGCGTCAAAATAGATCATCACGTTGCGACAGAAAACCAGGTCGAATGGGGGCGTGACACAATAGCGTTCATCGTTCAAATTTAGCCTGTGATTGGTGACGATGGAGCGGATTTCCGGGCCGGCCTTCATGTAACCTTGCTGGCCGCCGACCCCTTGAAGCATGAATTGCTTAAGATACTTTTGCGGTATCTCTTTCACTTTGGCGATCGGCCAAATCGCTTTCTGGGCTACGCCAATCGCCCGGCACGAAAGGTCGGTGGCGGCGATCTCTATTTCCCAGCCGAGCCGCGGTGGAAAATGGTCTAGAAGCGTCATGGCCAGCGAGAAAGGTTCTTCGCCCGTCGAGCACCCCGCGCTCCAAACCCGTATTTGATGTGACCGCAATCCGCCTTTGGCCTGCGTTGTCCATTGGGGAAATACTTGTTTTTCGAGAAACTCAAATTGCTGGGGTTCACGAAAAAAGTGAGTTTCGTTGGTCGAGACGCGGTCAAGCAAGTGAGTTAATTCTTCACCGCTCAAATCCTCCGTCACGTATTTATAGTAGGCGGAAAATGACCCCACGCCCAATTCTCGCAAACGGCGGCTAAGTCGGGCCTCCAGTAGGGCTTTCTTAGCGGGGGCTAAGAAAATTCCCGCCTTGCTATAAATAAGCTTTCGATACTGGGTGAATTCTCGATCCGAGATTGCTTTCATGCTTTGCACAAAACCGCTCTCATTCACCCGTACAGCACTCTAGAAACGCCTGAATTCCTGATCGTCGCCTGGTGACGAACCGACGGCGCCGTTGGCTTTTTGTTCGCCGAGTCGCGCGCGTCCAAGAATTCTAACTTTATCCGTTTGCCTGCCGTCCGACACCCGACTGCGGGTCCTCGACGGGCGGGGCGCCCGTCGTGTCTCTTGTGACGGATTGATGCGAAAGAGGCCCATAAGCTGTTGCAGACTATCGGCCTGGGAAGCCATTTTTTCAGCGGTGCTGGAAAGTTCTTCGGCAGCTGAGGCGTTTCTTTGGGTTACCTGATCGACTTGGTTCATGGCGTGATTTACCTGTGCGACGCCGGCAGACTGTTCGCGCGAGGCGGTTGCGACTTCCTGAACTAACTCGGCCGTTTTGCGAATAGCGTGGACCAAGTTTTTTAACAGTTCACCGGAGTGTTCGGCGACTCTCACGCTGGAAGAGGTCAAAGAGCTGATTTCTTGCGCGGCGGCTTGGCTGCGTTCAGCGAGCTTTCTCACCTCCGTGGCGACGACGGCAAAGCCTTTGCCATGTTCGCCGGCGCGGGCGGCTTCGATCGCTGCGTTGAGTGCCAGCAAATTGGTCTGGTAAGCGATTTCCTCGATGATCGAGATTTTCTCAGCAATGGATTTCATCGCATCGACAGACTCGGCAACGGCTTTACCCGATTCCTCGACGTCCTTCGCGCCTTTAAGAGCCATTTGTTCCATCTGCCGTGAGTTTTCCGCGTTTTGAGTGATTGAGGCGTGCATTTCTTCCAGGCTGGAACTGGTTTCTTCGACCGAAGCGGCCTGCTCGCTGGTCCCTCGTGACAATTCCTGTGCTGAGGATGAAACCTGCGTTGCGGCGGCTGAAACGGCGTTGGTCGTTTCACGCACCTGGATGATGATAAGCGACAGCTTATCGACGAACTCGTTAAACGAGCGCGCCATCGCGCCGATTTCGTTGTCCGACGCATTTTCGATCCGTTTGGTGAGATCGCCTTCGCCGCGAGCGATATCTTGCAGTCCATCCCCCACTTGCTGAATGGGCCTTGACACCTCACGACGCACCAAGGCGGTGATCACCAAAGAAAGGAGGAAGAGGCCGAGAGCCTCCCGAACGATGAGATGTTTCCAATACCGATTTAGGGCTTCGTCCACGGATTCGGTAGACAGCGATAACGTCACCTTGCCGACCCTCTCAGAGCCGTATTTTATTTCGCGGCTCGCCGTAATCGTCTTGCCCTGACCGTCGGTGGATCCCTTCATCGCGATGATCTTTCCCGTCGAGTCGCGAACTTCGAGAAAGCGAATCATGCGGTCGCTGCTAAATCCGGTTGTGAGAGTGTCAATATTGTCGCGGTTGAAAGTGAAGAGGGAGCTGGCCACGTTAGCCGCAAATAGGTCGGTAAAACGAACCGCCTGGCGCTCGAGCTGGACAAGCAATGATCGGCGCTCGAACTCTCCGCTGACAAACGTCGCCACGGCAGAGATGATCAGCAGGGTGATGCCGATCACGACACTAAAACGCACAGTGAGCCGTGCACGCGACATACCGCCTCGCCACGTTGCGAAAAATGATTTCATGGTGGGTAATTCCAAGTCGTTATTAGCGGATTGGTATTGCTCCTTGGGAGCCGATAATCTTGCGACCTTCTGGCGTCGCTATGAACTCGACGAATCGCTTAGCCAGTCCTTGAGGTTCGCCGAGGGTCACTAAGCCTTGCTCTCTGACAAACCGATACTTCTCGTTGCGCACGGTTTCCGCGGTGGGAGTCACACCGTTGATGGATAACGCTTTGATGTTCTCATGGTCTCTGAAATTGGAGCCCAAGTTGGTAATTCCGATCGTGCCAGGACGGTTGTCGAGGGCATCCAAAACTTCATTCCCCCGCTGCAACGGAATCGCGTCGCTGGTAATGACCAGGTCTTTAAAGCACGGCATCTTGTTGCGGAAGGCTTCCGTATTGCTGTCGTCGCGCTTGCGGGTGAGAACCACGATCTTTGCCTCATTGCCGCCGAGATCTTTCCAGGATTTGATTTTGCCGCTGAAGATGTCGCAGATTTGGCCATCGCTCAGGTTGGAGATCGGTATGGATTTGTGAATGACCACTCCCGCCATCGAGCGCGAGACCGCCAAATAGACGAGTTTCCCTTTTTCGTTCGCATTTAGCGGGCGCGCGATCAAACCGATCTGAAAACGTCCGGTTCTGACCCCTTCGAGACCCCCTTCAGTGCTCATCGACTCGGGTCGAATCTCCACGCTGTCGGCGGGATACTTCGTCATATAAATCTTGGCAAGATCAACGAGCTCTTCGTTCAACGAGCCCGAACCGCCGACAACTATCTTTTCCTGGGCCGAGGTGAAAGAGACGCTGAGAAGCAGCGCCAGGATTACGATGATTTGTGTCTTCATGTTCATCTTTCTCCCTTCTTCGTTCATATTTCTCCTGAGCTTTCCAATTATGTAATGGGTTGGGCTTTACGCCGCTCCGTTAAACACGCAATTTAATGCTGCCTCCTAGAGTCCTGTGGCAGACAATGGCATTTTCGGGAAATTCCGTGGCATCCTACCGGGTAATGATGGGAGCCGATTCACAATTTTGCCACTATGAGCAAGTTCCGTTCCTGCGCTGACCTGTGTTCTTCGACCGTGATTTCTCGCGGCTCATCACCAATTAGCGCGGCTCACCGAGAGCTCTGGCTCTGCGGTGGCCACCGAGCTTCGCTGCGCGTCGAAATATTAGCTTGGGACAATGGACGGAAGGAACGTGGCAATGGGTCCGCCTGGCGCCAGCCGATGATAGGTCAAATTTGGCAAGGGCTCGGTCTCATTGCCGTTCTGGAGGATCGACTATTTTGGGTTGACTTACAGTTCCCGCTTGATCGGCCATGGGGTCTTGCCGCGTCGCTCGGGCCGCAATATTTCATGACGTTCGCCATTGCCGGCAAACAGCTCCAATCTATCTTGCGCCGATGTCGTTGCCGGCCGCTGCGCCACTCCCGCGGTGATAATTTCATTTGGTGGATTTTGACCGCGCCGCGTTCCTGCGTCTTTTGACTCTGAATCGGCTGCATCGACCTTGAACATGCCCATGAGTTGTTGGAGATAGTCGGCTTGAGATGCCATTTCGTCAGCGGTGCTGGATAGCTGTTCCGCTGCGGCGGCGTTTCTCTGAGTCACGCGGTCGACTTGGTTCATGGCTTGGTTGACTTGCGCGACACCCGCGGACTGTTCCCTCGAAGCGGTCGCGACTTCCTGAACCAGCTCGGCAGTCCGTTTGATCGCCGGAACCAACTCGCCCAGCATGTGGCCGGCCTTTTCGGCAACCTTGACGCTGCAAGAAGCCACGCTGCTGATTTCCCGGGCGGCAGTCTGGCTTCGTTCCGCGAGCTTTCTGACCTCAGTTGCGACCACGGCGAAACCTTTGCCGTGGTCGCCGGCTCGGGCCGCTTCGATCGCTGCATTCAAGGCCAGCAGGTTGGTTTGATAAGCGATCTCCTCGACGATGGAGATTTTTTCGGCGATGGTATTCATAGCATCGACGGACTCATTGACGGCCGCGCCGCTGTCCTCCATGTCTCTGGCACCCTTGAGTGCCATTTGTTCCATCTGTCTGCTATTCTCAGCATTTTGCGAGATCGAGGCATTCATCTGCTCCAAGCTCGACGTCGTTTCTTCGACTGAGGCGGCCTGCTCGGATGTGCCCCGCGACAACAATTGCGCCGAGGAGGAAACCTGGCTTGATGCGGTGGAGACCGCGTCGGTTACTGCCGTAACTTGGCCGATGATCTGAGTCAAGGTGCTTATGAATTGATTGAATGAGCGCGCCACATCGCCAATTTCATCGCGGCGATCTTTCGCTTCGTCCCACCGGATCAGCCCGGAATTACCGATGTTAATGTCGTGGAGTTTGGCGGCGAATCTTTCCAAGGGATGGGCGATGCTCCAGGCCAGATAGCATCCGAGGAAAACTCCGATCGCCATAACGGCGGCGCCGATATACAAGGCCATCGAGAACGACGCGGCAATCGCGGTTTTATCAGGTCCGGATACGGCGCTGTAAAGTAGCACGCCCGACACTCCATAGCCGAGAGTGAATAGGCCGCAGAGAAGCGCGAGTTTCTCTTTCATCTTCAGTTGTCTCATCGCTCTGAGCATCACAATCTCCTTCCGGATTCCAATCCACGCATCGCGGTTATCATCGTAATTCTCATCCGTTTATTCGCCTGGCGCTGCGGCGAATCCTGGTTGTGCTCCGGCGGCCGACACCGAATTGCTCAGCTCCGTGCTGGAAAGTACTTTATCGATATTGAGGATTAGCACGAACCTGGCCCCCGCCTTGCCCATACCCTGTAAGAAATTCATTCTCACTTGAGTGCCAAAAGGGGGCGCCGGCAAAATGTCGTCGGCAGACAGTTCGACGACTTGGCTTACAGAATCGGCGACGATTCCCATGACCGTCGGCTCGCCATCCAAGTTCACCTCGACAATGACGATGCATGTGCGGTTAGTCACCGCACTTGCGCTAAGGCCGAACTTCAAGGCCAAGTCGACAACCGGCACGACGCTGCCGCGTAGATTGATCACTCCGCGGATGGACGGCGGCGTTTGCGGCACCGTTGTGAGGATTCCGTAGGCAATGATTTCCTTCACTTGCAGTATGCCGACTGCGTATTCTTCGCCGGCCAAGTGGAACGTCAAATACTGGGTCTGATCCATGATCTTTTTTTCTTCATTCATAAAACCGTACTCCCTCGCTGCGCCGGCTCGGCATTATTGCGACTGATCGCCACTCTTTGGGTATCCGCTTCTGCGGCGATGGTGTTTCCTTGCGTACGCATTACTTCGCGAATCAGTCCGGCGGCGTCGAGGATGAGTGCGACGCGGCCGTTGCCCAAGATCGCCGATCCGGCAATGCCAGGCAAGTCTTGGAATCGTTTCCCCAATGGTTTGATTACCGTTTGCTGGGCGCCATAAAGCCTGTCCACCACGAGAGCGGATTTGACTCGGTCGATTTCTACGACAACGGCATTTTCCCGCGGCGGGCGCCGGCTCGCTAGGCCAAACCACTGGCGTAAACGAATGTAGGGCAAAGGCTCGCCGCGCAGGTTGATAACGCCCTGGCGTACGTTGTAGCGGCACTCTTCGGCAGGTAATTCGATGCACTCGAGCACCGTGTGCAGCGGCAGCACATAAGTCTCCTCACCGATGCCGAAGCCGAATCCTTCAATGATCGCCAGGGTCAAAGGCACGCGAATGATGATCGTTGTGCCCGTTCCGGAGCGGCTCTCGACACTGACAGTTCCACGAAGCGTTTCGATGTTCCGCCGTACCACGTCCATGCCGACTCCCCGCCCGGAAAGATCGGTAATCTTTTCGGCGGTGGAAAATCCCGGTTCGAAAATAAATTTGAAAAGCTCCTGATCGGACAGCTGCTCAGGATCGGTCGCCATTCCCGACGATCGCGCCCGGGCCGCGATATGGTCACGATTCAAACCCGCCCCGTCATCGATCAGCTGAATGACGATGCTGGCGCCTTCATGAAATGCCTTGAGCGTGATGGAGCCGCAGGGGTCTTTACCCGCGCGACGGCGCGCCTCCGGCGATTCCAGGCCGTGATCCAGCGCGTTTCTGACCATGTGCGTAAGGGGATCTTTGAGTTTCTCCACCATGCTTAAATCGATTTCGACGTCGTCTCCATAAATCACCAAGCGCGCAATCTTGCCGTTAGCTTGAGCTACGTCGCGAACAGTGCGCATGTATTGGCGGAAAATCGGCCCGACGGGCACCATGCGCGCCTTCATGATTTGTTCCTGAAGATTCATCGACAATCGTTCCAATTGGCCATGAGCTTCCAGCGCCTCGGCGATATGGTGCGATGGAGTTTCGAGTACCTGACGCAGGCGGCCGTGGGCGACGGCGATTTCGCCCGCCAGATCAAGCATATGGTCGAGTTTCTGAATATCGACCCGGACGGTGTCGGCACGTTCGATCAGCGCCTGTGAGTCCTCGCGGCGGCGGCCGATCGATGGCCTGCCCGGATCGACAATTTCCGACGGTTTGAGAGACCGTGGTTCTTCGACGGGTGAATCGTTTCTGTCGGCTAACTTCGCCAACAGCGCTTGGTGTTCCGGCCGGATTTCTTCGGCACCGGCGATCGCTTCGGGGAGCATTTGGCGCAGCGCGTCCACCGAGCGCAACAACAATGTGATCCGTTCTTTGCTGACCGGCACGACGCGATTGCGCAGCCGTTGCAGCAGCTCCTCGAACGCGTGAGCGAATTCAGAGACCTTGGTGAAGCCTAAGCTCGCCGCGTTGCCCTTGATCGTGTGGGCGCCGCGGAAAATGACTTCGAGAAATTTCTGCTCATCGGGATCGCTCTCTAGACCGATCAACGACTCTTCGATGCGGACCAGATGCTCTTCGGATTCCGCGACAAAAGTTCGAAGTATTGCGTCGAAATCGATGTCCACCGCAATTGCCTACAATTCTTTCACCCACGCGGAGCCATTGTCCGTGTGGAAAATCAACTTTCGGCCCTTGTAGCCGCCGACATCCTCGCCGAGAATTGGAATATTCGCGGTCTGTAACGCTCGGCGAGCTACCTCAACATTCTTCGCGCCAAGATGGTTTGCGCGGCTGCGGAACGCATCGAGAACGCAGGCGCCACCGAAGAGTTTTGCCTGCAGGTGATCTTGCGCGGCGCCGAGTGCCAGCACCTCCTCGATCAGTTCACGCACGGCTAAGTTGCCGAATCGCGACGAAGCTTGACCGTCGCCGGCATCGTAGGGAAGAAGAAAGTGATTGATGCCGCCGATTTTCGTCGACGCATCCCAGAGACACACCGAAACGCAAGATCCGAGAATCGTCGTCACGGCGTAATTCTCGACGCAAACAAAAAACTGGCCGGGGTGAAGATAGAATTTTATTGGCTCACCGACCGCCGATTGCACTTTCGCCATAATATCGTTCATCGAAACCATGCCACGGGTTTGCTTATCGACGGGTTCAATAATCGACAAGGCGGGTCATTCGCCGATCAGGTTTTTGACCTTGGTTAGCAGTTCGAGACTATCGATAGGCTTAATGATGTAGTCATTACAGCCGCTCACGTAACCCGCCTCCATGCTCTCCGCTTCGGCCTTGCTGGTCACCATGACGATCGGGACGGTGCGGGTTTTCGGATTTTCACGGAGATGTCGAACGGCTTCAAAACCGTTCATTTTCGGCATCACGACATCCATCAAAATGAGATCGGGTTTGTTCTTTAGGGCTTTAGCGATACCCTCTTCGCCGTCTCGTGCCGTAATGATCTCGTAGGCATTGTTGGCGAGGATCATCTGTTCCATCTGCAAGATGGTCTCGGAATCATCGACCAGCAGGATTTTTCTGGGTGGCACCATAATTTGCCTCATTTCCCTCGTTTGTCGGGGGCCCGTGCCGCGTCGCGTGGCGTAAACGGTCTGGTTGCGGCGCGCGGCGGAGTCCAAGGCGAGATATGTGAGCAAGATATTTGCCATGGACCTAAGTATTGGAAAAGAGGCAAGACCTAAGACCAGGTCATGGACAAACGGCGTCGATAGAGAACAAAGGTGTACAATGAGACGCATGAGTTTTGCCAATTTACGCTTCTCGAATAGGACCGAGCGACGGCAAGTCGCGGACGGCCAAGGGTTGTTCTGCGGTCCGCGCGCGCGACGAGGCGAGACGAATAACGATCATCTTGGAGGTTATCGGGACGCATTGAAAAAAATTTCACTCGACTCCAGCTGCGCTCGAACTAACTTTCGTCCTTTCAGCAAAGCAACAGGCAGAGCAAAAATTCTTAATCTCATTGGGTCAATTCCCCGCAGCTTGCTGCGTAATGGCTAATCCTAAGTCCGTCATTCCCGCATGCTTTTAGCGGTGGTTCGACTGGGCTCACCACAGACTTTCTATGAGAGTTGTCAAGCCCTTTTTTTATTTTTTTTATTTTTTTTCATGCCGCCTGGCGTATCGTCTGACGGGCGATGTTCGCCAA
>Ga0184633_10000822_pt1 | contig 12141 bp, 29 predicted proteins | sample PLM31_170_b1_FD_133156 | JGI IMG/M metagenome (GOLD analysis project Ga0184633, IMG submission 133156) | Groundwater sediment microbial communities from an aquifer in East River, Colorado, USA - PLM3-1_170_b1 | ecosystem: Environmental > Terrestrial > Soil > Riparian zone | place: USA: East...
AAGTGAAGTTAGTCTTTGTGAACCAAAACTGTATGCAGAAGTTGGTGCACCAATGTCATTTAAGATTGAACCAGACTTGCTTACCTGACTCCAATCAAAAGTTCCTGTTGTTGATATTTTAGACTTGGGAATGTTGTTTAGACTGAAAGTCAGTTCGTCAGTTCCCTGATCTAAAAGTATTCCAGAGTTGTTTAATAGAGTTCTAAAACGAAGATTTGGATTTACAAAGTCCTTGTAGACTTGTTTTCCTGTACCTACATTAGTGCCTTGATTCTCTACACCCCCAGTCGATGTCAGGTTGATAGTATCTGTTGCTTGGTTAAGTTCAATTATCATACCTGTACCTGCTATGAAATTTAGCGTATCATTGGAGTTGTCACATACTATGGTTGGCTGGCCTGTCTTGGCTACCTGACAAAACACCTTCTGAAGCTCAACGGCAGTGATAAACTGGTTTGAACCCCAAAACATAGGAAGTAAAAGTGCTCCTGCGATGATAACTAGAACCATTAATAGTGCTGTTGTATTACCACCTGAAGATGACACAGCTTGTTTAAAGTTTAGTCTTATTAAAAATTAATGTTTTAAATAAAAGAGGGTTTGTGGCCCTCTAGTGTGCATATTTGCACTGTTGACATCTACATCGCTTCAATCTTCTTATGAAGAGTTGAGCTGTAGGTTGGTATTGGAATATGACTTATTTAAGATATTTGTTGCTTTTTTATTTTAAATCTGTAAAATAACATTAACCCAATTACTTCCAACTGTTCTACCAGAAACACTACTGTAAAATGTTGAATATAACCGTTAGAAATATCATTAAGATATGACATTGTTACAGAATAAATATCAAATCTGAAGAAAATTAAATAAAAAATTAGAATGATACCCATTGCAAAATCCTGTGGTTCTACTTTCTTAGTTTGTTGTAAAACTGAATCCAAATTTTGATCTTCCTCTGGAATCAGTTTTTTAATCTCTTCTTTGAGTTCGCTGTATTGATGATTTCCTAATTCTATGGCTAAAGTAATGTTTACAGTCATAAACAAGACAAAGGCCATAGTTGGTATGAATAACCATTTACGTTTTCCTCTAGTGCTTTTGAACATCTGTCTCTGAAATACTTCTCCAAATTTTCCTAGTTTTTGTTTTTTTGCTAGGATTAGAATGGTCAAAGAAATCAAGCTTATCAGTCCGAATGATCCTAGCCACCATGAACTTACAAATTGCACAAAAATTATTCTAATTGGTAGCATTATTCCGAACATTACTACTGCCACAGTTCCAAATTCTTTTAGTTCTTTTATATTCATTTTCTTGAATAAAATGGTATTAAATCGTTTATAACGATGTTTCTTTGTCTGTAAAATTCAATTTTTCTATGATCTTTTTTATTATATTTTACTATTTCTTTACTGTCTTTGTTTCTGAATCCACCATTATCTCTATCATATATCAAACCAAATCTTTTAGCAAAATCTATTCTACTTTTATATCTTCTAAGATAATCTAATAGTTTTCCTGCCTCATTTTTTTTTCTTTCAACTGTACGAAAGTCAACTGTACCACCCTCATTTGTGATTTGATTGATTATATCATGACAAGCTTTGTAGTATTCTATTCTTGTTTTGTTTCTCTCTGGTCTTTTTCCCACCAAAACTCTAATTACATTCTGACTGTCTGAGTAGATTATTACATTTTCAGATTTAATATTGTCTTTAATGTATTTTAATGATTCATGGATTGCAATGTATTCAGCCAGATTGTTGTCTGATCTTGGGATTTCCATAATTTTCATTACGCCATAATTTATTACGTTATAGGCAATCCTTGTTGGACTGCCATCGCAGTGTATTCTAATCATGATTTTAGTTCCTGTAATTCCTTCTCTAATTTCTCTTTTTTTAACCTGTGTTTCTCAATGATATTATTATGTTTTTCAATTCTTTTATTAATTTTTTTCAACCTATTTGATAATGTTTTAATTATAATATTCCTATTTTCAGTATTTAACTTGAAAATTACATTTTTACTATGAAGCCAACGAATGATAGTCACATGTGATAATTTTACATTGAATTTTTTCAATATTAATTTCTTAATTTGTCTAGATGAATTATTATTTTTATATTTTTTCATTGCAAATTCTATAATTTCTTTCTTGAATTTGTGCTTTGGAAACTGATTATCTGAAAATTGGAATAAACATTTTGTACACATAAATCTTTGTACATCTCCTGATTTGTTATGTCTTATACCATATCTGATAATTGCTATTGGTGGATGGTTACACTTGGTTTCCATATTTTATTACCTCATTATACACGATTGTGAAATGCCCTTGTCTTCTACCCACAGAATTTTCTAATATCACATTGTTATTTTCTATTGCATCTAACAGATTTCTTATCCTAACTGAATTTAGTTGTTTTTCTCTTGATATTCTGTAAATATTACGGAATATACTCATCCTACGAAATATATTTTGATATACCTTTCCAAATTTTTCAATATAAACTTGTACTAATACTTTCATAAGTTGAATGTCTTTGCTTGTTATGTTTTTTAATGTCTGTTCTATGACTTTGGTACTGCCAGATGATTTTTTTGTTATTGCATAATGGTGAGCAAAAAGTAGATCAATGTATGTAAGATCAAACGTACTTTTATAATGAACGACCATATCTTTTAATTCCTTGAAAAATTCCAGTTTTCCATCTTCATATGATTTTAATATGTCATTTGGAGTCAATCTTTTTCCCAAGTTTAATTTTTTGTATACTTTTCTTGCAATTTCTAATGGATAAATTGCAAGTAGCATATTGTATTTTTTTACTCCATGATTCTTATGAGCCAATATCAATGCTTCAATCCTATGCCTTGAATCTATAATCACCCATTTTCCATCTTTTATTACGACTCGGAAAATATTATCATAAAATTCGTTATCAAGTATAGACTGTAAAATCTTTCCAGTATGCCTTTTATCTTCTCGTCTTTCAAAGTCCGCTATAACAAAATCTTTGGTTAATCTACTTAGATTGTAATTCTTTAATAACTTGTATTCAATAGGTGGTGAGTTAACGGTTGTCATTTACGATATCTTCTTTTGTAACGATTTATCCAATACCATCTAGGTTTCTTGACTCCAATGTAGTATTTTCTTCGCTTTCTGGAATATCTAAATAATGCTTTTCCTTCAATGAGTTTGAAATACTGGTTTAATTCCCTTAGAAACTTGTTTACTGCTGTCTTACTTGAGCTTGCAAATTCTCTCAATCATTTAACCTTCTTCCTTTCTGCCAGACCAAGTATTAAAAGCAATTTTTTCATTAGAGTTCCTGAACTGCTTGTATCCATAGATGGAAATGAAAAACCTGTAACATTAAAGAATGATAGAATTACTACTGGAATTAGTACAATACCTAACATCAAAACGTTAATTTGTGCACCAAATACTATTGCTGCTATTGCTATAAAAACCACAAATATAATTCCAGTCATTGATTGTCTTGACAATGAATAAAGTATTCCCATTGCAATAACAATCAACAACCAAATTGGTAATCCGATAACATTTCCAAAACTGTCAAAACTTTCTGTAAAACTTCTTGTTGTATTTAATATTATACTTTCAGTCATAACCCAAGATCTTCTCCAAAATTTCTTTCTTCATTCTTAATCTTCTAAGCCTAATGTCTATACTGGATGATGTTAAATGACTTACTTTTAGATATACTTTGTATTTTTCATATACTTCATTTTGTACAAAGTTTTCTTTTTTTAACTGTTCTTGGTAAGATCGTTCTGCCTTTGCCAGATGTGTATTCACATCATTAAGCCATAATTTTATCATTTCTGGTGTCATTGGTTGTTTTTTGGTCATTTTACTAATCTCCTAGTTTTACGATTTATTCCTTTTGATAAAACGCTGATCTGTATTTCATCCAACAAATCCTGCATCAAACCATTCTCTTCTACTGTCATGGGTGTCTGGTTGCAATTTACTAAATGCTGGTCAACTGCTATTCTGAGTTCTTTACCTGACACTAAATTTTTATTTTCTCCAATATAATATCCTATTAAAGTACAGATTAGTCTTTCTCTTTCAATCATATTGATTCTGGAAACAAATCGTCTGAAGCCTTGAATCCCCTTGTAGTATCAATTATCAGTCCATTTGTTCTTAAGGTTGAAATGTAATTGCTAAATGTGCCTGACATGGCCATCCCTACTCTTTCTGCAAGTTCTTCTTTTGATAAATCGTTTGGATGCACTTCAGCTAGAACCTTTAACATGTCTTTGGTTTTACCTTTGATGTATTGTAGCCACATGTTTAGCATTTCATCATTAGTTCTTGGCAAAGAGTCTGTATTTCCTACCATATCATATCCTAACGGTGTGGCAACAAAGTCTCCATTCTTATCTTCAATTAATCCTCTGGTTCTAAGCTCTGAAATATAATTTGAAGTAGTACCACTAGTAGGACTTAATCTTGCCATCAATGCCATCCTAGACTTTGTAATTGATTCTGGATAAAATCTTGCTGCTGCCTGTAACATTCTGAAAGATCCACCTTTAGGTTTTTCACTATCTGGTGAGTCCAAACTATTGTCTCGTATTTCCCATTTTTGTGTCGGCTGCGGTGTGATTTTTGTAGTTGTTTCCATTTTTATATCTGGTTTTTGAATTGGATTTGGTCTTGCCCTGAATTGGAAGTTCTCCATCTGGATTTCTTTGATTTGTGGATATAATTTAGCTGTTGCTTTTAATTTATTAATAAAATCATTAGTTGAATTTGATGTTTGTTTAATGATTTCTGAAAGTGCGTTTCTCTGACCTACGATGTCCTCTGAAGCGGTTAGTAATTTATCATGTAAAATTTGTAATCTTTCAAGCTCACTTTTCCAATGTTTTTCTCCTTCTGTATATCCCCTAGAATATGCCAGCTTCTTTTCAACTGTAATTGTATTAGGATCTACTACAGGTTTGTTTGTCTGTAATTGACGAACTTCTTTAACTAATTCTCTCACTTTTATTTGTAATTATTCTTTTGTTTTAAGTTCATGTTCTGCTTCTTGAGGAAGGTTTTCGAGCTTTGCAAGTACGTTTTTAATTTTTTCAGTTGGTTTAGGTTTAAGCTTTTGCTTCTTGAATAGACTAGACTCATGCGTAGTTTTAACTTCAAATGACTTTATTTTTATTACATCATCTGATATTGCTGGTCCGAATGCATAAAATTCATTATCAAGCTTTCTTAGTTGCAGTCTCTGTGTTTTTTCAAAGAAACCCAAGTCATCGCCTGCTCTTTTCTGATCTATGTCAAGTGTACATCTTCCTACAAATTTTGTATTAAGTTCGGCAGAAATGTCCTTGCTAAGCTTTGATGGTCTTTGTGTGGCGACTAATAACGCAAATCCTCTTTTTCTTCCTCTGGTTGCTAAATCTATCATTGATTGAAGTGAATCAGCTTCACCATGTCCTTTCTCTGGTCCAAAAGTATGTCCTTCATCCACAACTACTAAGCATTCATGCCATAATTCCTTTGGCGCATTTACCAACGAATCTAAAAACAGTTTAACAAATCTTATCCTGTCTGACTTGTGCATTTCATATAGATCTATTATGGCTGAAGTTCCAAGTTCTAGGAGTTTGATTGCAAGTGTTTCAGCTAGCTTTACACTGATTTGAATGTCTGCACCGTCTTCTTTTTTGCCTATTAGAATATAGTCGAATTTTTCTCTTAGTGTTGTGTAAGTTCCTTCAAGGTCTATAATTATTTGCTGGACGCTTTTGTTTGTCGCTTCAAGAATTTTACGAAGAAGATATGATTTTCCTCCACCAGAATTTGCTTGTACAAGTCCTCTTCCTGAAATGAGTTTTGCAACATTGATTTTTATTGGCAGTTTTGTTTCTACATTATATCCGATCTCTACTAGATTATTTTTCAATTAGATCTTCCTATTATATGAGAATTATCTAAATCTGGTTTAATCAGTTTACGTACATATTTTCTAATGCATTTCATTTTGTTGCAAGTTTTTCTATTTATTCTTGCCTCTTTTTTTTTACATACTATACATAGACTCATTTTGCTCTCACGTTTAATTTAAGATAGATGTTAATAACTACTTGATTTTTTGTAAAATCATGTTCAACTCTGAATACTTCATATTCATCATCATCTAATCTGACCAGTTCTTTTTCTCTTGGCATTGGAATTGTTGTGTCTCTTAGCTGCTCTTTTATTATCTCATTACTAATTGCATTAATAAAATTTAATTTTAATTCTAGAACCATCTCTTATCCGTACCTCCAATTAGGATCAGGATGCCATACACATTTTTCATAAATCATAGCACATACATTGATTATATCTGCAAGTTCTTTTCTTGCTTGTTCGACTGTTTTGGCTTCAAGAAATTCTTTTACTTCTTCTTTTAACCGTTTTTGCCAAAACTCGTTATCTAACTGTAAAGATTGTATTTGAAATTCATAATCTTTTTCTTTCCATGAATTTTTATATTCAGGAAACTTTAATGACATTAAAGTTTTGCAATGCATTATGATACCATCAAAGTCTGGAAATTCTATCTTTTCTTCCTTCTGGCTCATATTATTTTTCCAGTTTATCTAATCTTTGTTGTGTTTGGTTTACAAAATTTATTACGTTTTGCATAAAAGGTTCATTCCTGTCATTTATGTATTTTATAATATTGATATTTGTGTTGTTTAGTTTGGTCAGAGTTTCATTCATTGAATTCATTGTTTTTTCAAGCGAGATTATTTTCTCTGACTGTGTATTTGTTTGTGACATTGCGTTTGAACCAATAAATCCAATGAGTACTAAAATACTGATACCTATTGCTGTATAGTTTAAAATTTTTCCATTATCTGGTTTCTTTTGACTTTCACTCATTTGTGACACCATATTTTCTAGTTAGTCTTTTTGCTATTTCAAGCCTATTCATTTCGTTTTCACATTTAACCAATTCATCTATCATTCTATCCATGTCTTTTTCTTCTAATAATTTTCGCATTTTTTCAGCTATCTGTTGTTTTTTCTTGTCTAATTTGTCAATTATTTGTACAATCATTACTGAATCTTTTGCTGGTTCAACTTCTTGTATAGTAAAAACTGTTTTTTGTGTTATCATTACTGGTCCTTCAGGATTTGTTTTGATTACTACAAATGAAATTTTACCTCCAAAAAATGGTATCATAACCTTATCGCCTACTACTATCGATACTGCTTCTAATGCGTCTGATAAATATCGTTCATCTATTGGTGGATTAGCTTCAAGAGCTTTTACATCAACAGTAATAGCTAGAATTGTTTTTATTGGTTTGATTTTTACGAGTTCTCCTATCTTTGCATTTGAATTTTCTCTAATCAATCCATCAATTCTAATCATTTTTTTATTTTCATCTGAAGGATAAAGTGGTAGAGCTTTTGCGTGTGTAATACGTTTTCCTTTAATTTGTATAACATCGCCTGTTGATATTTCTAATTTATCCATTGTATCATAATCAATTCTACATATACCACGTCCTACATCCCTTGTATATGATTCTCTTACTGTTGCGTTTATTTCTTCAATCATGGTCTATTTCCTTTAAATTTGTATGTTATCTTTGATATTTTGATAATCTTTCCTTCCTTTGCGAGTTCGCTTGATCTTCCTTCAACATTTTTTCTTTTGATTCTTGTTATCATTGAAACTGTATCTACAGTTAATGCCTTATCGCTATGTGCTTGATAAAATGCTAGGATCTTATTCTTTTGGCTTGTCAACTTTCTCCATGTTTTCCTTTTTATGATTTTCTGATTTTTGATTTAACTGTTCAATATTTCTTATTTTTTCACTAAGTAAATCTATTCTTGGAAATAGAATTTTTAATTGATTCTCTCCTTTAACAAATCTTCTTAATAAATAATATTCATTTCTTACAGAGTCTGGCTTGAGTCTTAACTTCATATCAATTTCATAGAATGATTCGATTGCAAGTCTTTGATAAACTCCAAGTTCAATTTTTGCATTTACCACTTCTTGCATATCATTTGACTGATGAAATTTTTTATGACAGTCAAAAAGTCCTTTTTCTATGAATCCCAGTAGATCGAATTTCAGTGGTGGCACATTATTCATTGCTATCTCTTTTTTTCCATATGATCAGAATATCTTCGCCTGCAATTTGCCAGTTGTTTTTTCAATTTTTTGATTTGTTTGCCTTCCATTTTTACTAGAAATTTTAATGATTTAATTTTATTTTTTTGTAATCTAGTCATTGTATGTCTTTTGTTTCCTTGATTTTTGTATCATTTCGTCAAGAATATTTGATATTTTGGGATTATTTTTGTTATCTGCGATTAATTCTCTATCTTCTTTTGTAGTTGTTATTTCAAAAGGCAGTTAGATTATCCTCCAATTTGAATCTGTAAATCTCAAAGTATGTTCTTGTACAACTAGTCCTTTTAAAAGATTTTGCCTTATCCTGTTGATCTGTTTTTCATAATTATTATATGATGCACTACACTCATTTGAACAAAATTCTGATTGTCTTCCACATTTTGATAATAATCTCTTTTCATAGATTGATGTTTTACAGTTTCTGCAAAGTTGATCTAGTATCTGCATTTAATCACCAAAAATAAAAAAAAGATAGGGAAGTTTACCGTCCTCATTTTTTCTTCAAGTCCTTTGCAATTTTAGCCAGTTCTTGAATTGTGGCCTGCTTTGTGCCAAACACCGAAAGTACCGTAATTACCTTAGATGTATTCCAATTCTCTTCTGTATGCTTTACTAGGTTTGCCTGAAGATCAAGGACACTTTTTAGGATTTTCTCCTCAATGGTTATGGTTATTCTTTTCATGGCGATAGAGTCACCCAAAGCATCCAAACAGCTAACAACATACCACCAAGTCCTATTACAATTATTTTCTTGTTTTTAGAAATTTTTGGTTTGCTTGCATTTGAATTTTGCTCAGTCTTGGATTCATCTGCTTCCATGTTCGTTTTCTCCTTCAAGGTCATCTCGCAACTTTGGAAATTCGCTGTACCAGTCTATCATAGCTCTTTAATCCTCGTGGTTACATCAAGACTGAATCTTCTTCCAGATGATCTAGCCCTTTTCACCATCAATTCACGGATTAGATCCACTCTACCTGCATGATATGCCCTTACCTCTACTGTTGGACCAACAGCAATAGTTTCAAGGCTTTCTGACAGATTCTGTTCCAGAAAAACGTCTACCTGCGATCTTTTCCTTTGTTGTGATCTGCTCTTTGTCTTCGGCTTTTGCCTACTTTTTCCCATAGTATGATTATAATACCATATGTAAATAAGTATTATGATATGATTTTCTTTTGTTTCTTGTGATTATTATTGATATGATATGTCATTCTGCCTTTGTGTCTGCTTATCCTTTTTCCACAAAATGGACAAGGTTTTGTGACGTTATTCTTTTTAAAGTTATCAGGTAGGTATTTTAAAACTGTAGACATACTTACTACACCATTTAGCATTCCAGTTATATTACTTGCGATCTTTTTCTCTTCAATCGAAAAATCATTTTTTAGGTTTTTTGCCATAGTTTTGATCAGGTCTTCTGCTTTAATGTACTTCATCCTTTCATCTCATACTCCATATAATATTTTGACCAAATGCACCAATGATAAATTGCATAAAGAATTAAGATCGGTCTTTTCTTAATCATTTGCCAAGCTGTAGGTCTTGTATAATACTCAATCGCTTTCGTCCATAATTGCTCATCAATCATTGTTATGGATGCTCCAATGAGTTTATTCTTTTTTCTAATAGTATTAATTTGTTTTCTAATTCTTTTTTTTCTTCGGCCTCTGTCATATCCTCTATGTACGAGAGTATGAATAATGTACCACCTAAAAGTGAAATTATTACCAGCCATGTGAAAATCACTTTGGAAAACTTTTGGTTAGTCATCATGGGATTATTATTTCCTCTTTGGTTTGTAATGTTTTGTTGATTAATTCATATTCTAGATGTTTTATTTTCTTTTTTAAATAATAAGGTGTATTTGGTAGTAATTGCCAATACAATGAATCCATGATTGTTTTACCAATCATATTTAATACCACAAGTGAAATGCAATCCATTAATTTATTTGTGTTATTTGTCATATCATTCATGTTGTCCACCCTCACAATAAGTACAGATTTCTTTATTTGAATTTGTCATCATCATACAAGAACATTTACATTCACATGGTTTCATTTTGCCAGTTCCGTAACTCTCGTTTTGAACTGTCATGAAACCCAATCTCCCTTAATCTCATGTTCTTCATAACAATCATCACACAGAAAGTCTTTTTTCCCATCTTCATCATCAAAAGAAAAGACCTGATGTAATTCTATTTCATTTGAATTTCCACATTCAGCACAACGTTTGTTTTGCTCTATCAAGGTTCTACTCCTAAATCCCTAAGACCGCATCTACTACATCTTATTTGGTCTGTTGGTGTCAAAGTTCCCCATCGAATAAAACCCAAGTCCACGCCACAATCATGACATGAAACTTTGGTTATACGTTCGTTACTCTTGGTCATGGACTAACTCTCCTTTTTTATAAATATAGGATTTACCGTTATGAAGTGTAAACTCGGCATATCTACATTTCATTTGTCTAAGTAAACCTTTGATATGTATTAATTGCATATCTTCGTCTAATTCTTTACTCATTTCTTTCCCTCATCGGAAAAGTGTTCCGTAAGTGCTTCTTCTAGACATTCAGTCATCGGTCTTTCTAATTCTACACATTTAATTTTAAATCTTTTCCATAATTCTCTATCAATGATGACGGATGTGGATATTCGTTTGTGTGTTGTTAAATTTCGTCTTGGCATTACTTTTCACTCCGTATCGATTGTAATGTAGGATGAAATACTGCCAACATTGAACCGTACCTTGGATGCTTACCATTATCCAATTCAAGTCTGCCTCTAAAGCCTAGAATCTCTGCATTAGGTACAACCAAATCAAAGTACCAAACAGCGTCTGGGACATAAGGCAATAACATAACACTTGTATTTCCATTCTGTTGCTCTTCTATTGCTTTTTTAATCCAGGGTAGTTTATCATCATAAGGTGGATTCACATAGTTAAATTTCTTCCAGGGAATAGCTAAACCATCAAATTTAGGATGAGCTGGACATGGATCAAAGAATGTACTAAACAAGTCTAGTAACCACTGAGGCGAAGGTGATAGGCTAGAGATTGACCATTGTTTATTCATGTCTTTACACTTCCTTTCAACTGTAGTTCTAATTTACGCTTATCATACCATTCACAAATAGCGAAACATGTCATACTACCTACTATCATTGGATATACATCAAATTGTGTAATATCAAATATTATGTGTTTTATTAACACAAAGGAAAATGTTAACACAAACATTAATAATATTGCTTTATTTCTTAGACTCATTTGACATTATCACTCAATGGTATTTTAGTTTCGTTAAAGATTAGAGATAGAAAGTCTATATGATTTTTACAAAGCCAGAGCCTGCAATCGTTGATGCGAATTGTGAAATCATGTGGATGATATGTTATTCCATCACGTTCTGCAAAGAAACATGGTACGTCTTTATCCTCATCTGTAAATCTTACACTAATATCATTTAACTGTGGATATTTTTTTAACAGTTCAATAGCCCATAAAGGTCTATGAATACTGACTTGATAATCAAAATCCACTAAGATACAACTTCCTTATTTTGTTGTTTACTTCTACACCACTTACACCACGCACAATTACAATATCCTCCTTTAAGTTCGAAATGTCTTATTGCTACTAGTACTTCACTCATGTCGTAACATTTCCCAAAATAATATATCCGTCCATTATTATCAATAAAAATATAATTGAAGCGATGCTAATGTTTAATAATCCATACCAAGTCATATCGTGACACTTCCCAAAACTTGTAAAGTAGAGAAGTATTTTTCTTCCCAATCTAGCAAAGCATTAATGTCAACTTTAGTATATCTCTGTGTTACAGAACCAGATGAATGTCTTAACTTTCTTGCAATCAGACTTTCTTTAGCTCCTAAATCTTCCATACGTTTAGCACAGGACTTTCTTAATAGATGAGTCCAAAC
>Ga0184633_10000824_pt1 | contig 12131 bp, 17 predicted proteins | sample PLM31_170_b1_FD_133156 | JGI IMG/M metagenome (GOLD analysis project Ga0184633, IMG submission 133156) | Groundwater sediment microbial communities from an aquifer in East River, Colorado, USA - PLM3-1_170_b1 | ecosystem: Environmental > Terrestrial > Soil > Riparian zone | place: USA: East...
GAGGATGCCGGCGTGGAGTGGCACACGACGGCAGAATTGTTGAAGACGCTCGGCGTGCGTTCGTAACGGAAAGACGTTGCCACTCGATGGCGTCACTTTCACAGCGATTCCGAAGAGCTACGCGGGGACAACCACGTATTCGGCAAAGGATGCGGACGCCGGAACGGGCTGTTTATCCTCAATCAGGCCCGCGACGTGCATCTGGATCGCTTCGTACATCCGACGCTCGGCTTCCTCTCGCGTCGCTCCGGTCGCCACGCAACCGGGCAGGTCTGGCGAGTACGCGGAAAAGTTGTTGCCGGCACTCTCGATGACGATGAGGAATCGATGCATCTCTACTCCTTGAGTCCGGCTTGCTGCACGTCACGTTGTTCCGAGCGATGGAAGGCGGAGGCCCAGGCGACTTGCGTTCCCATCAGGGACTCCCAGATCGACGAGAACACCCTTGAACACCGTGAGGAAGTGATCGAACACCTCGTCATTCAGTCCTCTTTGCCTCGTCCTTGCGTGAGCGTCAGGAAGGCTTCGTCCCGTATACGTGTTGGGGCCACCCAGGGCCATCGCAAAGAACCCCTCCTGGGTCCGCTTGAGTCGTTCGATATCGACCCCCGCGAAGAAGGGGCTCAGCTTCGTATCGGCGAGCACCCTGGGGTAGAACGCGTCGAGGGCTGCGCGGACCGCAGGCGCGCCGCCGATGTCGTCGTAGAGGGCCATGTCGAAGTCTCCTCGCCCCCCGGAAGAGCCGGCGTCGTCGGTTGTGGATGTGAGCCCGCTCAAAGGGCGACTGTGACGCGCAGGAAAGTCGCAGGAATCGAGGTGGCGTCCTTGGCCTCGGTCCTGTTCTGGCGCTCGAAGAGGGCCTCGAGCTCCTTCTGAAGATCCGCGGCTTTGCCGCTCTGTTCTGCGGCAGCGAACGCATTCATCGTGGGCCCGTAGTAGCTTCTGAAGTCAGCGACAAACTGAGAGGGTGCGCCGGGAGACCTGAAGGTGTACGTGTCTCTCGAGAACGAGATCTTCTCGGCTGGAATCCCCGCTGCCGCAAATCGCTCGATCACGTTGCTCTCGATCCCCCACGTCATAGGGCTGACAAAGCCCTCGGGCGGCGGCGGCGAGTACGAGGAGCTGATCTTCAGAATCTGCGCCACGAGTGTCGGATCGTTTGGAATCCAGTTCCCCATCACGATCCGGCCGCCGGGCCGGGTCACGCGCACCATCTCCTTGGCCACATCGAACGGCCCGGGCGCGAACATGGCTCCGAAGATGCTGACAACGAGGTCGAAGCGCTGATCGGCGAGTTCGCTCAGATTGGTGCATCGCCTTCCTGGAACCGGCAGTTCGACAAGCCCTCTGCCCGCGCGCGTCTGTTCCCGGCTTCGACAAGATTTCTCGCGATATCGACGCCGAGGACGTTGGCGCCCAACCTGGCCGCCGGCAGGGCCGTCGTCCCGTCACCGCATCCGAGGTCCAGCACCTTCAATCCCGGGGTGATGCCGAGTCCGGCGACCAACGCCTCTCCGCTCTCTCGCATGCTCGCCGCGATCCTGGTGAAGTCACCCTTTTCCCACAATGCCTTGTTCGGATTCATGTGACGTTGTCCCCTCCAGGGCGGCGCTTAATGTAACACGATGAAAATCCTGATGGCGACCTGACGTTTCGGCTTGCTGTCGATCGCGGAAACGCCTGGCCCATCCCGCCTTCGCCGATCTGCGCGGCGACCTCATACACGCCGAGACGCGTGCCGGGGGTGAGGGCTAAAAGGTAGGGTGATTATACGGGCCGGACGGCTGGACTGGCGGGATTACTAATGAGTGACGGCGTAGTGGCGAGTTGAGCCGTGCCGGCGTCAGACTCCCCCATCCTGAGCGACCTTCAGGGCCTCGCGGGATGCCAGTGAGCAAAACACCGCGGCGGCGCCAACGCCTCTACTCGCCCGGCAGCTCGAGCACCTCGAGCAGCGCGTGCGCGATCACCTCAAGCTGTTGTGGCTGAAGGCGCGACAAGGGGCCCTGGACCAGCCGGCGATTGTCGATGGCTCGCACCTGGTCGATCAGCGCGTCCGAATTCTTTTTCAGGCGACCGGCCGCTCGAATACGAACTCGGAGCGGTTCGGCGGCCTCGATGAGCCGTGTCGTGAGAGGGACCACGAGCGTCGACGGATGCTCGGCGTCGAGCAGCGCCTGGGCCTGAACGATCAAGACGGGGCGAGTCTTTCCGGGCTCCGTACCCCGTCGAGGATTGAGGTCCGCCAGCCAGATCTCGCCCCGCTTACGCATCGACATCCCGCTCGATCGCGGCGAATTCCGCGTTGACACGCATGCTCTCGCCGCGGACCTTGCGCGAGGCGTCGCGGAGGCGGCGAGCCCGCAGACGGGCTCGGGTCTCGCGGTTCATCTCTTCGAGCGCGCGCCGCATGTACTCGGCCCGCGTCAGCCGCAGCGCGTCCGCGCAGCGCCCCGACGCCTCGAGAAGATCTTCGGGAAGCTTCAATGAAATGGCTGCCATGGATATCCCTCTCTGATACTCCTATAGGATATCACACCGGCGTCTCCCGTTGGCCAGCACCGCTGGCGAACCACTCAGGCAGGCCTTCGATCGCGATGCCGTGTCGTATCGCGATCGAGCTCGAAGAAACCCTTCCGCACGTTGTGCTCGGCCAGCATCGCGATGTACGACATGGTCGCCAACATGCCCTGCCGCAGCCCGAGCCTGAACATTCGTTTCAGCGACGCGAGCTCGCGGTCGACCGTCGCCGGCGCCGAGCCGTCTTTCAACCGAAGCGTCTTGTACCGCTCCATTGACGCGGTCGTGACGTCGATCGCTTTCATTCCGCCGAACACCGCATCAAGTCGCGGCAACCGCGTCGTCTTCAGATCGCCCAGGCTTTTCCGCCTAGTTGTTCGTGTAGTCGGTGATGATGAGGGCGCGCAGGTCGTCGTACGTGACGTTCTTCGAGAGGACGATCTTGCCGCCGAGCGCATAGGCGATGCGCCTTTTCAGCAATTCGGCGGCGTTCGATCGTTTGTTGAAGTCCGTCGCCTCGCGGATCGTGCGATTGCCGGCGACGAACTCGATGTACCAGTTGCTGGTCTTGCGGAGCTTGCCCTTTGGATCGCGATACGCTGTCCGAATCGCAAAATATGCTATTTGTGGCTGTATTTATTGAACTATTGTGGTGCCGGGGGTGGGGATCGAACCCACACGGCCTTTGGGGCCACAGGATTTTAAGTCCTGTGCGTCTGCCTGTTCCGCCACCCCGGCATATTGTTCAATTCGTGGAGCTTACAGATTCTACCGGAGAAGGGAGTCGGCATGCCTGAGTCTCTCCAAGACCTGGCGCCAGCCTGACAACTGACACTGACAAGTCATCACCCTGCCAGATATTAGTCCCGGTAGAGGTTTCTCTTTCCTGGACCGTTTTCGTACCCACACACGACTTCTGGCGCGAATCAACACAAGCGCTCGTGGGCACTGTCTTTGCTCACTTTGGCACTCCGTGGAGGAAATCGCCTGGACCAGATGAGATCCCGCGCAAGTACTGGCGAGCCAGTGACGCCAGAACTGGGCGAACACGGCCTGCTGCTTTGGCGGCTTCGCAAAAGACCGTGTCCCGACATGTGGTGCCTGGTAGGGCGCCTGCCCGGCGGCTATGGACTGGCCGTCGATTGGGAGGGCAGTGGTTCAGCGGGTCCGGCGATCGCAGAGCGTCTCCACGATGTCAGCAGCGTCGTTCGTCGCGCTGACGCGCTGAAGGCTGGGTTCCTCGTGGGCGGCTGGTGGGAAATCGATGTCAAGTGAACGCCCACCTCTCCTAGCACTGGGAGGAATTTTACGATGAATGGCTTGATCATCTTCGGGCTCGTGGGGCATCTGCTCGACGGCGCGAGCACGTCCTACCAACTCGCGCGCGGGTGCCAGGAAGCAAACCCTATCTACCGCAGCGCGCACATGGACACGCCGACGCGTATGGCGCTCGTGACGGGCGGCGTCAGCGTGGCGTGGGTGTGGGGCGCGTCGAAGAAGTCGGCCAATCACCCCCACGCGGTGAAATGGACCAGCCTCGCGCTCGGCGTGTCGAGCACCGCCCTTGCCGTTCGTAACCTCCGCGTCCACTGCTCACCGCCGCGGCCGTAACGTCATACGACAACTTCGTATCGTTCGCCTCTGCCAGGAAGCGCACCGACACGGCTTGCGCGAAGGGGACTAGAACGCCATGAGAGCTGTGAGCCCGGCAGTCACGAACGAGCGGCGAGCATTCTCGTGGAAGTCGAACCCGCCGTCTCTCACGACGTAACGCAGGTCCAGACGCATGCCCGGACCTCTAGCGCGCCGTGACCGGCTTATGCCAGCGACCCATTTGAAGCCAAACCCAACCTGATAGATCCGGCCGGTTTCGGTCTGCACTTTTTCAGGGTCACGCTGTCGTAGGTAGCCGGCACCCGCAAGCAGAAAGGGCACTGTCTGCTGCTGATCGAACCGCCCGGCGTTCGCATGCAGAATGAAGTTCGCCTCAGTCAGGTATTGGGAGAACGAACCAACGGAAACCGCACTGGACTCGACCCCTTCCGCATCTCCAGAGATCGTCGCCCGAATGGTCGGACGACTATACTGGAATCCGCCTTCGATTCCCCAAGTGGGCGACACATTCACTCCCACCCACGTCTTCAGGCTGACAGCAGTCGGGATTTGGCCATCGACCTTGAAAAACGTGAACCGCGTCGGCGTGCCCGGTTCGTTGCGGGTCATCGTCGCGTCGGGAGTTCCGAGGTCCGACACGCCTACCCAGTCGAGACCTCCGCCAATTTCCACAAGGGGTGGACGGACCGTTCCGCTTCGAGGTTGTGCGGAGCCGATCGTCGGAATCAGAAGACCCCAGAACAGCGCGAACACACCGACCACGAGCGACCACGATGGAATGTCCCTGCGGTTGCTCATTTGGGCTGTACCTGGATGTCGAAGGAAGATGTGCTGCCGCCCCGCGGAGCGATCACGAAATTACCAAAGTAGGCCGCCTTGAAGTTGACGTCCACGACCGGAGGTTGATCGAAGAAGCTGTTCACATTCCCGTCGTCAATCGGCTCCACACGCAAAATGTGCAGACCGGGCTCCAGTCCGGCAATGCCAAATTCCCCCTGCGCGTTCAAAGCAAACCCCGCAATGAGCGATCCAGTCCTCGGGTTGAAGGCCACGACATGCGCGCCAAGTACGCCCCGGCCGCTCTGTCTCACTCGGCCTTGTATGCTCCCCGTCCGCCCACGCAAATCGGCGTCGGGATAAAGGTCCGAGACCCCGGCGATGTCGTCCGCCTTGAGTCTTCGCCCATCGATCGTCCCAGGGCTGAACGCGATGGGGAACATGACGGCTTCGGCGGCCACGACTCGACTCGCTGCAGTGCGGACCTCAACCTCTCCAAGACCCGAGTGACCGAGCCCCAGCAAATGCCCGATTTCGTGCACGGCCACTGATTCCACGTCGAACGTGCCGGCTTCGCCCGCCGCAGCAACCGACCATGAGAACCGACTATTGAAGAACACGTCCGATTCGAGGATCTCGCCGGTCACCTCGTCGATGAGGAACCCGGTAGCCCCGAGAACGCCTTGCAGATCCGGCCTGTCGAGAAAGCCCAGCGTCGAGGCGCCGTCTTCAGTGCCAGGCGCGGAGCTGGTGAATCCCGCAAACTGGAACGCGATCGATGCCGTTGGCACCTCCTGCCAGACGCCAAACGACCTCTGGACAGCAGCCTGAAGCTGCGAGGGAGTGACTCCGGGAACACCGCGATCGAACACAAAATACCGGACGGGACCCTGGCTCCAATGAAGCGGGACCGTTCGGTTGGCTATCTGTTCCGTGAGCTTGAGGTAGCCCTCAATCGGTTGGCTCAGGACGCAGGCAAATAGGACCGAACACGCGAGCATCACCGTACGTTGTTTCATCGCCCGCCCTCCACCAGAACCCGCACGCGTGCAGCGAAGTCGGTCAGCGACATCGGCCCCCTCGCCGGATCTCCTCGGACAACGGTCTGCCATTCTTGCGACTGCCCCACGAGCGGCGGCGGTGCAATCATTCGGTCCTCTGAACTGCTATCGCGTACCACTCGAAAGATGCCTTGACCCAAGCGCAGCACGTACGGCAGTGATGGTCCGCGTGCGCTAAGAAACACCACGACTTCCTCTCCCTCCACAAAATGCGGGGCACCCAAGATGATGCTGCGATAACGGCCGAGCGTACCCCCTGGTACAACAAAGGTCACTTTAGGTCCCAAGTTCCCCTTTAAGTACGTTGCGACTCGCATCGTGACCAGCGTCTCGACTCGTACGCGATCATCGCTCGACTGCGCGCGAATGCTGACAATTCGGCCGTGCGCGATCGCACGCGCGGCGCTCACGAGCTCGCTAAACTCGGCTGGCGTGACGATCGTCGCGCAGACATGCTCGGCGGTGAGCAGCGCACACACACAGATGGCCGCCGTCATTCGGTTCCTTCTCGTGAACACAATGTCCCCCTCAGAACCTAAAGCGCAGGCTGACTTGACCCGTCAGCGGATCCCCATCCCACCCGCGCCGACGAGCTTATCGTAGCATCGCTTGCGGGCGAAATCGCTCGGCGGCCTGGCTTCGGACATATCGACCCCGGCGGCGGTACTACATCACTGTGAGAACAGCTCTAGTGGGGTTGCGGGTATGGGTCGCGGCCGGGACGCTGTTTGGCGTCGGCTGGATCCTTCAGTTGGTGGGCCACTGGTTTGAGAGGAAGCCGCCAGTTCTTCAAAGACTGGCGCTTCCTCCTGGTTGGTCCGTGATGGTGCGTCGCACAAGTGCGCGGTCGGGTCTAACTGTGTGTGTGCACCGCGCCGGCCACTCTCTCGCGCAACAGTCGGCGGCGGCGACGTCTGAGGTAAACGAGCCCACCCGCGCCGATGAAAAAAATGATCACATAGATCATAGATCCCCCTCCTCGGGGCGTCTCCGCCTGTCATGGCAAGAGGCGCGCCGCTGTTCGGAAACAGGTCACCAGGAGGGTAAGTCGCGTCGTTCCGGGTGGTTACGCCGCGTCTCAGGTTGGACCGAACCGGGATGGCTGGCGTGATGGGCCATTGCACCGATTCCACAACTGTTAGCCGCATTGCAAGATTGTCATTGGGTTGTCCTAGCCGAAATGTCGCCGTGTGAAACAGGCGGTGGCTATGGCAATTGTCGCTGGCCCTCTCGGACTCCTTTGGCCTGCCAGATCGCCTTGCCGACGAAGAAGGGACCGAGCCGTTCGAGATAGAGCGAGGTTTGCTGTGTCTTCCTCATCGTTTGGACGATGGCGGACAGAGGATAGAGATCTTTTCCAATCAAGCCGATGACGAAATCGTTGTCATGCTTGTCGAGACCGTGGCAGGCCAGGCGAATGTCATGCGCGTAATCAGCCGCGCCGAAGGCCATCCCGATCGCCCCATGTTCCGCGAGAATCTTTCGCTGCTCTTGCTCGGCCAGGCGTGCGAATTGGCCGTTCCGGCGCAGAGGGTACCACACGGCCCATGGCCATTCCCTCGTGAGTACGGTCCGGCGCGGCCGATGGAAGAGCGCCTCCTCGAGGTCGGGCTCATAGCCGAGCGAGTACGTCCGGCCAAGCATCGTGAACTCCGGCTTGGGCGTGAGGGAGGTAAACGGCCCACGGACGAGGATCGGGCGAAGCCGGTCAACAAAAAACGACGGATCCCTGGTCAGCGTCAGAACAGCCACACCGCGCGGATCGTTGACCTCCTCGTACACCACACCATCGATGTCGGCACGGGACAGTGCGTCGGCGACCACACGTGCATCGGCACAGTCTCCCCACGCCAGCAACTGCATGAAGAGCCGCTCGTCGGCGCGCTGAGGTTTCCCTGCCTTCAGCCCGCCTTTCTCGCTGAGATCCGGTTTCTCAAGCTTGTCGAGTCCGGGGCGATGCCTCGCCTCGGTCTCCACACTGGTCGATACGTCGGCACTCATGGCAGCGACGATAGCTGTGGCGAGTGCGCGCAGTCAAGGGGACGAGGGACAACACCAAGGCTCGTTGTAGAATCTGCCACCCTGTGAGTGGCCGCGCCTGTAGTCGGCTTGATGACCACACAATCCAATTTCGCCCTCGTCCTGAGCGGAGGTGGCGCTCGCGCCGCCTATCAGGTCGGGTTTCTTCGTGCTCTTGCTCGCCGCTTTCCTGAGCTGTCTCCGCAGATCATCACAGGCGTGTCCGCGGGTGCGGTCAATGCCGCGTACATCGCCAACCATTTCGGCTCCTTCGCGGAAAAAATCGAAAGGCTCCGCACCCTGTGGTCGACGTTAGAGATGGATGACGTGTATCGGGTGGCCTCGGGCCACCTCGGGCGAAATGTGCTTCGCTGGGGACTGCGGTTGATGTCCGGCGGCGTCGGGGCCACGCCGAGGCCTCGCAGCCTTGTCGATACACAACCGTTCCGCGATCTGCTCGTGCGCGTGCTCAATGCGCCGCCTGATGGGACGCTCACCGGTATCGAAGAAAATCTACGGACTGGACGTCTCAGGGCGATCGCGATTACGACATCCAGCTACACGACCGGACAGTCAATTACCTGGGTGCAGGGCGACGCCATCGGCGAATGGGAGCGAGCCCAGCGCAAGAGCTCGTCCTGCGCGCTCACGGTGGACCACGTGATGGCATCCGCGGCGCTGCCGCTGTTTTTTCCTGCCGTGAAGCTGATGGGTGCGTGGTACGGCGATGGCGGCATTCGATTGACCGCACCCTTGTCACCTGCGGTGCATCTTGGTGCCGACCGTATTCTCGCCATCACGACTCGATATGGCCGCTCGCGGGAAGAGGCCGACCAGCCGGTCATCGACGGGTATCCGCCGCCGGCCCAGGTCGCCGGCGTCCTGTTGAACGCGATCTTTCTCGATCAACTTGATGGCGACGCCCTGCGGCTCGACCGTCTCAATCGTCTGATCGAACAGGTCCCGCCTGAGAAGCGCCGCGGGCTGCGCCACATCGACCTGCTCGTTCTGCGTCCTTCACGGGATCTCGGCAAGCTCGCGAACGAACACGAGCCTCAGCTGCCCCCCGCATTCCGGTTCATGCTGCGTGGCTTGGGAACGCGCGAGACGCGTTCGAACGACATGCTCAGCCTCATCATGTTTCAGTCCGACTATCTCAACGATCTGCTCGAGTTGGGTGAGGCTGACGCGGAGCAGTATGCCAGCCGGATCGACCAGCTTCTTGGAGTGGAGAAGAAGGACCAGGTCAGCACATGACCGTGCGCCGCGCTGAGTGCTCGGAGCACGGGGCACCACGACCGTATAATGGATGGTTCCAGGAGCCTTCTCATTTAGCGCCGTGACCAGAAAGACAAGACGACGACTCGTGGTCAAGGTGGGCACCAGCACGCTCACCAATGGGGCCGACAGCTTGTGCCGGCCCGTGATGTTGGACGTCGTCCGCCAGGTCGCTCAATTGCTGGAGCGCGGGGATCAGGTGGCGCTCGTGACCTCGGGCGCCATCGTGGCGGGGCGTGAGGCGCTCCACGTCGCGCGCGACGCCAAGGATATTCCCTTCAAACAGGTGCTGGCGGCCGTTGGCCAGGCGCGGCTGATGCAGACATGGGATCAACTCTTTGCCCACTACGGTCTGACCGTTGCGCAAACCCTGCTGACTCGCGCCGATCTGGCCGATCGACAGCGCTACCTGAACGCCCGCAACACACTGTTGGCTCTGCTCGATCGTCGAGTGGTTCCGATCGTCAACGAAAACGACGTCGTTGCGGTTGACGAGATCAAGATCGGCGACAATGACAATTTATCGGCGCTCGTGGCGAACCTGGTGGACGCCGATCTTCTCGTGCTGCTGACGGACACGGCGGGGCTGTATACCGCGGATCCGCGGCGCGATTCGTCAGCGATGTTGATTGCGGAGGTGCCGGTCATTTCAGACGCCATCGTTCGGCTGGCCAGCGGCGCGGGGAGTGCACACGGCACTGGCGGAATGGCGACCAAAATTCAAGCGGCGCGGCTTGCCACCGAATCGGGAATCGCCGTGCTGATTGCCGATGGCCGGGCCGATAACGTGCTGGTACAGGCGGCGGTGGGCGCAGCGGTGGGAACAAGGTTTCCGCCGGCGCGAACCGGGCTGGAGAGCCGGAAGCGGTGGATCCTCGCCGGTCTCGCAGGAACGGCCTCGGCCCGCATCGACGCGGGCGCGGCAGAGGCCCTTTCGCGCGGACGGTCGCTCCTCCCGGCAGGAATCGTCGACATCAAAGGACGCTTCGATCGCGGGGACAGCGTCAGCATCATCGATTCAGCCGGTAAAAGGCTCGGGTGCGGCGTGGTGAATTACAGTGCGGCCGACCTTGGGAGGATCAAAGGTTGTAAGTCGTCCCAAATTGCGTCGGTCCTGGGTTACCACTACGGCGACGAGGCCATTCACCGGAACAACCTGGTAGTGTTATGAATATTCGGCGTAAGTAGCAACGAGCAATGAGCAATGAGCAACGAGCAATGAGTGACGAGCAATGAGTGACGAGCAATGAGTGACGAGCGAAATCGGTCGTCAGGGATCGCGTCGATCAGCGGCGCCGAGGAACTCGTTGCAAAAGCCGCTGCCGTGAAGGCGGCCTCGCGCCAGCTCGCGCGTGCGTCAACTGAGGCGAAGCACCGCGCGTTACTGCGGATCGCTGCCGCCTTGCGTGCGCGTGCGTCAGAGATTCTCGCGGCCAACGCTCGGGATCGCGCAGGGGCGCTCCGGACCGCTCAGGAAACCGGAAAAGATCCTCTGTTGGATCGTCTGACCCTGACGGAGCCGCGAATTCAGATGATGGCGCGCGATATCGAGGCTGTCGCGGAACTGCCCGATCCGATTGGTGAAGAGATCGAGCGTACCGTCAGGCCGAACGGCCTCATTGTGACCCGTCGGTGCGTCCCGCTCGGGGTCGTCGGTGTGGTGTATGAATCGCGGCCCAACGTCACGAGCGATGTGGCGGCGCTCTGCCTGAAGACGGGGAATGGTGCCCTTCTTCGTGGCGGCAGCGACGCCCTCGGGAGCAACACCGCGATTGTGGGCGCAATTCGGCAGGGACTGGAAGAGGCGGGCCTTCCCTCAGACGGTGCGGCGTTGGTGGGCTCGACTGATCGCGGTCTCGTCGAACAGATGTTGCGGCTGCGAGAGTATCTGGACGTGATTATTCCCCGAGGCGGCGAAGGACTGATCCGCTTCGTCGTCGATCATGCGACCGTGCCCGTCATCGAGACGGGAGCTGGCGTGTGTCATACGTACGTCGATCGCAGTGCGGATCCTCAAATGGCTGTCGAAGTCGCCTACAATGCCAAGGTCAGGCGGCCCACGATCTGCAACGCGCTGGACGCGCTGCTCGTGCACCGCACCATCGCCCCGAGCTGGCTCCCCAAGATGGCGGCGCGGTGGCTCGATGCCGGGGTTGAGATTCGGACGGACCGCGCGGCGGCAGCGATACTCGATGCGGCTCACATCCCGCATCGTCCGGCGTCAGATGATGACTGGGGACGTGAATTTCTCGCGCTGGTGGCGGCCGTGAAGGTCGTGGATGGCCTCGACGAAGCACTGCAGCATATTCAGCGGTACGGGTCGGGGCACTCGGAAGCCATCATTACCGCCGATGACGCGGCTGCGCGACGCTTCGTCGATGAAGTGGATGCCGCGGCTGTCTATGTGAACGCGAGTACTCAGTTCACGGATGGCGGCGAGTTTGGATTGGGTGCGGAAGTGGGTATTTCAACTCAGAAGATGCACGCGCGCGGTCCCATGGGCTTGCGGGCGCTGACGACGTATAAATGGGTCGTGCTCGGTTCGGGGCAGACACGACCATGAAAGCGCCTGCGGCTGCTGCGACGAGCGAGTCTGCGAGCCGAGGAGCAGCCGCGAGCGGGGGTGGGACCCCGCGAGCACCAATGAAAGCCGACAGCAGGCAATGTTTATGCCCAAACATGCAACAGCAGTGACGGCGGCGGCCGAGCGGCAGTCGAGCGTCCTGGAAGGCGCGCCGCTTGCCTTCATCGGAGCGGGCGCCATGGCAGAGGCGATGATTGGCGGGTTGCTGGCGAACCATCTGGTCGGCCCGGAGGCCATTACGGCAAGCGACTCACACGCCCCGCGTGCCGACGATCTAC
>Ga0184633_10000825_pt1 | contig 12120 bp, 18 predicted proteins | sample PLM31_170_b1_FD_133156 | JGI IMG/M metagenome (GOLD analysis project Ga0184633, IMG submission 133156) | Groundwater sediment microbial communities from an aquifer in East River, Colorado, USA - PLM3-1_170_b1 | ecosystem: Environmental > Terrestrial > Soil > Riparian zone | place: USA: East...
ATTGAAAATTCATCTAATCCTGAGACGTATGCAAAGGAAATGGAATACCTCATGAACATGAAAGCAAATTTAACTAACACTAGAGGATCATGGAATCTGCCAAAGTTTGAAGCAGAGCTTAAACAACTTGGTGACGAGGTTTCAGCTAGGATGGCTCCTGGTGGTATGGGGACTGGTAAAACCTCTTCTTTTGGTTATTTGAGTCAAATAAAAAATGCTATGAATTCTGATTTAGAAATTGCTGCAACTTCTAAAATTGCTGGTGCACCAGAAATTAGAGCAGCTAGACAAGCCTATTTCAAAGAAAAAGCTATTGATCGGGTTGAAGATTACATGAGACAAGCATCCAGAACAAAGTCAGATGGCAGCGGAGATATGTTTATCAATGCTAATACAGTGGAAAGACTAATCAATAAAGATAGGTTGTTTACTAAGGCTTTCAGTCCAGCAGAGCAGAAATCTATATTAATGACTCTTTCTAATATAAAGGGTATAGAATCCCCCTCCGTCACTACAATATCAGTATTAAAAGGAATTGGTATTGATGCTTTATCTCCTACTTATCCATTCAAGTTAATTTCTGCTGCTTTAAGGACACCTGGTGGACCTCAAATAGTTAATGGCATTTTGAGTGGTGGAAAAGGAACGCTGACAAGTAGGGGAATTACTTTGCTAACCAATTATGTTGTTCAAAGATTAAAATCAGAAACACAAAATCAACCACAAGATTGGCAGATGCCAAATCAAGGAGAATTTTAATGCCTTATCCTCAACCACAACCAGAAATGCTAGGCACAGGTTATGCTAGAGGTGCTGCCAACAAAGCATTATCACGAAATCAAATGTTGAATACGATGTTACTGGAACAAGGGCAAATGCAACCTGATAGTATGCAAAACATGCCAGGACCACAGCAGCCTAATGGTATTCCTAATATGCAGATGCCAAACGTATTTCAGATGTTAATGCAATACCTTTACCAACAAGCTCCCTCTGTTAATCATTTTATGTCTATGATGAATAGCTATCCATACAATATTTATCACTCCTTGTTTGGTGATAAACAAACTCCACCTAATAAACAAATAGGAGGGCAGCAATAATGGCTACTGGGTTTGCTTTGGTCTATCCCAAATTTAGAGCATTTACTTCTATTACTAATGTGCCACTTTCAGGAGGTAAACTTTACAGCTATATAGTTGGTACAACTACTCCAAAGGCACTGTTTACTGATGCTAATATTACCATACCAGCAGCTAATCCAGTTATTTTGGATTCTAATGGCGAAGCTACTCTTTATGGTAATGGTGCTTATGATTTGAAGCTTACCAGCTCAACAGATGTGTTAATTTGGACTGAATCAAATGTCTTCTTCTCTATTCTAACCTCAGTAGCTCCAACTCCTGCTACATCTCAATGGTTAGATCAAGCCGATGTAGCTACTTTCATTGATACTGCATCTTTCTCTGTTCCTACAGACTTAACTTTAACCTATACACCACAGCGTAGAATTAAGATAGTACTTGCCTCTAAAACAATCTATGGAGTAATTGTATCTTCCGCCTTTACCTCAGTTACAACTGTTGTATGCAGTTTTGATGGCACAGATGTTCTTGATAATACTCTCACTACCCTATCTCTTGGGATCTTGACTCCAACCAAGACGGGGCTACCTTCTCTTACATCATCTCAGTGGTGCCCACAGATAGGCCCATACACTCGTACAGCTGATACTATTTTTACTGTTACAGGAGATCAAACATCTACTTATGTTGCCAATATGCTCATTAGGGCAAAGACAAGTCCAGGCGTATATGTCTATGGCAGAATAGTTAGTGCAGTTTTTACATCTCTTACTACTATAACAGTGGCTTGGATAAGCGGAGTTATTTCTGCTAATCCTTTAGAAATAGCGTTGAATATTTTCTTTCCTTACTATTTCACTAACACCAATCCAATATTTCCGTCTCCAATAGAAGTAGATCAATCCAGTGCTGATGATGAATATTACATTCTAAAGAATACCGGCCAAACTATGAGGGGTCGGTTAATAATGGATAGTGCTGGTTCAGCTGGATTCACTAACAACTGGAAAAAAGATGACGCAGAAGATGATACAACCAAGCCAGGAGTTGCCTTTATATTGCGACCGGATGATGCAACTATAGCTGCTTCTCTTAAAAGGAGAGCTAGTAGTAATGGTGCAATTACCAATATAATTGATTTTAATCATGATGGAAGTGTTAATATTCTTGGTGCACTTACTCTTGGAACTAATTTAAGTCTAAATGAGATAAGTCGTACATCAGACTCATACACTGCTGGAACTACATCTGGGATAGGTGCAACTCCAACTACAATCTTTACTCAGAGCCTCGGTACAGTAAATACTGATAGTATAGTTTTAGTAACTATTAGATTTGATTCTGCTTCTGGTGGCGGTAGTTATGTTGCTATAACAACTAGTGGAGGAGTGTGGGTTACAGATGTTAAAGAAACTATATTTGCTCCAAACAATACTACTTATACATATACCAAGACATTTCAATTAAAGGCAGCATCTACAGGAGCAACTACACTAACTATTCAAGCAGCCGATCTTAGTGGAGGCAGTTCTACAATTAGTGCCATTACGGTTAGAGTAAACATATTTAAAGTATAAAAGGGAGAGAATATGCCAATTTCAATTGATTGGAGCACAATTTTTAACACAGTAATTGGTGCCGGAATAATTGGTGCTGTTGGTGTCCAATGGAAGATGTTTGTTGGTTTAACTTCTTTGAATACATGGAGAGTTGAGCATACTAAACAAGATGATGAAAGGCACTCTGAATTAACCAAACGTATTGATATTGTAGAAAGGATTGAATAAATGGGGATTGATTTAGCAGTATCATTGGGGAGTATGCTCATTGCCCCTGTGTTTGATTTCATACGTAAGAAGTTTATTAAAACAGAAAGTGATACTCCTGAACGTACTATGGGGACTCTTGCAACAACAAAACCAGAAGCTTTGGCTGGTTATACTACAGCTATGGCTACATACCTTGACTCTCAGGTAAAGTACTTCAATCGTGATGTAGTCGGAACTACATCTTCATGGGTCAATGATCTTCGTGCCTCAATACGACCAATTGCTGTAGCCATTGGACTTTTAATCTTTCTTGGCTCAGTTTTTATTCAAATACCAATTCCAGATGGCATTAGGTTATTCTTTGAGGCCATTATTGGGAGTTGGTTTGGAGATAGAATCTCCTCTAAATAAGGATCTAAAGTGATCCAGAAACCTCCATTTAATACGGTCCTTGAGACCGATGATAAAAAGCCAACCCGCCAATGGCTTATCTGGTTTGAATCTATAGTTGATGTAGTTAATGGATTATCAACTTCTATTGCAAGCATTGACCACGATACTCTAGTAGATGTTAGAGCAAATCAACATAGCCATCATCATACTGTTGCTGATGGCTCTAATCAAATATCCTACCTTGATCTAACCAATACTCCATCTCTCCCTTCATTTGGCACTTTCACCGATGGATCTGTTATATTTTCAGATGGGTCTACTCTCAGTGAAGATAATGCCAATTTCTTTTGGGATAGAGCAAATCTTAAATTAAAAGTTAGAACAGAGATTGTAACTCCTCTTATTGGAACCAATCTTGCTGATAATTTAGTTTTGGAAACTAACTCCATTCAAAGATGGTTAGTTAAATCAACAGGCCATCTATTTGCTAAAACTACCAATATTTATGATATTGGTGATTCTGCTGCTACTGGCAAACCTCGAACATTGTATCTTGGTACTTCTCTCTTCACCCCTGATGCTACAATCAGTAATATGACTTCCGGCTCAGTTCTATTTGCTGGAACTGGTGGGCTTGTCTCTCAAAGTAATACAAATTTCTTTTGGGATATACCTAATTTTAGACTGGGAATTGGCAAGAATACTCCGATTGGTAAATTAGATATTAGACACACTTTTGGCTCTGGTAATGATGATAATATCATTCATATTGATGGAGTACCATCAGTTGGAGGTGCTGCGCAAAGAGTTGTAGGTCTCGGTATGACTGAATCTGCTGGGCCTACTGAAAGTGGTAAATTATTTTTATATTCTAACGGAGTTTTAGGGTTTGTTGTAGAAACTTATACGGGGAACCCATCTTACTATAAAGTAGGATCTGGTGGTAAGTTTGGGTTTGGGACTAAAACACCAGGGTTCCCTGTAACATTAGACTCTGTAGATAATAATCTAGCTGCTCTTAATCCTACCTTAGTTATTCAAGGGGTAGATAATAAGGAAAGACTACAAATACGCTCCTCAGTAGCTTCAATTTTTACTGGTAGTCGGTTTAATGGGACCTTAGCATCACCAACTGCTGTTATAAGTGGGGATATACTTTCTGCTTTTGGTGGGGGCGGATATGATGGTAGTATATTTGTTTTAGGTAATAGAGCGTCTGTTAATTCTTTTGCAGGAAGTAATTGGTCCGGTACTAACAATGAAGCCTATTTAACTCTTGTAACTACTCCTAATGCTGCTACCGCAGGAGTAGAAAGGTGGAGGGTACAATCTGCTGGACATTTTGTCGGAGGGTTGGATAATACTTATGATATTGGAAATAGTGGTGCTGTAAGGCCACGCACTATTTATGTTGGAACATCAGTAATCACCCCAACACTTACTGTTTCTAGTGCTGTTTCAAATGACAGTGGGGGATTTAAACATCAATCCGTCTCAACCGGATCAATAGCAGGAGGGGCTTCTGCTGCTGTAACTCTAACATGGGCAACTGCATTTGCAAATGCCTCATATACTCCTATATGTAGTTTAGTTGAAGCAACTACTTCAACATCTACATTAAGAATACATCATATAGAAAGCTTCTCTGCTACTCAAGTTGTAGTAAGGGTGGTAAATGACGATGGGGCGATTGCGAAGACAGGAACACTTTATGTGATGGGGGTGCATCAATAATGGCCGATTCTGGTTCATTAGCTTCACGAGTATTGTCAGAGACTTCAACCCAATCAGTAAGACAAGGAAGAGCTTCGACAGGGACTATTTTAACCCTTACTAGAGTGAACATCACAATTACTTGGGCGACTGCGTTTGCTGATACAAATTATACTGTGGCTTGTACTATAGAAGACACGAGTGTTTTAGGTCTTGGTTTGCTGACTGAGAGGATAACAGCAAAAACAGCAGCATCAATTACAGTTCAAATTTTTAACCAATCAGTAGGAAGTTTAACTGGAATGCTTCATGCTATAGCAATACATGATTAAGAGAATTTAACCCTTATTTTCTACATCAGGATTAGATTTGTTAAATTGACTATCAAGAGATTGGACTTCTTTGATATAATCATCAAGCTCAGTTTCGGTCATCCTACCATGTACAATGCCAACCGATTGCACCACATTATAAGCACCAAGAGCAGCTTTTGTGAAAAAATGCAACATAGCTGGTAAGAAAACATTTGGATCAAAATGTTCTCTTTCCTCAATATCTCCAAGTAGATTAAATACCTCATTATGCAGTCTAGTTGATAATTCATAGGTCTTGCGAATCCGTTCTTTGCTTTCTTGTGTCAACTCGTCCATTTATTCCTCCACTTTTATCTTAGGTGGTAGAACCTCTTTCTTCCAATCTTCTTTATTTTGCCCACTCAGTAAAGTAGGAAACCTGAATCGAAATGCTTCTATAGCTCTGTCTAGTCCTAAATCACTGTCTTGAAAAGTATATACCCCGTCACCACACCGACGTGGATAATCTGGACCAACATGAATAGCTTTATCATCAAAAAATGCCAGCACAAACACGGGCTTTGGCAAAGGAAAGATATAGTCTATTGGTATATCATATTTCTTCATCCAATTTTTGATCTTATCAATTTCTTTTGTAACGTCTTGATAATCTCCATCCAGGCCAGTAATTGAGGTTCTAGCAGTAAATATCATAACTTTTATTCCATGATTGTGGAAAAATTGAATAAACTCTTTGGCTCCCTTTCTTGGGGGACCAACATCAGGATAATACCCATCTTCACAAAGTGTACCATCAAAATCTACAGCTACCCATGGGTTATGAACTGGAAGTCTAATCTTTAAACTTTCCATCTTTATATTCCTTTTCTTTGTAGGCTAATACTACCATTGAGGAGGTTGTAGATAGGATCAGAAGCAGCCAATTCAGATCCTAGTGTGCTATTAGAATCTCCTCTTACTGAATCAAGTTGACCAATTTCTTCAATCAATCCAACAAGTAGATCCAAGTAATTCCTAGCATCCTTGATATTTTCTTTTATTCCTTCTGGCCCCTGTGAACCAGTCTTAATGAAATAAAAGATAGCATCAAGGTGCTTATGGAAGTATACACTCCATGCCTGTCTTGGAGTTATACCAAGATCCTCAGCGCACTTCTTAAAGTTAGCAAGCCTATCACCAGTGCCCCTAGTATAAGCGTCCCCCTTTAATTTCAAAGCACTTTCGCAAAGCTCATTAAACTCCCCTCGTATTTTAGTAAATTCTTCATTTGTCATTTTAGTTCTCCCCCCTTTAATCTAATCATTTTGATAATACTAGATTTTGGTATGCTCATACAATCACTTATTCCAAGCTGAATGGTTTTATTTCTCTCACCAGAAATATGAGAGCCTAAAATAAGTTGATTTTTATCTTCATATACAACCCATCCAACTGAGCGAATCATTAATAAGTTTGTATCTTCTTTTATATCTTCTAGCCATTGCCATCCAGAACGCGTACTAGCATCTTCCCACTCAATCAAAAATAGCCTCATATTTGAATTATCCTTTTCTCTTCTTTTACCTTAATCAAATCTCCCAATACATCTGTGACTAAAAGCATAGATGCACTAAGAGCCTCTATTTGCCTACGCTGATTTATGTATTCACCAGGAAGAAAATAATTGATAGCAATCTTCCTAAGCGTTTCTAATTTCTTTTCTGTAGTTATTGTTTCCAGCGTTTCAGGAGCTACTTCTTCCACTTAATTCCTCCTTAGCTAACAAGGTGAGATAATAGGCCCATGGCAATACTATGAGTGGATCTTTACCATTTTTCTTGAACACAACCACTGCTACTTTGCCATTCTTGGCATTGCTTATAGCCTGCTCCATAGCTTTCCAGATTTGAATTTTTTCAGTGTTCTTTGCCTCTATCACTACAGGTAAAGTATCTCCTAGATCCTCAATATCCGATCCACTCTCACCCATGATCCTGGATCGCACTTTAAATCCAAGAGCAAGTAGGTCATCTCTAACTTGGTTTTGCAACTTTCTGCCTTTTGCTTTGCAACTGCTAGTCTTCATTAACGAGTAACCTCCAAGATGAGATGTGATGTTTTATCATAAAGATCCTCCAAACCTGCACAATCAGATTCACACCTCTTAATCATAGTAGGCATGTGCTTCTTAGGGTCCTCAAGCACGTTGTTCCACACATCAGCTCCTACCCCCATCTTAGTGTTCTCAGTGCCTAACCATGATAAGAGATGCCCCTGAGATCGTCTAGCTGTGAGTATCTTGGACTTGAGCATATAGTACATATCTAGATGCAATTTCTTTTCCAGTGGTGGAAGCCCCCACTTCAAAAGGCGAGTAGTAATCATAGGAAAATCAAATCCCTTAGAGTAGTATCCACACCATATAAGAGCCTTATCGCTGCTAAGATAATCAGCAGCTTGTCTGACAACTCGCCTATCATTACCTGGTTGCATAACAGAAAAGGATATTGGATCTTGGTGATATGGCTTGATTGATATAACAAGAATTGAGTTATAATCACCACGTAATCCTGTAGCTTCAATATCAAAGAACACTAGCTTACCTGAGTCTTCACACAATCGTAGGAATTCTTGGGTTTTTACTTGCACATTTCTCCTTTTTAAAAAATTCTACCATCTTTTTTGGTTTAATTTTAGCTTCTTTAGCAAATAAAATTGATTCAGGGTATCGGCCTTCCGGTTGGCACTTCTCATAGAACTGACATAATCTCACCTCTCCTTTAAACTCTTGCCCACACATCCAATCCCAACAAAGTGGTAAGCTATTAAATTTTTCTTTATCGTTAACAACTGCATTAAGGAGATTTCTTGTGCTAACCAAACCAATCTTTATATAATTTCTGTCTTTTGAAGTAGTTGTCACTTTCCAAGTTACAATCTCAAGAGTAGAAGCTTTAGTTCCATTCCAAGTACGATTGGCTGTAAAGTAAATGACAATAATGTGACCTTCTTTTCTATTAGCTATAGCCAAATATTTACCAAACTGCTCCACATAGTGAGGTTCAGGATCAGCAGGTATAGTCCACTTTCGAGAGGTTTTGATTTCAGAAAAGTAGAGGCCAACCATATCTGCTGTACCTTCAATATCTGGCGGGAGCGAAAGTTTCACTTCTGCCATCTCTTTACCAAGGACTTTTTGGATAAACTCATGGAAGGCAATACCAGGAATAAAGAAACCAATATCAGTCTTAGTTAGCTTCTTGCCATACTTACGAGAAAAGTAAGCAAGACGAGGATTGAGTAACTCGCTAACATGAAACTTTCCATCCGGTTGACGACTGCCATCAACCATATGAGCTTCAATCTTTTTATAAAGCATTGTAGCAAACTTCTCATCTCGTTCGATTTTCATTCAAAATCCTCACTAATCCGATTAAAACAAAAGTCTCAATACCGATAACAAAAATAACTCCTACTATTTTTAGAATAGCAAAAAGAACCAGATCTAACATTTTATCGCCCTCCTAAAACTAAAGTGCATGGACTTAATTTTACGGGGCTGCCCCCAACCATGCACCCTATTATAGCGTGGTTCACCATGGGTTAATCTCCCAACGCTATTTCTGTCGGCCAACTGAGAGTGTCAGCATATTATCATGCTTTTTAGAAGGTGATACACAAAGCATATCATCCTCTTCCAGATTAGCAAATGCTTCCACATGCTCAGGCTTTAAGAACACAGTGTAAGCATTGCCACTCTTGCTCTCGAAGAGGCCAGTAATAAACTCAAATTCTAAATCTCCTCCTCGACCATTTCCACGACTAGTAGTCTTACGTCGTGATCCCCTCTTCTTCTTCTCCTCCTCTTCCTCCTCCTCCTCTTCTTCTTCCTCTTCCTCTTCTTCCTCCTCTTCCTCCTCCTCCTCTACTTCTTCAATTTGGTTCTTCTTGCTTGATTTAGCCTTGGTAGTTGTTTTTGCATTCTCCTTATTACGTCTCTTAAACGCCATTTGTTCCTCCTTCTTCGTCTACTGATGTTAGTTCTTTAGGTGGCTTTACTACAATAATTACAGTCTCAGGATTAGCCACCGTTGCACCCTTTATACTTTGTTTGTAAGAGAATAAAACATCCAAACTCTTACCTGGAAAATTTGCAGCGTCAAGTAGCTGCAATGTAATGTCCTTGTGTTCCTGACTATCAAATATCACTGTTATTCTCCTTCCTTGTTTAGAATTGTGTTAGCATGCTCCTCTAATATTTTTGTTCTACTCAACCATCCTTTAAGAAACACATCAAACTTACTATTTTGTTTTACTAAGTTATGATAATAATTTCTACGCTCATTCAGGTAGTGAAATACAAATAATCTCATTAAAGGTTCTCTTTCTGTATGTGGTAAGTTACATAATTCTTCCCATCCAAATATTTTTGAATGTGATAGTGTTGCAGCTTTAATACGTTCCAATAGCATAAGAGCTTTAGCAGGGCCAATATTAACAGCAGTATCAAAAACAATTACATCAAGAGGTTGAGGTAATTTATCTCCATTTATTTTGTTCCAATACATCTTTTCGTAAATAGACTCAACTTCACTATCAGTAATTGTCTTTACACTTCGTAGAGGATGATTCAACAATTTATTATAATTATCAAAAGTAAACTGAGTAATGCCCTTATTTGTAGCTCCACCAGGATCATTAGGATGATTTATAAATCCGCCCTCTCTTTCTAGAGTAAAAGCCAAACTATATTTAAAGTTTCCCATAATTGCTCCCATAATTAAACTTACAGTGATAAATATAACATACATACGTTTCATTGTCAACCTCACTCCCACCGTTTTAATATTTTAACATCAGATAAAATAGGAACACTCATCTTGACGCTAAACTTTTGAAATATCAATAAATTGAGATTGTTGGAAACATTTGTGACAATTTTTGTCACTGAATTCACTAATGCTTTTGGACAATCTAATGTATAATCATCATGAACCTCAGACACTAATAAAGCCTTTCCTTCTCCTTCTAGCTCAGATTGAATAAGTTTATCCATTACCTCTATTATGAATATTTTAAGAATATCATGCCCCATTGATTGAATAAACCAATTTATAGCCTCTCGCTCAATAGCATTATCCACATACTCAAATTCTCTTATACGACCAAAAGATGTTTCAAGTCTATGAGTGTCATGTAGCCCCCAAAGCAAAGATCGTTTCCACCTATTGACAGCAGGATAAAACTTCTTCACTCTTCTATACAGTTCTATATCTTTCCTTCCAAGTAATAAGGAAAATTTATTTTTACCTGCTCCGTAGATAGCTCCGTAATTCAGGGTTTTTCCCTCTTTACGTTGTTTGTCTGTCATCTTCCAAGGGTAGCCTATCAAATCATGTGCTGCCCCTCGATGTATGTCTTCTCCACTTTTGAATGCTCTAATTAATTTTGGTTCTCGACTTTCGTGTGCAATAAGACGATATTCAAGAGATGATAAATCTGGCTGAATGAGCACTCCGTTCTTATATCTAGAAATAAAACATGTCCTAATGATTGGGTGCATATTTTGTAAGTTTGGTGAATTGGAGTTGCAACGGCCTGTCTCTGCTCCTTGTACACCATAAACACCATGGATTAAGCCCTCTTTTGCAATCCATTGAGCATATCCAGTTCTTTCTCCTTTCTTATTAAACCCATCACAGTATGTTGTATCTATTTTTTCTTTGTGTCTAAGATCAACAATAGAAGAGATAATTGGATGCTTACCATAATATAAAGTCAAAGTATTTCTTGTTGTATCAGGCACAAAAATTTTGTACTTTTTTAAAAATGTTTTAATTTGTATATGAGACCTTGGATTAAATTCTGGTCCAGCTATTTCAATAATTTTAGTTCTAGTTTTTTCAATTTCCTTCTTATTCTGATCTCCAATTTTTCTAAGTGCCTCAGCATCAACATAAAACCCATTTTTCTGCATTTGTATGATATAATACAAATAATCCATAGAAAGGTTATAAATAAAACCATTATCATGCTTGCCATCTGTTTGTTGATAATTTAATAATTGTTTAGTAAGAAACACATCCCAAGCTAAATATTCAGCTAAGATTGAAGTAGTGATTTGCCTAGAAGTAAGACCTTCATCCCAGAAAGTGTGGACTTTCGATTCATATCCGTGCATTCCAAATATATCTTTAACTAACCATTTTAATCCAACATTTTGATTGGGCAAAGGACGACACTTTTCATAAATCATTGTATCGGAAAGGTTAGCACCAATAAAATCCAACCCAACGAAGAAAGAATGAATAAGATCAAAACTGACATTATGGCCCACAATCGTTCCATCATATTTATTTAACCATCCTAATTTATTGGTTGGAGGGGTAATATAAACAACATCATCCAAATCACTACCAAATCCCATTAACACCATCCTAGAGTCATACCACGGATATTTTTTACTATCAGTTTCTACATCAAGGTAGATGTGTTCAGATTTCAAAATACCTCTCGGAGGTGAACCAATTTTATATTCTACTTTTCTAGGTTTAAGGGAAGATACAGCAGAGTTTAACATAATCTCTATATGATCTAATATCCATTGTTGCTTTCCGCTTCTCAAATAATAAGCTGGATGGTATGTGAAATATATATCCCTACCACCTATATGTTTAACTTTGCCCGCAAGTTTTTCATCCGATCTGCGACCAGTAAGTATCGAGGAAGCAGCAAACGCACCGCAAGCAAGAAGAGGAATTCCTGGATATTTCTCAAGAATTGGTGTAACATAAGCATCACGACACGCATTTATAACCTCAGTGGTAGGTTTGTTAGAATTAAAACACTGAGCAGAGTTAAGAATAA
>Ga0184633_10000827_pt1 | contig 12106 bp, 11 predicted proteins | sample PLM31_170_b1_FD_133156 | JGI IMG/M metagenome (GOLD analysis project Ga0184633, IMG submission 133156) | Groundwater sediment microbial communities from an aquifer in East River, Colorado, USA - PLM3-1_170_b1 | ecosystem: Environmental > Terrestrial > Soil > Riparian zone | place: USA: East...
ACCATCTGCTTTTCCCCGCGAAGGTACGGATCGTATCGCCGCTCGATCCCTTCCAGGCCTTGGCCATCCATGCCGGCAAACCCGAGCACGTGGGACATCAACGGCCCCTTGGGGTAGAACCGGCGCCCTTCCATAACCATGCCGATGCCCTCGAGGGGCATGCCTTCCAGCCTGCGCCCCTGCTCCGGGTCCAGCTTCCGCGCGATCCAGACGAAACTTCGCTCCTGTTTGAGCTTTTTCTCGATCTCGTCGACCCGGACATGCAGGATCCGACCGAGATCGCGTGCCACTGCCGAAGGATCATCGAGCGACGCCGGGACGCCGAACACCGACGGCACCTCCACGTTGATAGCCAGGACCTTCCCCAGGCGATCGTAGATCGCCCCTCGCTCCCCCTCAACGGTCACGGCTTTCCGGTGCTGCCGTTCCGCTTTCACCGTCAGTTCGGCCGCCTGCAGTACCTGTAAAGTGAAGAGCCTGAAAAGCACGATCGCAAAGCCGAGCATCAACACGAACGCGGCGACGATTCGGCGGCTACGATACGGGTCAGATAACGTCATGGCATCCTGCCAACCGACTCGTTTTTGGCCAACCTGACCTTCGGCGTGGCCGGTCCTCCATCAGCGGGGACCTCAGGTCCTACCCGCACCAGGATCACCTGTCCCTGGTGCGGCGGGGCCATCGCCAGCTTTTCGGCTGCCGCCCGCGCAATCCTTTCCGGGGACGTCAACGTCGAAACCTTGACGCGCAACTCATCATGCTCACGCTGCAGCACGATCTTCTTCGACTTCAGGCGCTCGATGTGATACCCAACCCGCACGATTTCCACCCGCTCCCACACAAACAGCAGCAGCAGCGACATCACGGCCATCGCGGCTATCGTTTTCATGAACACCTCTGTTTGGGCAGGCGCTCGCCGACCCGCAGTTTGGCGCTGCGGGCGCGTGGATTTTCCAGGCGTTCCCGCTCCGAGGGGACACACGGTTTCTTGGTCAACGTGGAGAGGCAGGGTTGCGGGCCTCGAGACAGCGCCCGGATGGTCTGCTTGGCAATGCGGTCTTCGAGGGAATGAAAGGATATGACGCAGAGCCGGCCACCGGGCACCAACACATCGGCCGCATCTCGAATCGAACTTTCCAGAACCTCAAGCTCGCGGTTGACGGCGATTCGCAGCGCCTGGAATGTTCGCGTCGCATAGTGAAGGCGCCCGTGGCGGTAGGAGGTTGGCACCGCCTCACGGATCGCTGACACCAGATCGAACGTGGTACGCAGAGGACGACGACCCCGTGCCCGCACCACCGTGCGCGCGATTCGACGCGAGTACCGTTCTTCACCAAAACGGTAAATCAAGTCGGCCAGTTCCAACTCATGAAGCTGGTTGATAAGATCCGCAGCCGTTCGGCCACCTTGCTGATTCATGCGCATATCAAGCGGGCCGTCGGCGAGAAAACTGAAACCTCGTTCCGGCCGGTCCAGTTGAGCCGACGACACGCCCAAGTCAAAGACCACGCCGTCAACCTCCGAGACACCCACCGACTGGAGATGCTGTTTTAGTTCGCTAAAATTTCCCCGAATGAGGCATACCCTGCCGGCAAACCGCTCGAGGCGGTTCCGGGCCGCCACAATCGCTTCTTCGTCTCGGTCAACGCCGATCAAGCGTCCGTCAGGCCCGATGAGATCTAGAATTCGAGAGGCAAGTCCTCCCTGCCCGACGGTGCAATCCAGGTAGAACCCGCCTGGCCGGCAGACCAGCCATGAGACCACTTCGTCCACAAGAACAGGGACATGTGGGGTGCTTCCATGCGCCTTGAGTGTCCCATTTATATCCACTTTCTCCCACTTTTCGGCAGCAGTATACATCCTTGAGAAGCCCTGTCAACTAAAATCTCTTGTTCTTAACAAGATAGAGAGCTTTCTTGAATTCATGGAATAGGCAGAGCTGGGACACCCAACCATCCACCCGACTTCCTGTAAGTCGGTCAGAGCCTGGATTGTGATCAGGAGGGAGGGTAATCGGAACTGAATGAAAGCAACTTGCTTGTGTGTACGCATGTTCGCGACCCCGCCCAACAGGGACGTCGCGCACTAGAGGAAATAGCTCTTGTGTCTATGGGTAGAGTTTGTAAAGCATACGGGGGAAGGGAATGGTTTCCCGCACGTGGTCCAGCCCACAGATCCAGGCCACAACCCGTTCAATCCCCATCCCGAATCCCGCGTGGGGTACGGATCCGTATCGCCGGAGGTCCAGATACCACCGGAAGGCCTCTTCGGGCAGTTTGTGTTCTTGAATCCGAGCCATCAATTTGTCGTATTCGTGAATGCGCTGCCCGCCCCCGATGATCTCACCGTACCCTTCGGGAGCCAGGACATCCATGCACAGCGCCAGGTCAGGACGCGCCGGATCATTCTGCATGTAAAAGGCTTTGATCGCACGAGGGTAGCGATGCACGATCACGGGCCGATCGAACTCATTCGACAACATCGTCTCTTCGTCGCCTCCAAAGTCGTCGCCCGGCTGGATCGGATTCCCCCTCTTTTGCAGGAGCGACACCGCCTCGTCGTAGGTGATCCGCGGGAACGGGGCCACGACGCGTTCGAGCCTGGCAGTGTCACGCTCCAGCGCGGCGAGTTCTGCCCTGCGCGCTTCCAGCACCCGTCCCACGATGAAGCGGAGAAACGCTTCGGCCAGATCCATCACATCGGGAAGTTCGGCGAACGCGACTTCCGGCTCCACCATCCAGAATTCCATCAGGTGGCGGCGCGTCTTTGACTTTTCGGCACGGAACGTGGGCCCGAAGCAATAGACCTTCCCGAACGCGGCAGCTGTGGCCTCGCTATACAGTTGGCCGCTCTGAGTCAGATAGGCCTTTTCATCGAAATAGTCCGTCTGAAACAAGGTGGTGGTGCCTTCACACGCATTCGGCGTGAAGATGGGGGCGTCAACGAGGACGAACCCTTGCGCATCAAAGAAGTTTCGACAGGCTCGGATGATCTCATGTCGAATCCGCAGGATCGCGTGCTGGCGGCTTGATCGGAGCCATAGGTGGCGATGATCCATCAGGAATCCCACCCCGTGCTCTTTGGGCTGGATCGGAAACGGCTCGGCGATCTGAACCGGTTCGATGCGCGTGACCTCCAGTTCGTAGCCACCCTGCGCCCGCGCGTCTGCCCTGAGCATGCCGGTCATGACGAGGGACGATTCCTGGGTCAGCCTGGCCGACTGGGCAAACTGCTCTTCCCCCACCGTTCCCTTACTGACCACGGCTTGGAGATCACCGGTTCCATCCCGCACCACCAAAAACTGGATCTTGCCGCTGGAGCGGTGATTCCGCAGCCAACCCCGGATCGTCACCTCTTGCCCGACGTAACGGGCGACATTTTCGATGTAGACTACGGGCATAATCTCGGTTTGGCCGAAGCGCTCGGGCCGATGCTGTACGGGAACAGTCCTGAGCCTATCTGATTCCGAGGAAGCTTTTCAAGCACGCCGGGTTAGAGTCCTTTGGTTGACATTTCAGGGAGCCGGCGAGCACACTACCGCCATGAACGGCATGGAACCAATGTCTACTAATACATGGTGGGGGCTGGCGCTCGTTCTGTTGCTGGCAAGCCCCTCTACAAGTGGCGCGGCGGAACTCAAGCCCAACGACCCCCTGAACCCTCCGGGCCTGATCTACTGGTGTCCGAACAGGACCCCTGATCAACAGTATTCCAAGACGCCGGCGCCAGGCTGCTCCCCCCTCGTGGACGAGGCGGACAAGCAGAGAGCCGCCGAGAGGGAGACGCAGGGGGAGAAGAAGGCCGGCACTCCGGTCAAAATCCAGAATATTCAGAGCGACGTGTCAAAGTTTATTCAGCAGTATCGGCAGTTTTTGGATTGTTGTGCAAACGATGTCGACTCCCTTGCTGAGGTTGAGAAATTGCATGACCAGGCGTTTGAGCTTCTCAAAGCAATACAAGATATGGGGTTGCTCAACATGGTCGCCGGAACGAATCAGAGACAGTTTACGACCAGCGAGATCATCCGCCCAGTCGTACAGGCCCGAGATGACCTGCGCAAACTCAAAACTCGGTTGGAGCAGATCCGCGCGTCAAAGGAGAAGCTCGATAGGCTTGACTTCGAAGCGGCCGCGCGCGAACGTCGAAGAATCCAGGAGCAGGAAGAGTCACTGAAGCAGGAGTTTCGCCCGATAAGACCTCCGGAATCAGCGCGCACCGGCATGGAGGTTGAGGACACCACCCTGCCCAACCGCTTCGGAACCACGATCCAGGACACCACCCTGCCCAACGCGTTTGGAGCCAACATTGGCGATGTGGCATCGCCGCACAGTGATCCGAAGGCAGGCCTTAACTTTAGAAGAGGTCCTGACACCCAGGACACCACCCTTCCTAACTACCACGTTGGTCCCGACACCCAAGACACCACCCTGCCCTATAGCTTCGGATTCGAAGTTGGTACGAAGGAGAATCCCGGGGGCGCCTCGACAACTCCATCACGGGTGGGTCCGGCGGTCGGCGACTCGAGCCTCAACAAACGCCCTTAACTAGCCTTCAGTCATCAGCAGTCGGCCCTCAGTAGGCTAGAGACAATGGGCGAGAGGCGAGAGGTCGGACGCCCCGCCCATAGTCCATCGCCTATAGCTTTCCTCATTTTTCGGGCCGCACCGGCGGAAGCGAAACCCAGGCCTCACCACCGTCCCGGCTCCGGTAGAGACCGCTGCCGTTCGTCCCCACGAAGAACGTCCGGGGATCGGTCGGGCTCTGAACGAGCGAACGGATGTTCAGGCTCGCCAATCCCCTGTTGATCGCGTTCCAGGTTGTGCCCCCGTCCTCGCTCTTGTGCACACCCTCACGGCTCGCCACGTAGATGGCTCCGGCCACGGCCCGGTCGAGCACCATCGCGCTGATCATTTGATCCGGCAGCGACTGCGCGAGGCGGGTCCAGGACTGCGCGCCGTCCGTGGACTTGTAAAGGCCGTTCAGCGTGGCCGCATACAGCCTCCCGGTCGCGTGAGGGTCCAATTGAATCGCAGTCACGCCCAGGGCGCGCGAGGATTCCAAGATGTAGGGTGAGACGAGTCCGTCGTTCACCTTCTCCCATCTGGCCGCTCCATTCACGCTCTTATACACGCCACCGCTCGTGCCGGCATACATGGTCGTAGGCTGCGTCGCATCAAGCGCCAGCGTGACAACCATGAGCACCTCCTTTATCCCATCCATCCGCTTCTGCCAGGTCTCACCGCCGTTCTGCGACTCGAAGATTCCCATCGTGGTGGCCACGAACAGGCGGCGACTGTCGAACGGGTCGAACACGAATTGGTTGACCACCGAAGTCACAATCGTGCTGTCCAGCCCGACGCGCTGCGGCACCCAGCGCTGTCCCCCATCGTAGCTCTTGTAGACCGCGTCACCCTTCGTACCGGCATACACCGTGGCGGGGTAGGCCGGATCGATGGCCATCGAGATGACGCGCGAGTAGCTCATCCCCTTTGAGAGGTTCTCCCAGGTCTGGCCTTCATCCCGCGACTTATAGATGTAATCAGTCGTGGCGACATACAAAATGTTCGGGTTAGTCGGATGCAGCGCGATGACCACGATGGCGTCGCTCCGCCCACACCCATAAGACGCTAACGTGAAGAGAAGAAGAGCAGACAACACAAAGAAACGGGACAACATGGAAGAGTCTAGCTGCGAGTTTAGCGATAGTTTACAAACTGCAGGTCTATCCCGAAATCTTTCTGCTTCAGGAACGCGATCACGGCTTGCAGCTCGTCTTTGCTCTTGCTCTGCACGCGGAGTTGATCCCCTTGAATCTGCGCCTGCACCTTGAACTTGCCGTCCCGGATCTCCTTGGAGATCGCTTTAGCTTTTTCGTCAGAGATTCCGCTCTGGATGGTAATGACCTGCCGGACGGTGCCGCCCAGCGCCTCCTCGATCTTTCCGTATGTGAGCGCTTTCAAGGAGACATGACGTTTGACGCATTTCCCCTTCAGGATTTCCAGCACCGCCTTGAGCTTATACTCATCGTCCGACACCACGACCAACTCTTTTTCCTTTTCCTTGAGTGTCAGCTCCGTCTTGGAGCCCTTGAAGTCGAACCGTTGCCTGATCTCCTTCATCGTCTGATCCAATGCGTTCTTCAACTCCTGCATGTCGACCCGCGACGCCACATCGAACGAGTTCAGATCAGCCACGAGTTCCTCCTCAACAACACCCACCGTATGGAAGTTCAAACCCATTGCTTGCCATCGGGCGGGAACCAGCCGGCGACGCCCCGCCGCTCATGATGATGACCTCGCTGCTCGTGAAGGGCTGTCCCTGTACCAGATAACAGTACCATTGTCGGACGCTATCCACCAGCACGACCACCGCCAGCAACGCCACGATCCCGAGCAGGGCCGCATCCAGATACAGCGCGAAGGCCTGGCTCACGTCACTGACGCCTGCTGCCTGGCCGACAAACAACACGAACATCTCATACGACCCGGTCAGGGTGATCGCGCCTACAAACACCATCGGCACTATCGTGATCCAGAGGAAGTGCGATTTCCGCATCTTGATCAGCACCGTCGTGCCGATGCAGAGCGCCAGCGTACCCAGCAACTGATTGGCCGCCCCGAACATCGGCCAGATGGTGGAGATGCTGCCGGTGCCGATCAGGTAGCCCCACGCCCCGACCACCGCCCCGCTGCTCACGATCACGCCTGGCCACCAGGCGAACCGCCGCAGCGGCGCATAGACGCGCCCGCCCATTTCCTGGATCAGGTACCGCGCGACCCGCGTGCCGGTGTCAATCGTCGTGAGGATGAACAGCGCCTCGAACAGCAACGCGAACTGGTACCAGTAGGCCATCAAGCCCGCCATGCCGGGCAATGCGGCAAAGATGGAGGCCATCCCGACCGCCAACGAGACCGCGCCGCCGGGCCGCCCGGCAACCTCCACCTCAACCAGTCGCGATAGCTCTTGAATCTTGTTCACTGGAAACCCCATCGCCGCCAGCGCCTCCGGCCCGAGCATCGTATTGATCGCCAGGTAATCGCCCGGCACCAGGACCGACGCTGCGATCAACGCCATGACTCCCACAAAGCTCTCGAGCAACATCGCGCCGTAGCCGACCGGCGCGTGGGACTCGCGCTCGATCATCTTGGGCGTGGTGCCGGAGGACACCAGCGAATGGAACCCGGAAATGGCCCCGCAGGCGATCGTGATGAACAGGAACGGAAAGAGCGTGCCGGGAATGATCGGCCCGCCGCCGTGCACGAAGGCCGTCACGCGCGGCATCTCAATCGTCGGCGCCATCAGGATGACGCCCAGGCCGAGCAGCACCACCACGCCGAGCTTCATGAAGGTGGAGAGATACCCGCGCGGCACCAGCAGCATCCATCCGGGCAGCACCGAGGCCAGGAAGCCGTAGCCGGCCAGCAGCCACACCAGCGTGTGACGCTCGAATTCAAACCACCCGGCAAAGCTGGACTGAGCCACGCTTCGTCCCAGAATTACCGACGCGAGGAGGAGCACCACGCCCAAAGCGGAGACTTCGCCGACCCGGCCGGGTCGGAACTTTTCCAGATAGAAGCCCATCAGGAACCCGATGGGGATCGTCAGGGCAATGGTGAAGGTCCCCCAGGCATTCCGGTACAGCGCGTTCACCACCGCGAGGCCCAGGCCCGCCAGCGCGACGACCACGATAAACAGCACCGCCACGGCGGTCGCCGTGCCGGTGATGACGCCCAGCTCGTCCCGCGCGATCTCCGGCAGCGACCGGCCGTTCCGGCGCATCGAGGCCACGAGGATGATGAAGTCCTGCACGGCGCCGGCCAGCACCGCGCCGATCACCAGCCACAGGAAGCCCGGCAGATAGCCGAACTGCGCCGCCAACACCGGCCCCAGCAGCGGCCCTGCCCCTGCGATCGCAGCGAAATGATGCCCGAACAGCACGTACTTATTGGTGGGATAGAAATTGGTTCCATCATTGAGGCGAAGCGCCGGCGTGACGCGCTGATCGTTCAGCTCAACGACGGTGCGTGCGAGAAATCGTCCGTAGAAGCGGAGCGCGAGAACATAGAAGCAGGCTGCGGCCACCACCAACCACAGGCCATTCACCTTCTCGCCGGGATTGAACAGGCCGGTGACGAACCCGAACGCGACCGCGCAGACGACCGCCACTAGTGCCCACACAAGCATCATCCCGCGTCTCATCGCGAGCTATCCTAACAAGCTAGGGGAGCGCTGTAAACCAGATGAGCCGCGTTCATAGCAATGCGGGCAAGTGGGAGTGCATCGCAGATACCAGACTAACTTTCCCTTCCATCCTCAACCTGACTAAGCCTTTCACGTCCGCCCATGGCGGCCAGGCACAGGAGCCCGATTGCTATCCAGACCAGCTCGCGGAAGCGACGTAAAAGGGCGAAGGTAATCCCGGTCACCTCGCTGTAGCCGAAGACGGTCAGCAGCAGAAGATTGCCGCCGTCCTGGGCACCCAGGCTGCCGGGGATAAAAAACGTCCCGCCTTTGATGAACGCAGAGAGAGCCCCGATCGACACCGCCGTCAGCAAGTCTGCTGGTCCTCCGAGATAATAGATGATGACGTACACTTCCAGCGCTTCGGCCAGCCAGCCCAGGAAAAACGCGCCGATTGACAGGAGGGACGCGCGCCGGTCGCGGGCATAGAAGTCCAGAATTGTGCGATCGAGCTCGCGTAGCTTGTTCTCGCGGGCTTCGAGAAAGGGGATGCGCAGCCGGCACCACCGCAGCACGTTCAGCAGCCCCATGAACAGGCCAAGGCGCTGCACCATCACGAAGAGCGCAATCCCGAAGAGGAGCAGCCCGACGCCGACCAGCGCTGCTAGCGTCGGCGTGCCGGACCCGCCGGTCGATCCGACCAGCCCGAACGCGAGGCCGATCCCCAGCAGGATGAACAGCACCTGCGCGATCGTCATGGTGGTCTTGGCGATAATGACCGACGCCAGCCCGTCGATCATCGGCACGCTATGGGGCTTGAGCAGATAGGCTTTGAGCGGCTCCCCGCCGGCATAGGCGGTGGGTGTCGTCATGTTCACCACCTCACCCGCGGTGCGGATCGCAAAGAGGCGCCAGAATGTCACGGCGGCGGCGTGCCGGCCCAGCGTGATCCGCCAGCCGAACGCCTCCAGCGCATACATGAGGAGCGAGGGGAGCAGGATGACGAGCAGCGCGGCGGGACCGAGCCCTACGGCCGCATCCAGGACGCGGGATGGACCGATGTGCCAGACGAGACCGATCAGCGTGAAGAGGCCAAGGAGAAGGAGTGTGAGTCTAAGCACGTGCGAGCGTCGAGGGGCGAGTCACCCAGGCCAGTATGACCCAGAACACGTTCGAACCGATCGCCGCGAGCCAGAGGAACCATTTCAGCCCGTCCACGAGCGCAAAGATCAACAACACGACGGAAAAATCTCGGCTGGCCATGTTCTTCAGCATGAAATCCGCCCAACCAGCCTGCACCGGAGTGTTCCGCGCACGCCGGTCACGGAGAGTTTTGGCACGAGTCACCAGCCAGAATGAAAAACCATTTCCGATAACCGCAGCCGCCCCCAATATTAACGGCAGCCATGAGGTCCCCGACACCTGCGTCAGATATGTCCCCCACGCCACCCCGGCAAAGATGGCCATGTGGACGACGTTGTCCGCTGTGATGTCCAGTTGCTCGCCGAACCGCGATTGCCTGTGGGTCAACCGGGCCACCTCCCCGTCACAACAGTCCACGATCGCAGAGAGTTGGAACAACAGCGCGCCCATCACGCCGGCCGCGTAGCTCCCAACTCCAAATGACGCGGCGGCCAGCAGACCGATGACCATGGACAGGACCGTGATCGCGTTCGGAGACAGGCCGGTTCGCAGAAAGATACGGGTCAGGAAAGCGGACACCCTCCGGTTGAAATACCGGTCAACGAACCCGTCAAGGTCTGCTTCCACTGGCCTGTGCACGTCCGCCACTTGGTGTACGGTGGGATCCATCGAACACGCTCCTTAATCCAGCTTCGGCAGCACGTCCCGCTCCGCCCGGGCAACATCCTCCTGGAAATCAATCTCGATCCAGGGCAACCCGCCGATTTTTTCAACGCCGACCTGGGCCTGGGCAAAAAACTCACGGAGCGCATCCTCATACTCCATGTCCCATTCGCCGCGGTCAACGTAGGCCTTGAGAGAGCCGATCAGGTGACCAGTATCCGCACGGTGGACTTTCAGGAACCCCACTCCCTCGCCGGCGAAGTCATAGCGGGCCGGCAGGTGCTTGGTAAGCGCCACCACGCGCCCGCCGCGCACGATCGCCATGCATTCCTCGGTCTGTTGGGTCACCGTCTCATCGAGCAGCAACGCGGTCGGCCAGGAGGATTCCATGAGTCGCCGGAGGATTTGCCGGTGAAACAGCACATCCGCATCCATGATGAGCACGTCGTCGTCCAGCTCGGTCCGAGCCAGCCACAGGGAAGAAATGCTGCCTCGCTGATACTGCTCGTTCACCAGGTATCGAACATCCACCCCGCAGCGGCCGGTCCCCACCGCGGCGCGGATCATCTCCTGCTTGTGGCCGACCACCATGACCGCCTGCTTGATCCCCACGCTCGCCAGCCCATCCAGATACCGGAGCAGCAGCGTGCGCCCTCCGAACTCGATCAGGCACTTGGGACGGTGCTGCGTGACTGGCCACAGCCGTTTCCCGACGCCAGCCGCCAGAATGATCGCTTTCATGAGCGGACCGCCGTTGTCTCCAGCACCTGCCGGAAGGCCGCCAGAAAGCCTTCGATATCTTGCTCGGCCAAGGCGCCCATATTGGCCACTCGAAAGATTTTGCTCTCCAGTTGCCCCTGGCCCGCATAGATGACATACCCCCGCTCCTTCAGGCGGTCATGCAGCGTCTGATAAGTCAGTCCGGCGGGCAGATAATACGATGTGATGGTGTTGGACTGAAGCTCAGGCGGGAGGACCGGCTTCAGATCCAACGCGCTCAGTCTCTGACGGATCAGCGTGGCGGCCTTCCTGTACCGCTGGATGCGATTGGCGACGCCCTCTTCCAGCAGCTCGTTGAGGGCTTCGTCGAAGGCATAGTACCCCTGCACGGCCGGGGTAAACGGAATGCTCCCCTTCTCCTCATCTTCATAATAGTGCGGCAGGTGGAGGTACCAGGAGCGCTTGGGATACCCCTTCATGCGCTCCATAAAGCCCTTCCGCACCAGCACGAAGGAGGCGCCGGGGAATCCCTGAATGCACTTCCCGGCGCTGCCGGCCACCATGTAGATATGCGGGCCTGCAATGTCCAGCGCCTCCCCACCCAGCCCGCTCACCGAGTCTACAATGAAGACGCGGTTCTGGCTGTCCACCACTTCCGCGATTTCCTTGACCGGATTGATTAACCCGGTCGTGGTCTCATGATGCACCATCGCCACGACGTGCACTTCCGGGTGCTGCCGCAGCGCCAGCCGCAGTTTTTCCGGATCGGGTCGCGTGTCCCACTCCAGCTTGAACTCCGACACGCCCAGCCGATGCACCCCGACCATCGAGGAGATTCGCTGTCCATAGACGCCGTTGTTGATGACGAGAACCCGCTTCCCAAGCGGCACAGAGGACAGCACCGCGGCTTCCACGGCGGCGGTTCCGGAGCCGGTCAGGGCCACCACCGTGTAGTCCGACTCGGCCCCCGGCACGAAGGCTTTCAACAGCTTCTGGCGGATGCCGTGAAGGAGCTCCGCGAACTCGGACTCCCGATGACAGAGATCGGGACGAAGCAGCGCCTTCCGCACGCGCTCCGAGACATTGACCGGTCCTGGATTGAGCAGAATCATACGAACCCCCGTTAATCGTGAAACGTGAACCGTTAATCGTTTAGTCCGTCAGCTTTGAGCCCCTTCTGCCATCTCTGCACGATGAACGATGCACGAATAACGTTTCACGTTTAACGTCACTGGATCGCCTTCATAAATCGGTGGGTAATCGCAGGCGGCTCCAGCGGAACCCGATCCACGTCTTCAGCCTGTTCGGTCACCTTCACGAGCAGCATGCTGGGACCGTCCTTGCCCAACATGTCCTTGAACTCGTAGACCAAATCCTCCCGCTCCCGGACCCGCTCCAC
>Ga0184633_10000828_pt1 | contig 12102 bp, 11 predicted proteins | sample PLM31_170_b1_FD_133156 | JGI IMG/M metagenome (GOLD analysis project Ga0184633, IMG submission 133156) | Groundwater sediment microbial communities from an aquifer in East River, Colorado, USA - PLM3-1_170_b1 | ecosystem: Environmental > Terrestrial > Soil > Riparian zone | place: USA: East...
CCGAAGACCCGCGAGATCCTGCAGCGCGTGGCGATCGAGCACGAGAGCGCGAGCCTCCAGGCGCTGCAGACGCTGTGGAAGGCGGAACAGGTCGAGCTCGAGAAGCGCGGCATCAAGACGATGTCGCAGTCCGCGGACGCGGCGAAGAAGTTCAACGCCGGGGCGCGGTCCGCGAGCCTCGCGCGCATGAAGGAACGGCTGGAGAAGGCGGGCGGCATGGAGAACTACGACAAGGTCGTGCAGCTCTTTACGCCGGGCTGAGCCCGGAAGGTCGCACCGCCCGCGGCATCTCGCGCCGCGGGCTTTTTTGTTTTGGGGGAGGGGCACGTGCGGCTGATCGCGAAGGCCTACGACGCCGTGCTCTACGGCATGGCCGTCGTCGCCGGCTTCCTGATGGTGGCGATGATGGTCGTGATCTTCCTCGACGTGGTGCTGCGCAACCTCGGCTACCAGAGCTCGGCCCACTTCTTCACCTTCACCGAGTACGCCCTGCTGATGGTGCCGTGTCTCGGCGCGCCGTGGCTGGTGCGCGAGAAAGGGCACATCTACATCGAGATCCTGCTGATGTACTTGTCGCCGCGCCGGCGCAGGGCGCTCATGCGGCTCATCGGCGTCGTCTGCGTCGCGGTCTGCGCGGTGCTCGCCTGGTACGGGTTCGAGGTCGCGATCCGGGACTTCATGCTCGGCGAGAAGGACGTCCGCTCGCTCGACATGCCGCGCTGGATGGTGGTCGGGTTCATCCCGCTCTCGTTCGCGATGATGGCGGTGGAATTCCTGCGTTTCCTGGTACGGCGCGAGAACTTCCTCGGCGCGATCGCCGGACCGAGCAGCGAGAGGGTCTGACCCGTGGAATGGTACTGGGTGGCGGCGATCCTCTTCGGCCTGGGCGTCGGCCTGATGATGCTCGGCATCCCGGTGGCGATCGCGTTCTTCGCCACCAACATCGTCGCGGCGGTGCTGTTCATGGGCGGGGGCAGCGGCATCGCCCAGGTGATCAACAACGGCTTCGGCGCCATGACGAACTTCCCCCTGGTGCCGATCCCGATGTTCCTCCTGATGGGCGAGCTGTTCTTCCACACCGGGCTCGCCGGCCGCTGCTTCAACGCCGCCGACAAGCTGCTCGGCAACGTGCCGGCCCGGCTCTCCTTCGTGACGCTCATCGGCGGCACGGCGTTCGCCGGCCCGGCCGGCTCGAGCATGGGCGCGTGCGCGCTGCTCGGCTCGCTGATGGTCCCCGAGATGACCCGCCGCGGCTACAGCAAGTACCTCTCGATCGGGCCGATCATGGGAGTGGGCGGGCTCGCGGTGATCATTCCGCCGTCCGCGCTCACGGTGCTGCTCGCGACGCTGGGACGCACCGACGTCGGCGATCTGCTGATCGCGGGGATCATCCCCGGATTCGTGCTCGCGGCGATGTACGGCGTTCTGATCTACGGCTGGACGGTGTTCGACCCGAAGGCGGCGCCCGCCTACACGGCGAAGCCCGCCCCCCGCCGCGAGAAGATCCGGCTCGTCTTCGTCGACGTCATCCCGATGGTGGGGGTGATCGTGTTCTCGGTGCTGATCATGCTCACCGGCTGGGCGACGCCGACCGAGGCCGCTGCGCTCGGCGCGGTGTCGGTGATCGTCCTCGCCGCCTGCTACGGCGAGCTCACCTGGAAGGCGTTCGTCCGCTCGATCGACGGCGCGCTCCGCGTGACCGTGATGGCGTTCCTCATCATCTTCGGTTCGGCGACCTTCGCTCAGGTGCTGGCGTTCACCGGCGCCTCGAGCGGCCTGATGCACTGGGCGCTCGGCTTCGACCTGTCGGCGATCGGCATGCTGCTGGTGATGATCGGCGTGCTGGTGTTCCTGGGCTGTTTCATGGACCAGCTCTCGATGATGCTGCTCACCGCGCCGATCTTCTTCCCGCTCGCGAAGACCCTCGGCTTCGATCTCACCTGGTTCGGCCTGATCATGCTGCTCGCGCTGGAGATCGGCTACACCACCCCGCCCTTCGGGCTGCTGCTGTTCGTGATGAAGGGCGTGGCGCCGCCGGGCACGAGCATGCGCGACATCTACCTCGCCGGCCTGCCGTTCATCGCCTGCGTGTTCCTGCTGATCGCGCTCATCATCGTGTTCCCGCCGATCGCGACCTGGCTGCCGGGCCTGTCGCATTGACGCAACAGTGAGCCCCATGCGCGCCTGGCGCATCCGCGCCTATGGCGGCCCCGAGGTCATGGCCCTGGAGGAGACTCCGGTGCCGCGGCCCGGCCCCGGCCAGCTCCTGGTCCGCGTCCGCGCGGCGAGCGTGAACCCCATCGACTGGAAGATGCGGCGCGGGCTGCTGGCGGGAGTGCTTCCGCTTGCGTTCCCCCGTACGCTCGGGCGCGACTGCGCCGGGGAGGTCGCGGCGCTCGGCGAAGGGGTGACGGAGTTTGCGCCGGGGACGATGGTCGCGGGCGTCGCGGACCCGCGCACCGACGGCACACACGCGGAGTTCGCCCTGCTGCCCGCGGCGCAGGCCGCTCCGGTGCCGGCGGGGCTGGACCCGATCGCGGCTGCGAGCCTGTGCGTCGCCGGGCTTTCCGCGTATATCGCGCTCGCAGAGGTCGCGCAGGTCGGCGCGGGGCAGCGCGTGCTGGTGCACGCCGGCGCGGGCGGCGTCGGCAGCCTGGCGATCCAGATCGGCAGGCACCTCGGCGCCGAGGTGCTCGCCACCGCGAGTGCGGCGAACCGCGAGTACTGCATCGGGCTGGGCGCGGCGCGCGTCATCGACTATCGAAGGGAGGACTTCGTCGCCGCCGCCGCGCCGTGCGACGTCGTCCTCGATACGCTCGGGGGCGAGACGCACGTGCGCTCGCTGCAGGTGCTCCGCCCCGGGGGCCTGCTCGTCGCGCTAAATACCGCGCCGATTCCCGCCGGACCCCGGCGCGAGGACGTGCGGGTCGTGATGGCGCAGGTTCAGCCGACCCGCGCGCGGCTCGCCCGGATCTTCCAGTGGGCGGCGGCGGGGGTGCTGCGCGCCCAGGTCGGGCGCACCTTCGCCTTCGAGGATGCGCCGCAGGCGCATGGCGCCTCCGAGGCCGGGCATGCGCGCGGGAAGCTCGTGATCACAGTTCCCGGAGCCGGCTGGAGATGAGTCGCTCCGGCAATGCGGGCCGGATCGTCCCCCACAAAAGCAAAACGGCCCGGGGTGCAGGACCCCGGGCCGCCGCGAGTTATACGCGGGAGGCGCTTAGCGCTTCTTCTTCCCTTTTTTCGCGGATTTCTTCTTCGCAGCCATGGTTACTCCTTATCATAGCGCGCCAAGACGGCACGCGAATCGGTCTATAACATCTCTTGACGCGAATTACAACGTCTGCGTTCATCCCGACCCCCATCCTTCCCGCCCCGGCCGACGCTCTACCCGGTCGCTCGGGCATGCCGGTCCGATAAAGTTAGGACGGCACTAGAATGAGTCACGACGAACTTCGAGGAGGGTGATGCGATGCTGCGTGCGGCCTCATTGCTCGTGCTGATGCTTGCGGCGCTCCCGCAGGCGGTCGTCGGCCAGGACTACCCGCGCAAGCCGATCCGGCTGATCATGCCCAATGCGCCGGGGAGCTCGATCGACGTGCTGGGCCGAATCGCCGCGCAGAAGCTCGGCGCGGCGCTGGGCGAGAGTATCGTGGTCGAGAACCGCGCCGGGGCCGGCGGCATCATCGGGATGGAAGGGGTGAAGACCGCGTCGGCGGACGGCTACACGCTGGTCGCCGCATCCACCGCGGCGATGACGATCATTCCCAACCTGCGCACCAAGCTCCCGTACGAGCCGCTGAAGGACTTCGCTTTCATCTCGACGTATGCGATCACGCCCAACGCGCTGGTGGTCAATCCCGACCTGCCGGTGCGCTCCACCCGCGAGCTGATCGACTACCTCAAGGCCCGGGGAGCCGACACGCACATGGCCTCGGCAGGTCCCGGATCCCAGAGCCATCTGTCGGGCGTGCTGTTCCTGCAGATGGCGGGCGTCCAGTCGGTGCATGTGCCCTACAAGGGCGGCGGACCGTCGGTCCTGTCGGTGACGACGAATGAATCGCAATGGACGCTCATCCCGACGCCTGCGGGCATCTCCTACGTCAGACAGGGTCGGCTGCGGATGCTCGCGCACACGCTGCCGGAGCGCTCGCCGCTGTTTCCGGACGTCCCCACGCTCGCCGAGACGGTCCCCGGCTACACCTTCAGCGGCTGGACCGGATTGCTCGCGCCGAAGGGCACGCCGCAGCCCGTCCTCGACAAGCTCCGCGAGACCCTGCTGAAGGTCGCGGCGACGCCCGACTTCAGGGAGCTGATCGCGAACCAGGGCGCCGTGGTGCACACCAGCACGCCCGAGGAGTTCGCCCGGCTCGTCGCCGTCGAGCTGGAGAACATGGGCAAGGCGGTCAAGGCCGCGAATCTGCAGATCGAGTGAGCGGGTTTGCCGGTTGACGCAACGGCTCGAGGGAGCTGGGGGCCAGGGGACTGGGGACCGGCGAAAGAGGCGCCGCCGCGTCGTGGAAGGAGGCGACCACGCAGAGGAACCCCGGGGGGAGGGTTCGCTCGCCCCAGCCACCGGCCCGCAGCTTCCTGCGGACCGGGGCGCTAGCGCCGGCCTAGCCGCCGAAGCTTGCGACGAGCAGGACGACGCCGCCGACGAGGACACTCGCCGCGAGGCCGGCCGCCGATGCCTTGAGAAGGAGACCCGAGAAGTCGGCAAACATGGCCCAGCCGCCCAGGCCGCGCGCCGAAGAGTTGGTTTTCGTTTCCATGAGCACGTTCCGCTGGTTGGTCCGGCCCGCCACCGGGCCGCGACGGTTGCGATTACGCGCTGCGGCTGTGGCCCGGGTGGGCGCGAGAAAGGGAAGCGTGCCGGAGGATTCTGGCAACAATATGGCGCCGCGCGCCGAGATGAGGAGTTTCACGCAGCTCGCGCACCGCGCCGCGTGAACGATTCGCCGCAAGCGCCTGATTCCCCTGGCGCCCGCCCGGGGCGCCGGGGAGACGCTCAGTGGGTCCAGCCGGCGAGCGCTTCGGCCCGTGCGATCAGCCGCTTGGCAGTGAGGTAGGTCGGCACCTCGACCAGGCTGCCCTCGTGCTCGACGCGGTCGCGGCCTGCGGCCCGCGCCGCCTCGAAAGCGGCGACGAGCCGCTGCGCGCGCTCGACGATCTCCGGGCCGGGGGTGAGGACGTCGTTGACCGCCGCGACGTGCCCGGGCGAGACCACGCTTTTCGCGTGGTAGCCGAGCCGCCGGGCGTACAGAGTGTCGGCACGGACGCCTTCCAGGTCGCTGAACGTGTAGGGCGCATCGATCGCGACGACGCCCGCGGCGACGCACTCGACGAGGAATCGGCTCCGGACGTACACGAGCTCGATGCCCTCGGGCGTGCGCTCCGCCCCGAGGTCGGCCGCCATGTCCTCGGCGGCGACGAGGCACGCGGTGATGCGTTTCGTCGCGCGCAGGATCGCCTGCGCCGCGACGAGGCCGCCGGCGGTCTCCACGTTGGGGACGATCTCGGTGCTGCCGGTCGGGATCACGAGTCGCCGCTCGTGATCGGCGATCGCGCGCTCGAGCTCGACGATCTGCTCCGGCGCGGTGGTCTTGGGCAGCAGCACGACGTCGGGCTTGGCCTGGATCACCACCGCGAGGTCGTTGCGTCCTTCGGAGGCGAGCGGGTTCACCCGCACGCCGGCGACGATCCCGCGCTTGCGGGCCTTCTCGAGCAGGGCGAGGATCATCTCGCGGCCGCGCGGGCGCAGCGGCGGCGGCGTGAAGTCCTCGAGATCGGGCACGATCACGTCCGGGTTCGCCTCGAGCGCCGCAGCCTGCGCCGCCGCGTCCGCGCCGGCGACGAAGAGCCAGGTGCGGCGGAGGCTCGGGGGGCGGCGTTTCGCAGCTTGCGGGTGGGCGTGCGAGTGACCGTGCGAATGTGCCATGCGTGAATCTCCGGAGAAGCGGAGTCGCTATCATAGTCCGATCGCGTCGAGGCGGAGATGAAATCAACGAGCGACTTCGCCGACTACGCGGTCGAGCTGCTGGGCACGGTCGGCCGCGTCGTCGCGCGCAAGATGTTCGGCGGATACGGCCTGTACTGCGATGGGGTCATGTTCGCGCTCATCGCCGACGACGTGCTGTATTTCAAGGCCGACGACGCGAGCCGTGCGGAGTTCGAGCGGGCGGGCTCCGAGCCCTTCGTCTACGACGCACGGGGTCGGCGGACGACCATGGCGTACTGGCGCGCGCCCGACGAGGCGATGGAATCGCGCGAGCTCGCGGCACCGTGGGCGCGAACCGCCCTTGCGGCCGCACTCCGGGCGCGCTCGGCGAAGCTCCCTCGCCGCACGCCGAAGCGCAAGCCCAAGCGCCGACCCCGCGAGTGAGAAGAATTTCGCGCCGACGGTGTTAGCGAGCGCACACCAGCCCACCGGGCTTCGTCGGCTCCCGCGAGAACGCGCAGTCCTCCTCGTTTCGCGCCATCGGGCTGGCTGAGACCGCCGCGCTCGCTGCTAGGATCGCCCGCACGTTCCAGGGAGGGACACTCATGAACACGCTCGCACGCGCGGCGCGGCTGTGGCTCGCCGTGGCCGCGGCCGCGCTTCTCGCCGCCACCGCGGCCCAAGCGCAAGGCAAGGCCGACGCCGAGATCGAAGCGGCATTCGAGGCGGCGAAGCAGACCGCGGTCCAGGGACCGTCGGACGTCAAGCTCGCCGACCAGGCGACGTTGAAGCTGCCGGAGGGGTTCGTCTACGTGCCGCCGGCCGAAGGCCAGCGCATCATGACCGCGATGGGCAACCGGGTAGGCGCCGGGTTGCTCGGCCTCGTCTTCCCGGGCGACGACCCCGACGCGAACTGGTTCGTGGTGATGAGCTACGTCGACTCCGGCTACATCCGCGACGACGATGCGAAGGACTGGGACGCCGACGAGCTGCTCGGGAACCTCAAGGCCGGCACCGAGGAGGCGAACCGGGACCGCAAGGCCCGCGGCATCCCGGAGATGGAGGTGCTCGGCTGGGTCGAGGCGCCGCGCTACGACGCGGCGGCCCACCGGCTCGTGTGGTCGGCCGCGACCAAGGACAAGAGCGAGGCCGGCGCGTCGCCGCGCGGTGTGAACTACAACACCTACGCGCTCGGGCGCCAGGGCTACATCAGCCTGAACCTCGTCACCGACTACGCGTCGATCGCGAAGGAGAAGCCGATCGCGCAGCGGCTCCTCGGCGCGCTCGAGTTCAGCGCGGGCCGGCGCTACGCGGACTTCGACTCGTCCACCGACCGGGTCGCCGAGTACGGCCTGGCCGCGCTCGTCGGCGGCATCGCCGCGAAGAAGCTCGGCCTGCTCGCCACGCTCGGCGTGCTGCTCGCCAAGTTCTGGAAGATCATCGCGATCGCCGGCGTCGGCCTGGTCGCAGGGCTCGGCAAGGTCCTGGGGCGCAAGAAGGCCGACGGGAACGCCTGAGCCCGCGGGATCTCCTGACCCCGGCCCCGGATCGAGCTCCGGGGCCGGGGTAACGAACGCCGTGCCGCCCCGCCAGTGGTGAAAACCCTCCTCGCGCTCGCGCTCTCGGCCGGCAAGCTCGGCAAGTTCGCGACCACCGGCCTCACGATGGTGATCTCGGTGTTCGCCTATGCCTTCGTGTTCGGCTGGTGGTACGCGGTGGGCTTCGTGCTCCTCATCCTCGTCCACGAGCTCGGCCACTACGTCGCCGCGAGGCAGCGCGGCCTGGACGTCGGCGCGCCGACGTTCATCCCGTTCGTCGGCGCGTGGATCCAGCTGAAGGACCTGCCGCACGACGCGGAGACCGAGGCCTACGTCGGCATCGCCGGCCCGGTCGCCGGCACGGCCGCGGCGGTCGCGTGCTACTTCCTCGCGCGGCACTACGACAGCGGGCTCCTGCTCGCCCTGTCGTACGCCGGGTTCTTCCTCAACCTCTTCAACCTGATCCCGGTCTCGCCGCTCGACGGCGGGCGCATCACGGCGATCCTGTCGCCGCGCGTCTGGCTCCTCGGGGTGCCGATCCTCGCCGGGCTCTTCCTCTGGCGGCCGAGCCCGATGCTCGTCCTGGTCGCGATCCTCGCGGCGCCGCAGCTGTGGCGCGCGATCAAGTTCGACCCGGCCGCGCCGGAGAATCAGGCCTACTACAGCGTGACCCTCGAGCAGCGGCTGAGCTACGGGCTGCTCTATCTCGGGCTCGCCGCGTACCTCGCAGTCATGACCTACGAAGTGCACGAGATGCTCGGCGGCACCCGGCACGTCGGGCGCGGTTAGACCGCCCGGCTCACCCGCAGGAAGTACGCGGTGACGAGCGCCGCCGCGAGCGCCATCCCGATCACCCCAGCGAGCCAGAAACCGCTCGCCGCCAGCGGCGCCGGCACGCCGATCCCGGCGATGCCGATCGCGTAGCCGCCCCCGAGCCCCACGCCCCACAGCGCGACGCCGAAGACGAGCATCGGCACGAAGGCGTGCCGATAGCCCCGGAGCACGCTCACCACGACGATCTGGACCGCGTCGAAGACGTGATACACGGCGACCAACGCGAGGAGCGTCGCCGCGAGCCGCTGGACCGCGACGTCGCTCGTATACAGGCGAACGAGCGGGTCCGCGGCGAGAAAGATCGTCGCCCCCACCGCGAGGCCGCAGCCCGAGGCCAGCACGAGCGCCGTCATCCCGGTCGCGCGGGCGCGTGCGGGCTCGCGCGCACCGATCGCCTGCCCGACGAGCACCGCCGCCGCGCTGCCGATCGCAAGCGGCAGCATGAAGCACAACGCCGCGACGTTCGCGGCGATCTGGTGGGCGCCGGAGTAGAGCGCGCCGAACCGGGCGATGAAGAGCGCCATGAACGTGAACGCGGTCACGTCGACGAAGAACGTCGCCCCGATCGGCACCCCGAGCGAGACGAGCTGCCACTGCGCGCGCCAGCGGGGCCACGACCAGCGCGCGAACACGCGATAGCGCGCGTAGTCGCGCTCGACCCGACACCACGTCCAGGCCGCTGCGCATGTGACCCACGCGATCGTCGAGGTCGCCGCGGCGCAGCCGGCGCCGCCGAGCTCCGGCAGCCCGAGCTTGCCGTACATGAACGCCCAGTTAAGCGGGATCTTCAGCGCCAAGGCGGCGAGGTTCAGCGCCATCACGACCCGCGGCCGCGAGATCGCCGTCGAGAAGCCCTGGAACACGCGAAAGAGCAGTGCCGCCGGCACGCCCCACGCGATCGCGTCCAGGTAGGCGCGCGTCTTCGCTTCCACGTCCGGCGCGAGCTCGCTCAGGCTGAGCAGCGGTCCGGGATGCGTCAGCGCCGCGCACGAGATCGCCGCCAGCCCGAGCGCGAGCCACGCGCTCTGCCGTACCTCCTCGCCGATCTCGGCGTGGCGCCCCGCCCCCTGGAGCTGCGCCACGGTCGGGGTGATCGCGAACAGCACGCCCATCAGCGTGACGAACAGCGTCACGTACACGCTCGTGCCGATGCCGACGGCGGCGAGGTCGAGCGTGCCGTAGCGGCCCGCCATCACGGTGTCGATCACGCCGTTCGCCATGATGGCGAGCTGCGAGATCCAGATCGGCCAGGCGAGGCGAGCGATGTCGGCTGCGATCGGGCGGTGCATGGACTCCGGAGGCCATCCCGCACTGGCGGTGCAGCGGGAGCGCGATTCTACTGGGGCCCGCGATGCGTGCGAACAGCTGCAATGATCGCGTGCGAGGCTCGCTGCTTCAGACTCGACGAGAGGTGAATGGCATGGACCACGCGAGAGCAGAGGAGCCGCCCACCGCGCACAGTGCTTTCGGCATGCCGATGCCCGATCGGGCATGGCCGTTTCCGCCCCGGCCGGCGCGCCGAGCGGCAAACCCGGAGCTCGAGCGGGCGGCGCTCGACGTGCTCGCCGCTACCGCACGCGCATGGGGACTCCCGCGGCGCGTGCCTTGGGCGCGTCAGGCAAGCTGACGCGCGCTCAGGCCGAAGACGGCAGCAGCCCCGCGTCCCGCGCCGCGCGGCGCACGCGCTCGGCCGCCTTGCGCGCCTGGCGCGCCTGGCGGCGGCGCTTCTTCAGCCACAGCCGGAGCGTCTTGAACGGCATCAGGATCCAGGAGAGGAAGCCGGCGAGCAGCGCGACCATCAGCCATGCGCCGTACTCATCGAGCAGACGGGTGAGCGCCGGGCTTTCGCTCCTCTCGGGCGAACCGCCCGCAGCTTCGGCGTCGCCGGGCATCGGCACGAGCGTTTGACCCGTCGCTCGCGCGTCGCGCTGCAGCCGCGTGAGCTCGCGGTTTCGGAGCGTGAGGAGCTTCGTCACATCCCCCACGTTCTTCTCGAGCGCCGTGATCCGCTCGTTCGTCTCGCCGAGCGCGTGGTGCAACGCTGCGAGATCGTCTTCGCGCGCCGTGCCCGCCGCCGCTCCACCGGGCTTCCGCTCGTCGCCGCGCGAGAGCCGCAGTCGGTCGCCCGCCGCTCGTGATGACGCCGCCGCCGCGGCCGTCTCGCCGGGAGCACCGGCGGCGGCCGGCCAAACCGCCGCAGCGCCCGCGAGCCGGCGGCGATACTCGTCGAAGGCGGCGCGATGCTCGAGGATGATCGAGCGCGCCGCGGCCGGCTCGATCGTCCGCGCGGCGTCTTCCGCCGGCACCGCGAGCGTTTCGCGCGCGCGCAGCCGGTTCACGTTCCGGTCGACGAACGCCTGCTCGTTCGCCTGGTACAGCGCAACGATCATCTGCTCCAGCGTGACGCCGGGAGGCCGCACCGTCCCGGCGATGACGGCGAGCGTGTCGCCCGGCCTGACGACGTAGCCGTCGCCGGGCGCCGTAACGGGCAGCGACACCTCCTCGACCGGCAGGCCGGGTTGCGGGGACGGCGGCGCCGCGGCGACCCCCGGCCGCCTCGCCCGCGGCTCCTCGAGGAGGAACGGGTACTCGCGCACGACGCTCCCCGCCGGCGAGGTGAGCTCGACGAGCAGCTGGATGAACGGGTCCGCGATCGGGCCGCTCGACCTGACCGCGATCACGTAGCGGCCCTGCGGCCGGCGCTCGACCCCGACGCGGAGCTCGTCGAGCACCGGCGCGGGCTCGAGGTTCGCGCGCCAGAAGACGTCCGGCGGCGGAATCCGCGCACCGAGCCCCGCCGCCTCGCCCGGACGCACCGCGACGATCTCGATCTCCGCCCGCAGCGGCTCGCCCACGCCGGAGAGCACGATGAGCCGGCCGAGCTCGGCCGCGGCGGCGAGGCAGGGAACGAGCAGCGCTGCGGAAAGGGCGGGCCGTAATGACATTGGAATAGCTTCCCGGGGCTCGCCATTATCACAGAGCCCGGGCGCGATGGAAGCGTCGCGCGCCCGCTTTTCGCGCGAGTGCCGAGAGGTCGACAGGGAAACGAGCCGCCGGGGCGTCGCCACGGCCCGACAGCCACCCCGCCGGCGCTCGCAGTATCATCGCGGCCGCTGCGGGAAGCGGCTCGCACCCCCCCGCCCGCCCCAGGAGAGGAGGCCGATTGCGCAAGCGCTTCGCCCGTCGGGAAGATCTCGGGCTGACCGAGGCCGAGTTCCGGATCCTCGAGCGGCTCGACTCGCCGGAGCGCATCCAGGCCTTCCTCGACGCGATCCCGGCGAACTTCGAGCCCGACGGCGACACCGTGCTGTCGGTGCGCGAAGTGCTTCGCCGCCGCCGCGCGCACTGCATCGAGGGGGCGATGGTGGCGGCGTGCGCGCTCTGGATTCAGGGCGAGCCGCCGCTGCTCGCCGACCTCGAGGCGGTGCAGGACTACGACCACGTCGTCGCGCTGTTCCGGCGCAACGGCTGCTGGGGCGCGATCTCGAAGACGAATCACGTCCTGCTCCGCTACCGCGACCCGGTGTACCGGACGCTCCGCGAGCTCGCGATGAGCTACTTCCACGAGTACGCGAACCGGCGCGGGCAGAAGACGCTGCGCACCTACTCGCGGGCGTTCGACCTGCGGACCGTCGACCCGAAGCGCTGGGTCACGAGCCCCAAGGACTGCTTCGAGGTCGCGGAGCGGCTCGACGAGCTCCGGCACTTCCCGCTCATCTCGAAGCGCCAGGAGCGGGGGCTCCGCACGCGCGACCGCATGGAGCGCCGCGCGCAGCAGCTGCGCGAGCATCCGCC
>Ga0184633_10000830_pt1 | contig 12091 bp, 10 predicted proteins | sample PLM31_170_b1_FD_133156 | JGI IMG/M metagenome (GOLD analysis project Ga0184633, IMG submission 133156) | Groundwater sediment microbial communities from an aquifer in East River, Colorado, USA - PLM3-1_170_b1 | ecosystem: Environmental > Terrestrial > Soil > Riparian zone | place: USA: East...
GCATGTCAAGGAAGAGCAGCCCGAGCTTGGCCTGTTTTCTGGCCAGAACGGTCAAGACCGCTTCCTTACCGACCGACATCAAGACCACGAAACCGTTTTCCCCCTTGATGTACACCTGATCCAGATTCCCGCGCCCGAGCTCATTGGCGATCCGCTCTCCCAGGGACAGCATCGCCGCCGACATCGCCGCTACACGATCTTCTTCGACCTGCGCCGGCAGAGCCGAGGCCATCGTCAGCCCGTCGACGCTCACCACGGCCGAGGCCTCGACGTCGGGAGACGAGGCCGCCAGGTCGCGCAGGCGGGCGATCATCTGATCGGTGCGAGATTTCGACAAGATGCGATCTCAGGTTGGCGCTGCGGACCCGCCGCGCGAAGGGGAAAATCTAGCATAGGGGCATGGGCCTGTCAAGCGAAGCCATCCGGAAAGTATAATCGGCGGGCTCGCCGGGAGACGGTGCATGCCGGAATGGCTTGAGGCACAGATCATCGTTTATCTGACTCAGATCTTCGACACGATCGGGTGGGGCGGGGTGGTGGTGATCATGGCGCTGGAAAGCGCCAACATCCCGATCCCCAGTGAAGTCACGATGCCGCTCTCCGGCTGGTTGCTGGTTCAGGCCCGCGGCGAGGGGCCCTGGACGGCGGTCTTGCTCGGCGGCCTGTTCAGCGCCATCGGCTGCACCATCGGCTCGTTGTTTTCGTATGGGCTGGGCGCCAAAGGCGGCCGCCCGTTCCTCGACCGCTACGGCAAGTACCTGATGATCAGCGCCCACGATCTCGAATTGTCCGATCGCTGGTTCAGTCGCTACGGCGAAGCGACGGCGTTCTTTTCGCGCCTGCTGCCGATCGTGCGGACCTTCATCTCGTTCCCGGCCGGTATCTCTCGCGCCAGGTTGGGCCCGTTCATTCTCTACACCTTCCTCGGCTCGTTCATCTGGGGTGCGGCGCTGGCCTACGGAGGCTATGCCTTCGGCGCCCATTGGGAAGAGCTGCGGGCGATCATGCGCCCGTTCGACATTCCGATCGCGGTGATCCTCATCGCGGGCCTGGTCTATTATCTCGTCCACCACATTCGGCGCGGGAGACGGGCGAGCCAGGCTGAGACTCCACCATCCGTCTAGGTGCCTGGCTTTCGCGAACCCCCTTTTTCCCTATGGCCCTACCGCCCTCACCCCTTCGGGCATCCCTTCGCACTCTACAGTGCGCCAAGGGCGGGTGCACCCTGGGTGTGCGCCGCAGGGCGCGGCGGCCTGCAGCCCCTTCGGGTGCACCCTGGGTGTGCCCTGAAGAGGGTAGAGGCCGAAGGGGCGTAGTCAGGCCTTGCTGGAGCAGCTGGCCATCGCGCTTCGCATCCCGCAGGGGATCCCGGAGGGGACTGCGCCGAGCGTGCCGGAGGGCATTGGGCGCCAAGTTGATTTCGCCGCTCTTTCGATCGTCCGGCTTTTCCCAGCGGGAGGATGATGGTAAGGGCGAAGCGCGCCTGCCCCGAGCGCAGCGAGGGGTGCTTCGCCCCTACGCCTAGTGATCTGCCCTATCCTACACGGCAGCGATTCGTCCCAATCCTCGAGTGAAAAGTGTTCGACCAGCGTCGGCGCTTCGCCACCCGAGGGACCGAGGCTCCTGCAGCGCTTGGCGTCAAACACACCCCTGAGTCTCCAAGGGGAGCCGGCAGGGCCAGGGTGATCTTCTTCGCCGCCTTACGCGGTCTCCCTCTCGGCCGGCGTTTCGAGTCGACGCCAGGAGGTGAGCAGACCCAGCACCGATATCGCGATCAGGCAGGCAAGCAGCAGCGGGGCCAGGCTGGCCAATCCTTCCAGCACCGGGGGAAGGGCCGCCTCGACCGGGACCGAGGAGATCCCAATCGTGACCGCCGACATGTTCCACAAACCATGCATCGTGATAGCCACCGCGAATGCGCCGACCATGACCCCGTAACGGCGACGGTGAACGCCCTCCATCAAACCCCAACTGGTGAGGGCGGCGGTGAATACATGCAGGAGGGAGGCGCCCGCGCGGGCGAAGGTCGTGAGGAGCCACACCTCGCCGGGCTGCGTCAGGAAGAGGGCCTCAAACAGCGCGTAGCCGGCGCCGCCTAACGCACCTCCGAGAAAGGCTTGCGCCGGGCTCAGCCCCCGTCGGAGGAAAGGCCAGATGGCCATTGTTTTCACCAACTCTTCGATCATAGGAATCGCCAGCGCGATGTAGCCGTACACGCCTGCCAGCGCTAACGGTGAACTGACAAATCGAAGGGCAAAGTCGGTCGCGGCATCGGGTTGCGGCACGGCCGCCGGATCGAGCAACCGTGCCAGCTCGTTCCCCTCGGCTGTGCCGAGGAGCCAAAGCCCAAACAGGATCAACACCGGAAGCAGCACGGCCGCCTCGAGCGCCAGGGCCACCGCCGGCATCCCCGTCAGACCCACGGTGAAGTGGCCCCAAGAGCGCGTCGGGGTGATCGCAGGCCCGAGTCTGCGAACGGTCCATGCGATGACGAGCACCGGGATGATCGCCGTCCCAACCAGGGCCAGCGCCGCGAAAGATACCGGCGAGCCGGTTTGAGCGTTGGCCCAGGCCCCAAGGGCGAGGCAAAACGGGTAAGCGAGAATCGGCGCCAGCCATATCGCCGAGGGGCGACCGGCGGGCGGCGGCTGGGCCCCGAACACGGCGCGCCCGGACCAGTAAGCGGCGGGTGTAAGCGCCAGCGCCAAAGCCGCCATCCCTGCGCCGGTCCACAGTGCGAAGGTGGCCATCCGCGGGTCACCCTCGCCCGCCGCCGCGAACCCGACGACCGTCAGTAACACGGAGACGACGATCGCCAGCAGAATACCGATCGCCGCGGTGAAAAAAAGGAGGATCTCCAGCGTCGAGGGGCTGCGCGAGGGAGTGGTCATCCGGTCGTCTCCACTCGAACTCTCCGAACGACGGCCGCGCCGGGCAGAAGAAGATCCTGAGCCGGATCGCGCGCCTCGAGCGCTTCCAAGAGATCCAGGCCGTCGATCACGCGGCCGAAGATCGTACGGCTGCCGCTCAGATCCGCCAGAGGTCGAAGCGTGATGAAGAAACGGCTCCCCCCTGTGCCCGGACCGGCGCTCGAGAGCGCCACCATACCTGGCCGGTCGAAGCCCAGGCGGGGATCGATTTCATCGGGAAGGTGGTACCCCGCGTCGCCGAAGCCTGTGCCGGATGGGTCACCGGTTTCCACCAGGATGCCTGGCTCGACGCGATGAATCTCCACGCCGTCGAACCAACCCTGCTGTGCCAGCATGATGAAGCTGTTCACTGCCTGCGGCGCGGAATCGGGGAGGAGCTGAATGACAACGTCGCCTCCCTTCGTTTCGAGGAAGGCGGTGTAGGCCTTGGTTGAATCGAGGGTCATCTCGGGCGGCGTCGGAACCTGCTGCAGCGCCAACAGCTCGAGTCGGACGGCGAATTCGAGGTTGAGTGTGGTTGGCGAGATCCGCAGCGAGCCCCCATTCATCCACATCGTCGGAACCCCCGGTATGCCGGCGGCGCTAGCCTCCTGGAAGGCGTCGAGCATCAGCGCCGCGAAGCGTCCGCTTTCCAGATCGGCTCGGAACTCATCTGCATCCAATCCGACAAGCGGCGCCTGCTCCTGGACCCATTCGCGAAATCCCTCCGGAGATAACACCGCCCATTCGTCGCGTCGGAAGGCCAGCGTCCTCGCCATCTCCCAGAAGAAGCCTTGCTGCCCCGCCGCCTCGGCTGCCTGACCGGCCAGCGAGTCCTTATCGTATTGGGGCAGTACCGGGAAGTGACGAAACACGATCGAGATCTGATTCGGGTGACGATCGTACGTTTCGAAGAGGGCCTGCAGTCCCAGCGCGGCGTTGCCCGATTGAAAGTCTGAGTAGACCAGGAACTGGACCGGCGCTGCATCCGGGCCCAAGGCCCAATCATCGCGGCTAATCGCCGGAAGCGGCACGGCGGTCGCCGAGGGGGCCGCCATCGGTGGCGCGGTCGAGGACGGCTTCGCGGTGGATGTCGGACCAAGGCGGATCGGCGTTCGCGATGGAGTCGGTCTGAGATCCGCGGTGGGCATAGCGGCGGCGCATCCGGCGAGGACGAGCATCGTCAAGAGCAAGCTGAGTTGCCGGCCGCCCCGAGGGACGGCCTCACGTAGATCCATCATTGACGGGAGTCGCATTTCGGCGATTGTAACGCGGCTGAATTCTTGCAGGGCGAGTACGAGGAGAAAACCGGCGCCTTGAGGGTCCTGGTCACCTCCGTTATGCTTGCCCTTGGCACCCTACCCCCTGGGGGCGCCCGAAGGGGCGTAGAGGGTGAGACCACCACGGGGGTGGTTGGGTCCCGGTGGGCTCCCCGGTCTTCAAAACCGGCGGCGGGCCGCACAGCGGGCCGCGGTGGGTTCGACTCCCATCCGCCCCCGCCTACGCGCCTTCCCGGGAGCCCATCGCTCCCGGGAAGCATAAGGAGAAGATGTCTGACTCGCCTCAACCCATGACGGCAAGAACCGCAGCCCTGCGTCTGGCGGTCGATCAGGTCATGGCCGTGGAAGGAGTGACGTCGCAGGGAGGCCCGGAACCGTCGGTCGTTTTCAAAGGACGTCTGAGGATCGAACCGGGCCCAGCGTACGACCTCCTGGCGCCGGCCTTCCGGAAAGAGTCGCTGACCTTGCTCCTCCGCCGAGAGGGGGATGAAGATCTCGCCGTCGGAGTGCCCGAACTCAGAATGCCGGGCCCGCCTAATCCTCTGGTCAACATCGTGCTGTTCGGGTTGACCCTACTGAGCGTGGCCTACGCCGGTCTGATCAACGGCGCCTCGTACCTTCATCCGGGTGCAACCAGTCTCGAGGGGCTGCAATTGTGGGCGCCAGGGCCGATTCTGCTTGGCGTGGCATTCACGGCGTCCTTCCTTGGAATCTTGCTGGCCCACGAGTTCGGCCATTATCTTGCCGCGCGGCGCCACGGGATGCCGGTCAGCTTGCCGTATTTCATCCCATTCCCAGGGTCCCCGCTGGGGACGATGGGCGCCGCCATTCGCTTGTTGGCCCCGCCGCGCAACCGTCGCGTCCTGCTCGACGTCGGCATGGCCGGTCCCTTGGCCGGACTGGCTGTGGCCATCCCCTTGGTGTTGATCGGCCTGAGGCTCTCGCATGTCGAGCCGCTTCCGGCCACCGCCGGAGCCTTCGCCAACCTCACCCTCGAGGGAAACTCGGTCCTCTATCTCGCTGCAAAATTCCTGGCCAGGGGCGAATTGCTCCCCGCTCCAGCAAGCTACGGCGGAACCCCGCTGCTCCTGTACTGGGCGCGCTATCTCCTGCTGGGGTTCCCGACACCGGTCGGCGGCCGCGACGTCTTGTTGCATCCTGTGGCGTGGGCCGGATGGGCAGGATTGCTCGTGACCGCGCTCAATCTGATCCCGGCCGGGCAGTTTGACGGCGGGCACGCTGTCTACGTCCTCTTGGGGAAGGAGGCTCGCCGTCTGCTGCCCTTCCTCATCGCCGCGCTCTTCCTCCTCGGATTCGTCTGGAGCGGGTGGTGGATCTGGGTCGCCCTCGTCTTGCTGCTCGGGCGAACCTATGCTCAGCCGCTCGACGACGTGACCCCTCTCGACCGTCGTCGACGTTGGGTCGCTATCCTTGGATTGGTATTGTTCGTTCTCCTCTTCATGCCTGTCCCGTTGCGCACTTTCGGCGCGGGCTGAGGGGAGGGTTCGATCGGCTAAGGCCATCGAACCTCGACCAAGGGCGTAGAAAGAGTAAGGGGCGGGCTAGAAGCCCGCCCCGTCCTTCCCGCAAGGTAGAGGGAGGTCTGGGCTACCCGCCCAGCGCCTCGAGAATCTCCCGGCTGTGGCCGTTGGACCTGACGTTCTCGAAGACGCGCAGGACCTTCCCGTCGGAGCCAATCAAGAACGTCGTGCGGCGGATGCCCATGTAGGTGCGGCCGTAGTTCTTCTTCTCGCCCCAGACGCCATAGGCCTCCGCCACGCGATGACCATCATCGGCCAAGAGAGGGAAAGGCAGGTTGAATTTGCCCTTGAACTTCGTGTGGGACTTCGCCGAGTCAGGGCTTACGCCTAGGATCGCCACGCCGGCGTCTTGGTAGGCCTGGTAGTCGTCGCGAAAAGCGCAGGCCTCCACCGTGCATCCCGGGGTGTCGTCCTTCGGGTAGAAGTAGAGGACGACGGGATGCCCCCGATGGTCGGCGAGGCGGACGATCGCCCCGCTGTCGGATTCAAGCTCGAATTCAGGTGCCGGGGATCCGGCTGCCGGAACGGGCATAGGCGTCTCCTCCACAATCGGGCAGACGTCAGTCGCGGGGCATGCGCTCCTTGGCGTCGAGCATCGTCGTCTTGAAACGAATAGGATCCGCCAGCCAGGAGAGTTTGTCGATACCGGCCTCACTGGCCGTCAGGATTTCCAGGTCGCCGAAGTCGAACAGACGGCCGAAGAACGATTGGACCATCTTGACATCGTTGACTTTCTCAAGGGATGAGTCGGTCACACGCTTGTTGAAGGTGCCGGCGACCTGGATCACGCGCCGATTGGTGAGCACGTACTGGCGGTTCCACCAGGTGAGCGCATCGCGGAACAGCGTGGCCAAAGGGATCAGCAGCAGGACGTAGAGGACGACCCCCAGAGGGAAGAAGACCACCAGGATCGAAACGCCCAGCCCGATGAGGATGATCAGGATGATTTCGAGCACGATCGCGCGCACCAGCATGAACCAATGCTGCCGGGCCACGAGCTCAATCTTCTCATTGTGCGCCAGCAGGCTTTCGAGGTAGGACTTCGGCATAGGGTCCTCCCGAGGTCGACGGGCTGCTCCCATTATCGCACGGTCCGTAGGAGTGCACCTTGCCGTTCGCCCCGTACGGGCTACAATCAGGGAGTCGCCGGGAGGCTTTCCATGGACATCGCCGCGTCGCTACGTTTCACTACCGAAGACAAGAAATGGGTCGAGAAGATCCTGATTGCTGCGGTGCTGATCTTCACCGTGATCGGGGGAATCGCCGTCCTGGGTTGGACGGTCGAGATCGTCCGCAGGGTCATCCGCCAGGATCAAGAACTGCTTCCCGAATGGGGCGAGATCGGAAAGTACTTCGTCGATGGCCTGATCGTGATTGGAGTGATCTTCTTGTGGATGCTCCCCCTCATCGTGGTCGCCGCGTGCCTGGGCATATTCGGCGCCATAGTCTCGTCGGCGGCATCCGATAGCGGGGGCAACGCCGGGACCTGGCTAGGCGCCTGCATCGCCTTCTTGTCGCTGCCGTACGGACTGATCGTCTCCTTCCTGATACCGCCGATGATGGGGATTTACGCCACCCAGGGCCGCTTCGCCGACGCGGTCAATCCAGCCAAGGCCTGGCAGCTGGCTCGGGCGAACCTTGGAGGCTTCCTCGTGGCCTGGGTCGTGGCGGCGGCCGTCGGCTTGGTTGCTTCTGTGGTGGGGTCGATCCTATGCCTGATCGGGACCTATCCGCTCACCGCGTACGCCGCCGCCGTCAGCGGGCACCTCTACGGGCAGGCTTACCGCGAAGGCATGGCTGGGCTGCCGGCTGCCTAGGGCGGGGCGCTGCCGAATCGGGCGGCCATGACCTCACGCCCTGCGGGCGACCGCGCCCGTAACGCTTTGAACCGTCCAGATATGTCGCAGGGGGAAGGACCGCTTCGGTCCTTCCCCCACATATTGGCTAAGCCCATTCGCAAACTTGGCCCTGCCAAGGAGGATCGTCGCGACGCAGGCTAAAGCCTGCGGCTACGGAATCCGGAGCGCCCCCCTTTGCGGGGAGACACGTGGCAGCTTCACGCCGAGCTCCACACCACGTGCCCCATAGGCGAGACGTCGTACCCGGGTAGCGCCGCCACCGCCGCTCGAAACTCCTGGTCATCCAGCAGGCCGAGCAGGGGGCGCAGTTTCGGGGAGGCGTAGAACTCGCCGGGGAACACCAGGTCATAGCGTTCCTGGAACAGAGGCACGAAGCCGAGGTCGAGCGCGGCGGCGGCTGCGCGGATTCCCAGCCCGGCGTCTGCGCGACCGGAGGCAACCGCCGCCGCGACTCCGAGATGGGTGTACTCCTCGCGTTCGTAGCCGTCGATCGACTGAGGCACGATCCCGGCCCGGCTCATGTGGTAATCCAGCAAGAGGCGCGTGCCTGAACCCCGCTGACGATTGATGAACCCAATCCCGCTTCCAGCCAGATCCTCCAGACCGCGCAGCCCTCGAGGATTGCCGGCGGCCGTTATCAGACCCTGCTCCCGGCCGACCAGAGTCACGATCGTCGCCGGCTTTCCCTCGAGGTAGCGTTTGACGTAGGGGACGTTGAACTCTCCCGTCTCCGGGTCGAGCAGATGGCAGCCGGAGAAGTGGGCCTCCCCTCGTGCCAACGCCACCAGGCCGCCCTGGCTGCCGAGATTGCCGGAGGCCAAGTGGATGCCTTCCCGGCCGAGGAACTGCGCCATCAAATCCAAAGTCAGGTCATGCGAACCGAGGGCGACAAGGGTGCGGTCGATCTCGGCTGGGGATCGATAGAGGCGAACCGTTATTCGCTCGCCCGCCTCCAGGCCTTGTACCCCAGATGGGATGAATACGATGCCGTCGGCCCGGACCAGCGAGGAGATGACTCCGGCGCCACGGGAGAGCGGCGCCGCCACGATCCGTTCGCCGACGCGGCCAACCGTCACCCGCAGAAGTTCGAGGTCTCCCGCCGATGAATGGACCTTCCTCGTGAGGATCGCCTGAATCGTGTCGGGCTGCGCCGGGGGAAGTCCGCGCCAGCGTCGCAGCAAAGGTTCGACCACGATCTCTCCGGTCAGCGCGGCGGACACCGGGTAACCGGGGACGCCGATAATCGGAGTCCGGTGCTGTGCACCGCCCTGTGCCTCGATCATCCCGATGACGACCGGATGACCCGGCCGCACGGCGATACCGTGAACCAGGACCTCGCCCAGCGAGGCGATCACGCTGGCCGTGTAATCCTCCGAGCCGGCCGACGAGCCGGCATTCAACAGGACCAGGTCGTGGGTCTTGGCGGCGAAGGCAACCACCTCCCGGATCTGCTCCTCGTCGTCGGGAACAATGTCGAACCGCTCGGCCGTGCCGCCCCAGGTTTGCACCTGCGCGGCCAGGGTGATCGAGTTGAACTCAGGGATTCGTCCGGCAGGGGCGTGCACGTCGGCCCGAACCAGTTCGCTTCCAGTTGGGATGATCGCCACGCTCGGACGGCGCCATACAGGAACGAGCGAATAGCCGGTGGCCGCCAGCGCGCCCAGGTCCGCAGGCCGAAGCGTATGACCCGCTGGAACCACGAGCTCGGTCTGGACCAGGTCCTCTCCCATCGGGCGGACGTGGCTCCACGGAGGCACCGGCGCGCGGAGTCGGATTCCGCTTCCAGATGCAAGCGGAACTTTCTCCACCTCTTCGACCGGGACGACGGCGTCGGCCCAATCGGGAAGGGCATCGCCGGTGTCGACGTAGGTCGCGTCTGTGGGAACGAGCAAGTCCACCGGTATCCGCTCGCTTGCGCCGGCGGTCCCGCGACCGCGCAAGGCGAAGCCGTCCATCGCCGAGGCGTGATAGTGGGGGACGGATCGACGCGCCCAAATGGGCTCGGCCGTGACTCGGCCCAGGCACATTTCAACCGCAGCCTTCTCAGCCCCGAGCGGCTGCCACAGGCCCTCCGCCTGGAGGGCTTCGCGAAAACGTTCCCAGGCTTCGTCGAGGGGGATGTCGGAAAGGTACATCATCGTCCAAGGAGGTGATCGGTGGAGTGCGCTCCCCTCCCCCTGCAAGGGGGAGGGTTAGGGTGGGGGTCGCGCGTTTGAGGGTCCACCCCCAACCCTCCCCCTAAGAGGGGGAGGGGGAATACAGAACCGGTCTTCCCCTTCATCAGCGAGCTCCTAGTCAAAGGGAATCACATCGACCATGCTGCCCGCCTCAAGACCGGTCGCTTGCGGCGGAATGCGGATCAACCCATCGGCGCGGACGAGCGTGAAGATCAAGTTTGACTTGCCGAACACCGGGTCGGCGATCCAGCCCTGAGGGGAGGCCTCCAACCTCGCCGGGACATAGTCCTCGCGGCCCGCCTCGGAGGGAATGTTGGCCGCAAGCCGAGCGGAGACCGTCGCCACCAGCCTCGGCCTCTTCTCGCCGCTCAGACGCCGCAGCATCGGGACCACCATCAATCCGGCGACGACCATGGCGCTGACCGGGTTTCCGGGGAGTCCGATGACAGGAATCCCCTCCGCCACGCCAAGGATCGCCGGCTTGCCGGGCTTGATCGCCAAACCATGGACAAGCACCCCGGGCGATCCCAGGCGCTGGACGACGGCGGCGGTGTTGTCGCGCGCGCTGGCGGAGGAACCGGCCGTGATCACGACCAGATCGGTGGACGAATGGGCTCGGCGGGCTTCGGCATACAACGTTTCGGGAAGGTCCGGAATGATCCCGAACCCTACCGGCTCGCCGCCGCTTCGGCGGACCAACGCGGCCAGCGTGTGGCTGTTGACGTCTCGCACCTGCCCTGGGCCGGGCTCAGCTTCGGCCGGGACGACCTCATCGCCGGTGGAAAGGATCGCGACACGCGGGCGGGCGAAGACCGATACCCGCAACTTCCCCAGGGCCATCAGACCGCCGATCTCCTGGGGGCGCAATCGATGGCCGGATTCGAGAATGACCTCTCCCTGCCTGACATCCTCCCCCTCGCCGATGATGTTCTTGCCGATGCCCAGCGGGCGGTGGACTTCGATCTCGCCTCCGGGGACATCTTGTGTGTCCTCGAGCATGACGACGGCGTTGGCTCCGGAAGGGATCGCCCCGCCGGTGTGAACGACGGTGGCTTCCCCCGCGCTCACCCGCAAAGTCGAAACCGATCCCATGGCGACTTCGCCGATGATGCGCAAGTAGGATGGGGCGCTCGGAGAAGCGCCGAACGTGTCTTCGGCTCGAACCGCGTAACCATCGACGGTCGAGCGCGCGAACGGAGGAAGCGGGTGTGGAGAGGCAACTTCTTCGGCCAGGATCCGATCCAGCGCCGAGACCGTCTCGACCTCTTCGATCTGGAGGCCGCTCGGCTGTGGGATGGCCGACAGCCACTTCGCAAGCGCCTCTCCCGGCGAAATTAGTCGAAGGAATTCGGGCATGATCAACTCGTCGCGAAGCCGGCGAAGGTGAGATAGGCGGCCAGCACGTACAGCGCCACCGCTCCTGCAGCCAGCAAGGTCCAGTTCGGTTTCGCGCCGCGCCGCAAACGACCCATCTGCCAGGCTTGCGCCGCTGCCAACGGAAGGACGATGAGCAAGCCGACCGTAACTCGAGTGGGCAGACCGAGCACGACGCCGGCCAAGAGAGCCAAAACGGCGGCCACGATGGCCGCATCATGCAAGCGCATTCCGGTTTCCCAGCCGACGCGCACCATGAGCGTCCGCTTGCCGAAGCTCAGATCCGTGCCGTAATCGGGGACTTCGAAGGCCAAGATCATGGCGAAGTTGAACAGCACCAGGGGAGCCGTGGCCATGAACAGCAGCCGATGCATGGCGCCGGTCTGAAGGGTAAAGGCCAGCGTCGGCACGAGGGCCGAGACGACCAGGGCGGCGACAAACTCACCATAACCGGAGGACACCAGCCGCAAAGGTGGGGCGCTGTAAAAGAAGGACGCCAGGAGCATCAGCGCGAAGACCGCCCACGCCAGCGGCGCTGTCTCGGCGCGGATCAGCATCGTCGTCGACAGAAGCGCGACGAAGGCCAGACAGACGACAGCCGCCTGGAGGGCGGTCGCCCGGGCCAGCCCATCCTTCCCGATCGCGCCGCTGCCTCCGTTGAAAGGAGTACGGTTAGGATTAGCGGCATCGGCCTCGGCGTCGTAGTACTCGTTCAAATAGTGGACGACCAATTGCAGCGATAGGACGAGCGCCAGACCTTCGATGGCCAGGGGAACTCGGATTCGCTCGCCCAGGTAGTGCGCGAGGGCAAGACCGAGCGCGTAGAGCAGGATCGGTCCGAGAAGAAACCACGGACGCGAGAGCCGCAGGAAGAGACCGAACTGCCGCCAGGTTGGCATCAGCCCTCCGGCAGCGGCCGGTCTTCGCTCTCGCTGTGGGTCATGAACCGGA
>Ga0184633_10000833_pt1 | contig 12065 bp, 11 predicted proteins | sample PLM31_170_b1_FD_133156 | JGI IMG/M metagenome (GOLD analysis project Ga0184633, IMG submission 133156) | Groundwater sediment microbial communities from an aquifer in East River, Colorado, USA - PLM3-1_170_b1 | ecosystem: Environmental > Terrestrial > Soil > Riparian zone | place: USA: East...
CTCGAGCCCGCCTTCGGCGAAGTCACGCTGCACGGTATCGCGCGTCCTCCCGTCGAGGCCCGCGTGGTACGAGCGGGCGCGCCAGCCGCGCTCCGCCAGCCGCTCGCTTTCTTCCTCGGCCTGCTTGCGCGTGGGCGCGTAGACGATGGCCGTCCCGCGCCCTTGCTTCGGGCCCTCGAGCGCCTCCGAGAGGGCGCCGTCCACGAGGCGCTCCCGCTCGCGGCGGCCAACGATCTCCGCGGCGCGCAGGGCCAGGTTGGGCCGCGCGAAGCCCCGGACGATCTGGGGCGTATCGGGCGGCAGGCCGAGCCGGGCCAGGATCTCGTCGCGCACGATCGGCGTCGCCGTCGCCGTGCATGCCAGCACCCGGGCGCGCGGCAGGTCGGCGAGCAGCGCTCCGATCGTGAGGTATTCCGGGCGAAAATCGTGGCCCCACTCGCTGATGCAGTGAGCCTCGTCGACGGCCACCAGGGGGCAGTCGATCTCGTGGATCAGTCCGCGGAAGCCGGGGAAGGCAAGTCGCTCCGGCGCCACGTAGGCGAGCGCGAACTCCTGTCGCGCTATCCGCGCCATGCGGCGCCGCATCTCCGGCGCCTCGAGCGTGGAGGCGAGATAGGTCGCCCGCACGCCCCGGCCTTCCAGCGCCTGGACCTGATCCGCCATCAGGGCCACGAGCGGCGACACGACCAGGGTCGTGCCGGACAGGATCGTCGCGGGAAGCTGATAGCTGAGGCTCTTGCCGCCACCGGTCGGCGCCACCAGGAGCAGCCGCCCGTGGGCGAACAGAGTCTCGATGGCTTCGCGCTGGCCCGGACGGAATGCCGCGTAGCCCAGTCGCGCCAGCGCGGCGTCGAGGTCGGTCACTCGTCACCCTTCACGCTTTGTGATATAGCAGACGCGGCTCATGATCGACAACGCGTCTGAGAAAATGGACGTGCGAGCCGCAGGCCGTCGCGGGGCTGGGGCCCCGCCGGCCGAGGCAAGCCGATGAACCTGGTCATCAAGTTTGGTGGGTACCAGGAGCCGGCGTCTATCCACAATCGCGCCGCAGCGCGATTCGGCGAGCTGCTGGAGCGACAACTCGACCACCGCGTCGGCTTCGAGCTGATCGGCAGCATCCTCAAGCTCGGTCGCCCGTCCGGGGATCTCGTGCCGATGGTCGAGCGCGGGGAATTGTCGTTCTGCTACATGTCCACCGTGCGCTTTTCCAGAGCGGCGCCGCAATTGCAGTTGCTCGAGCTGCCGTTCATCGTCACGGACCGCGGCGCCGTGTTCAGGGCCCTGGATGGCGAATACGGCGAGGGCGCCAGGCAGCAGGTTCATGAAAAGACCGCCTGTCGACTTCTAGGATACTGGGACAACGGCTTCCGGCACCTCTCGAACCGGGTGCGGCCGATCCGCACGCCCGAAGACTGCCGCGGCCTCCGCATCCGCACCCAGATGAGCGACCTGCACGGGGAAGTCTTCCGGGCGCTGGGCTTCGAGCCGATCGCCTCCGACGTCAAGGAGTTCGTGGAGCAGATCGGCGGCGAGCGGTTCCAGGCCCAGGACAATCCACTCACCAACATCTACAACTTCGGCGTCCACAACTATCATCGTTACATCACGCTCAGCGGGCACTTCTGGGGCGCCGCCGCGCTCGTGTGCAACGCGGCGCAATACCGAGCATGGCCGACGGAGGTGCAGGTCGCCGTGAACGCGGCAGCCCGGGAGGCGACCGCGTACCAGCGGCAGCTGGCGGCGGCCGAGGACGCCGAGATCATGGCGAAGCTCGATCCCGCGAGGAACGACGTGATCCACCTCACCGAGGCCGAGCGCAACGCGTTCATGCGTGCCGTGCGCCCGGTGCTGGAGAAGTATCGGCACCAGCTCGATCCGAAGCTGTTCGCCTATCTCACCGTCCCTTGAGCTTCAGGTCTTATAATCAGACTCCATGAAATCCTCCGAGATCCTCCGCGACGCCGAAGGCATCCTCGACGACACGATCCAGCTCCGCCGGCGGATTCACCGACACCCCGAGCTCGGCCTCACGCTGCCCCGCACGCAGGGCGCCGTGCTGGACGCCTTGGACGGTCTCGATCTCGACGTGCGGACGGGGCAGCGCACGACGTCGGTCGTCGCCAGGCTGGCCGGCGCGCGCCCGGGGCCGACGATCCTGCTGCGGGCCGACATGGACGCGCTGCCGATGCCGGAGGAGACGGGTCTCCCGTTCGCTTCGGAGGTGAACGGTGCGATGCATGCGTGCGGCCACGACGCTCACACGGCGATGCTGGTCGGCGCGGCGCGCCTGCTGGCCCGCCGTCGCGACTCGCTCGCCGGCTCGGTGCTGTTCATGTTCCAGCCCGGCGAAGAGGGCTACCACGGAGCGCGCGTCATGATCGAGGAAGGGTTACTCGACGGGACCCCACCGCCGACGGCCGCCTTCGCGCTGCACGTGACCCATCGGCTGACGGCCGGCGCCATCGCGGCGCGTCCGGGGCCCGCCATGGCGTCCGGCGATACGCTTCAGATCGTGGTGCGGGGCAGGGGAGGACACGCCTCGGCGCCGCACGACTGCCTCGACCCCATCCCGATCGCGTGCGAGATCGTGCAGGCGTTCCAGACGCTGGTGACCCGCCGGGTCCACGTCTTCGACCCGGCGGTGGTGACCGTCGCGAAGATCGAGGCCGGGACGACCCGCAACGTCATCCCGGACACCGCGAGCCTGCTCGGCACGATCCGCACGGTGTCCGAGGCGACCCGCGAGCGCGTGCTCGACGGCGTCCGCCGCGTCGCCGAGGGCATTGCGGCCGCCCATGGCGCCGAGGCCGCCGTCGAGCTGATTCCCGGCTATCCCGTGACCGTGAACGATGCCGCCTTCGCGGGCTTCGTGCTCGACACCGCGCGCGAGCTGCTCGGGCCGGAGGTGGTGCATGCCATGAGCCATCCGATCATGGCGAGCGAGGACTTCTCGTACGTGCTCCAGCGGGTACCCGGCGCCATCGCGAACCTGAGCACGCGCCCCGCGGATGGTCTCGCGTTCCCGAATCACTCGCCCCGGATGCGCGTGGACGAGTCGGCGCTGCCCGCGGGGATCGCGATGCACGTCGCCGTGGCGCTGCGGTTCCTCGCGCAGGGAACGGGGACGACGACGCTCGCCTGACCGAGCGCGCCGCCGCGCCTACTTCTCGGCAGTGCGGATCGCGGCCGGGCCGCCGTTCACCTTGACGCGCTGGCCGGTGTCCTTCAGCGTCGAGCCGTCCCACTGGAAGACCCAGTAGTCCTTCTCGACCATGTTGCCGACCAGGATCGTCTTGCCGTCCGGCGAGAACGCCGCGCCCTGCGACCAGTGGCCGATCGGCGCCTCGCCCACGCGCGACAGCGTCTTGCCCGTCACGCGAACGATGACGAGCTTGCCGGCGTCGTTGTAGAAGGGCGAGTCCTTCGCGCGGTTGCTGCCGTTGTGGACGACGACCGCGACGACGGAGCTATCCGGCGCGATCTTCAAACCCTCGGCCGTCGCGCCGAGGACGCCGATGGTGTCGACGACCCGCGGCGGCTTCGCCGTCAAGTCGATCAGGCTGATGCTGTCGTTGTCGCCGGTGGGGCCGCCCGCGAGGCTGCCCACGACCGCGAAGGCGCCGTTCGACGCGATATCGAGCACGATGGGTCGGACGCCCGCCGTCATATCGCGCTTGGTGTACTCGACCCGGGAGCCGTCGATGGAGAGCACCGAGATCTTATTGTCGTTGTTGCGCGAGACGAGCGCGGTCTTGCCGTCGGGCGTGATCGCCACCATGCCACCGCCGGCCTTCGCGCCACCGACCTCGATCGTCCCCGCCGGGGTCACGGTCTTGCCCTGGATGGTGAAGACGGACACGGTGCCGTCGACGAGGTTGGAGACGAGCGCCAGCGTCCCCTGACGGTTGACGGAGATGCCCGCCGCGCCGTTGCCGGCCTCGAGCCTCGCGATGACCTTCAGCGGATTGGCCTTCAGATCGATGACCGTGACCTGGTTGTTGGGCGCTTGCTTCGTCGGGTCGGTCGGGTCGACCTTGTTCGAGGCCGTGACGAGCGCCAGGCTCTCGTCCGGGGTCACGGCGATGCTGAGCGGCGGGCCGGCGACGCTCACGGGGGCCTGGATCTCGGCGGTCACGCGGGGCGGGGAGGCCTTGAGGTCGATGACCGACACCGTGTCAGCCGGCGGATTGGGCACCACCTTCACGACGCCGTTCACGTTGACCACCTTGTTGTCGTTGCCCGATACGGCGATCTGAGCACCGGCGGCCGCCGTGAGGTTCAAGGTCGCGAGCAGGGCCAGGCCGGCCGCGAGCGGCGCGCGATGGTGAAGCGTCATGGGTTCCTCCTGCGGCTGGTCTAGGCGCGTCCCGGGCAGCGCACGCCACGCGTTTGGGGGGTGTGGGGGGCCATGTCGGGGCCCCCCACGTTCATAACTATCGAATCAGCCCGTAGAATTTTCCCGCGTTTTCGCACGTGATCTTGCGGACCACGTCGGCCGGCAGGTGGCCGAACTGCTCTTCGATGTACTTCGACGACTCGGGCCACACGCCGTCGGTGTGCGGGTAGTCGGACGCCCACATGATCGTCTCCACGCCCATGTCGTCGATCAGCTTGGTGCCGATCCGATCGAACTGGAACGTGGCCTTGCACTGGCGCCGCCAGTAGTCGCTCGGCTTCATCGTGAGGCCGAGATCCCGGAAGCGGTCCTCCCACTCGAAGTCCATCCGATCGAGCGCGTACGGGATCCAGCCGATGCCGCTCTCGCCGAAGGAGATTCTCAGATTTGGATACCGCTCGAGCACAGCGGCGCCGACGATGGCGGCGAGGATGTTGACGAGGTTCATCTGGAACGCGGACACGCCGGTGAACATCGCGGCGCGGCGGGTCAGTCCGGTCGCTTTCTCACGAACGCCCGGCGGCATCGATGGAAACGTGTGGAAGTGCAGCGGGAGGTTCACCTCGTTCACGGCCTGCCAGAGCGGCTCCCAGACAGGATGCCACATCGGCTCCATATCCCAGGAGCACGAAAGCTCCAGGCCCCGCAGCCCGAGCTTCGCGACGCGGTGAATCTCCTTCACCGCGACGTCGATGTCACCGTAGGGCAGGCAGGCCAGGCCGATGTGCCGGTCCGGGTAGTGACGGCAGAAGTCCTTGAGCCAGTCGTTGTAGATGCGGAACATCTCGTGCGCGGCTTCGTGGTCGCTGAGGCGCGTGGCGGCGCCGAGGATGCCGAAGATCACCTCGGCGTCGACGCCGTCGAGCTCGGCATCCTTCAGCCGCAGGTGGGGATCGATGACGCGCCGGATGCCGCGCTTGGCGTCCTCGTAGAGCCCGGTCGCCGCCATCTTGTCGACGCGGTAGTTCTGCCCGGGGACCAGCTTGGCGCCGCCGGGGCCGACGCCGCAAACCAGGCCGAACGACGTGCCGTTCTTGCAGGTCCAGTGCGGCCCGTCCGGCCCCTCTGCGACGTAGGGCATCCGGTCCTTCATCGCGGCAGAGGCGTTCGAAGTGAACAGGTCCGGCGGCACCCAGGGTAGATCGATATGGCAGTCGGCGGAGATCCGAGTATAGTGCATCGCGCCCTCCTCTCGAGGATGCTGCGCTGCTCATCCTACTACAATACCGAGCGCACCAGCCCACCATCGACCAGGATCGTGGTGCCCGTGATGTAGCTCGCCTTGCCCGAGGCCAGGAACGCCACCAGGTACGCCAGCTCTCTCGGATCCCCGATGCGCCCGACGGCGGTCTCGGCAGCTCGCTGAGCCAGCGCCTCGTCGACGGAAATTCCCAGCTCCTTGGCGCGGGCCGTCACGTTCGAGAGCATGCGTTCGCTCAGAATCGAGCCGGGACACACGTTGTTGACCAGTATCCCGTCTCGTCCAACTTCATCCGCCAGGCTCTTGGCGAACGCCACCACGCCCATGCGCGTCGCGCCCGAGAGCGCCAGGTTGGGGATCGGCTGATACACGGTGCTGGCCAGAATGTTGATGATGCGTCCGCCGCCCTGCCGCTTCAAATGGGGGACCGCCTCGCGGGACATCCGCGCGAAGAACAACAGTGATCGCTGCACCGCGGTCGCCCATTGCTCTTCGGTGGCGCTGTGGGCCCTGGCCAGCGGCGGACCGCCGGAGTTGTTGATCATGAGATCGAGGCGTCCGAAACGGTCGACGGTGCCCGCGATCAGATCCTTGACGGTGTCGTGACGATCCAGATCGCCGGCGAACGCGAAGACATCCGCCCCGGTCGCACCACGAATCTCCTGCGCCGCCTTCTCGAGGTCGGGGCGCGAGCGGCTGCACACGGCGACCTTGACGCCCTCCTCGGCCAGCACCTGCGCGCACGCCCGTCCCAGGCCCTTGCTGGCGCCGCCGACGATCGCGACTTTGTCCTTCAGCTCGAGATCCATGGGAATACGCCCCTCGTCTTACCTCAGGATTTCTTGAATGCCCCGTCGCGCTCGACCTTCATCAACGCCTGCACCCCCGTGCTGAAGGTCGGCCCACCGCCCGGGACCGCGGCGGACTGGATCGCCTCGAGCAGTTCGCGCTTGGTCGCGTCGTGCTGAATGGCCCGGCGCATGTGGGTGACCACGCCCTCTTCCCGGCCACGGAAGGCGAGGATCCCGATGCTCATCGTGGCCTCCTCGAGGCTTCCTTGGACTCGCCAGAAGGTACCACAAGCCCTCGGGACGGCTTCAGACCCCCTCCACGATGCGGATGTCTCGCTCGGCTGCGTCGCCAAGCACCTTGAGAGCGGCCTGGTACCCGGCGCTGTCGTGCGCGGCGGTCGCCTGCGCGGCGCTGTCGAACTCGATCACGACCACGCGCTGGTTGAGGCCCGCCTCGTAGGTCTTCGTCGGGGCGCCGCGAACGAGAAAGCGCCCGCCCGAGGCCTGGATGGCCGGCGCAGCCAGCTTCGCGTAAGCGGCCAGCGCCTCGGGGTTCTTGATCGAACGATAGCTCGCGATCCAGTATGCCTTTGCCATGAGCGCCTCCCTCGTATGGGGTTTGTCCTCGAATCTGCCTAGATCTTTACAGTGGCGCCTGGTCTCGTGTCTACAGCGCTGATTGGACCGGCGTGCTCGCCTCCCCACGCCGGCCCGATCGTGGTAAAAGGTTCAGCGGGGGACACGGAATGACGACCCAGGCAATCGAACCGCGGATGGAGCTGGAGCAGAACCTCCACATGTACCGCCAGATGGCGAAGATTCGCGCCTTCGAGGAGCAGGTGCACGAGCTCTACAAGAGCGCCAAGATGCCGGGTCTGGCCCATCTGTACGTCGGCGAGGAGGGCGTGGCGGTGGGCGTCTGCGAGGCCCTGCGCCGTGACGACTTCATCACGAGCACCCATCGCGGCCACGGCCACTGCCTGGCCAAGGGGGCGTCGGTCAACCGGATGTTCGCGGAGCTCCTGGGCAAGGAGCCGGGCTACTGCCGCGGCAAGGGCGGCTCGATGCACATCGCCGATCCCGAGACGGGGAACCTCGGCGCCAATGCCATCGTGGGCGGCTCCGCCGGGATCGCGACCGGCGCCGCGCTCTCGGCCAAGATGCGGGGCAGCGGCCAGGTCGCCGCGTGCTTCTTCGGCGACGGCGCGCTGGGCCAAGGGCTGCTCTACGAAACGATGAACATGGCCGCGCTCTGGAAGCTGCCCGTCATCTATGTCTGCGAGAACAACCTCTACGGCGAATACACGCCCTGCGGCGAGACCATCGCCGGCGAGATCCTGGCGCGCGCCCAAGCCTTCGGGATCCACGCCGAGAGCGTCGACGGCCAGGACGTTCAGGCGGTCAACGCGACGATGCGCAAGCTCGTCGAGCGGGCGCGCCGCGGCGAGGGGCCAGCCTTCCTCGAGTGCAAGACCTACCGGTACTACGGCCACCACGTCGGTGACGTCAACCGCGAATACCGCTCGCGGGAAGAGGAGCGGGAGTGGATGACGAAGCACGATCCGCTCCTGACGTTGGCCTCACGGCTCACGGGGCAGGGGCTCGCCGACGCGACCGTGTTCGAGCGCATCCAGACCGACGTGAAGGCCGAGATCGACACCGGCGTGCAGTACGCGCTGTCCGCGCCGTACCCCGAAGCGAACGAGGTGGACCAGGACGTCTATGCGTAACGAGCGGGCCGCCCGTCGGCGGCTGGAGTGGCCGAGCGCGGAGCTCCAGGACTCGTGAGCCTGAGCCCCGACGAGTTCCGCGAGCACCTGGTGCTGGCCTCGGCCACCGCCGGGCTCACGCTCCCCGAGCTGGTCCTGCCCGAGGCGCATCACGTCATCCTGCGAGGGATGCGCTTCCACTATCTCGACTGGGGCACGCGCGGCCAGCCTCCGGTGCTCTTCCTGCACGGGGGCGGGCTCAACGTCCACACCTGGGACCTCGTCTGCGCCGCGCTCCGGCTCGAGCGGCACTGCCTCGCCCTCGACCAGCGGGGCCACGGCGACAGCGAATGGTCGCCGGAGATGGACTACGCGACCGAGAGCCACGCCGCCGACCTCGACGCGTTCGTCGACCACCTGGGTCTCGATCGATTCGTCCTCGTCGGCATGTCGCTGGGCGGCGCCAACGCCTTGGCCTGGGCCGGCGCCCACAGCCAACGCCTCGCTGCGCTCGTGCTTGTCGACGTCGGCCCGGAGACGCGCCAGGCCGGCGCGCGGAAGATCGCCGCGTTCACGTCGGAGGCCACGCCGCTCGATTCGGTGGAGGACTTCGTGACGCGGGCCCTGGCGTTCAACCCGCGCCGCAACGCCACCCTGCTGCGCCGGAGCCTGCTCCACAACCTGCGGCGCATGCCCGACGGCAAGTGGATGTGGAAGTACGATCAGCGTCACCGTGGCCGTGTCGACCCGGCGGCCTACGAGCGGCGGCGCCAGCTTCTGTGGTCGGCGGTGGCCAAGGTGGCCTGTCCCACCCTCGTGGTGCGCGGCGCCGAAAGCGACGTGTTCCACGACGAGGACGCCGAGCGCCTGGCCCGGGCCCTGTCCGACGGTCGCTGGGTGAAGGTGCCGGGTGCCGGCCATACCGTGCAGGGTGACAACCCGGCCGGATTGCTCGTGGCGCTGCGAGAGTTCCTGAGCGACGTGACCGGGGGGGCCCGCAGGCTCTAGAATCGGGACAAACCGAGAGGGAGGCCGCTCAATGCCCGTGACGACGCGCCAGATCGGTCTTTGCTTCGCCGCCGAGGTGGAAGGCGTCGACATGACCAAGCCGTTGTCCCCGGAAGAGGCGGCGGCGATCCATGCCGGCATGGACACGTACGCCGTGCTGGTCTTCCACGACCAGCCCATCAACGACGACCAGCAGCTCGCCTTCACCCGCAGCCTGGGGGACATCGAGCACGCGGTCGGCACGAGCCTGCGCGCGCCGGACGAATACCGCCTGCCCACCACCTTCGCCGACGTGTCCAACCTCGACCAGCATCACAGGGTCTTCGCCCGCGACGACCGCCGGCGGCTGTTCGCCCTGGGCAATCGCCTGTGGCATTCCGACAGCTCGTTCAAGGTGATTCCGGCGAAGTATTCGCTGCTGCACGCCCGCAGCATCCCGTCCAGAGGCGGAAACACCGAGTTCGCGTACATGCGCGCGGCGTACGACGCCCTCGACGCGGAGAGCAAAGCCGAGGTCGAGGAGCTGATTTGCGAGCACTCGCAGATCTTCTCGCGGCAGCAGCTCGGCTTTACCGACTTCACCGACGAAGAGCGCGCGCGCTTCAAGCCGGTGCGCCAGCGTCTCGTGCGCGTTCACCCCGGGACGGGGTGCAAGTCGCTCTACCTGTCCTCGCACGCGGGGACCATCGTCGGCTGGCCGGTGCCGGAGGCGCGCTTTTTCCTGCGCGACCTGGTCGAGCACGCCACCCAGCGGGAGTACGTCTATGCCCACCAGTGGCGGGTCGGCGATCTGGTGATGTGGGACAACCGTCAGACCATGCACCGCGCCCGGCCCTTCCCGGCGCACGAGCCGCGCGACATGCGTCGCACCACGCTCCGCGGCGACGGACCGACCGTGGCGCAGGCCGCCGCCTGAGCGGCCCTTCTCCTCGTCTTCCTTCCTTCTCGTCTGCGGGCCGCCTGGGCATCTATAATAATCAAAGAGACCCACGAGAGGGGGTGAGCCCGTGGCGAAAGGCCAGAGCATGCGGAAGGAGAAGAAGAAGCCGAAGAAGAAGAAGCAGTAGTAGTAGCGCCGGATGGCCCGCCCGCTCCTGCTCAGCTGTGAGGCGGTCAGCGTGGCCTATGGGTCGCGGTCGCTCTTCGACGATCTGTCGTTCGGATTGTTCGAGGGCGACCAGGCCGGGCTCGTCGGCCCCAATGGCTCCGGCAAGTCCACGCTCCTCAAGATCCTGACCGGCGTCACGACGCCCGACCGCGGTGCGCGCTCGCTCCGCGGCGGCGTCCGTGTCGGCTACGTGCCCCAGGACCCCGTCTTCTCCGCCGGCGGCACCGTCGGCGACGTCGTGATGGCGGCACTGGCCGGCGTGGACGAGGAGGATCGGCCCGGTCGCATCGCGCAGGCCCTCGGCCGCGCCGGCTTCGCGGACGGTCGCGCGGACGTCGACACGCTGTCGGGTGGCTGGAGGAAGCGGCTCGCCATCGCGCGCGAGCTGGCGGCCGCGCCCGACGTTCTCTTGATGGACGAGCCCACCAATCATCTCGACGTGGAGGGCATCCTCTGGCTCGAGGACGTTCTGACCGAGCGCGCGCGGGCATGCCTCGTGGTGAGCCACGATCGCTACTTCCTGGAGCACGTGGCGACACGCATGCTCGAGCTGAACCGCGTCTATCCCGATGGCCTGTTCGAGGCCGAGGGGCGATACAGCGAGTTCCTGGCGCGCCGCGACGAGTTTCTGCGTGGCCAACAGGCCTATCAGGAGTCGCTGGCCAACACCGTGCGGCGCGAGATCGAGTGGCTCCGCCGCGGCGCCAAGGCGCGGTCCACCAAGGCGAAGGGGCGCATCAAGGAGGCGGGGCGGCTCATCGAGGAGCTCGCGGACGGCCGGGCGCGCGGGGTCACGGCCGCGGCGGGGATCGACTTCACGTCCTCGCAGCGGCGGCCGCGCCGGCTGCTGGTCGTACGCGGCGTGAGCAAATCGCTCGGCGGCCGGCGGCTGGTCAGCGACCTCGACCTCGCGATCACGCCCGGCACGCGCGTCGGCCTGATCGGCCCGAACGGCAGCGGCAAGACGACGCTCCTGAACGTGATCTCGGGCGCGCTGGCGGCCGACGCCGGCGTGATCGAGCGCGCGGACGGTCTGCGCGTCGTCCGCTTCGAGCAGGAGCGCGGCGGCCTCGATCCCACGCAGAGCCTGCGCCGGGCGCTGGCGCCCGAGGGCGACACGGTGACGTGGCAGGGCCGCAGCGTCCACGTCGCCTCCTGGGCCAAGCGCTTCCTGTTCCGACCCGAGCAGCTCGAGGTGCCCGTCGGCCGCCTGTCGGGCGGCGAGCAGGCCCGCATCTTCATCGCGCGCCTGATGCGCGAGCCCGCCGACCTGCTGATCCTCGACGAGCCCACCAACGACCTGGACATCCCGACGCTCGAAGTGCTCGAGGACAGCCTCGCGGAGTTCGACGGCGGGCTCGTCCTCGTCACCCACGACCGCTTCATGCTCGAGCGGGTGTCCACGGTGATCCTCGCCCTCGACGGCGAGGGCGGAACGGCGACGTTCGCCGACTACGCGCAGTGGGAAGCGGTCCAGCGCGCTGCCGAGCCGGCGCCGCGCCAGGCGACGGAGCGAGCGTCCGCGCGCGAGCGCCCGCGGCCGAAGCGTCTCGGGTATCGCGAGCAGCGCGAGTGGGACGGCATGGAGCGGGCGATCCTCGCCGCCGAGCGCGCCGTCGAGGCGTGCCAGCGTGAGGTGGGCGACCCGGCGATCGCCTCCGACCCGACAGCACTCCAGACGCGATACGCGGCGCTCGAGGCCGCGCGGGCGGACGTGAACCGGCTCTACGCGCGCTGGGCCGAGCTGGAGGCCAAGCAGGCCTGAGTCGTCGCTCGTCGCGAGCGGCGAGGCATGGATCGCCGCCGCGCTATTCCAGGCGGGTCAACGTGACGTGCAGCGCGCGTGTCGGGC